>SDBT01012082.1_pt1 | contig 13870 bp, 13 predicted proteins | sample 2277101 | NCBI WGS metagenome assembly SDBT01 (sample SAMN10404973, study PRJNA504765) | marine sediment metagenome | isolation source: marine sediment core GS10_PC15, 103 cmbsf | place: Arctic Ocean: Southern Knipovich Ridge | collected 2010 | reverse complement strand
GTCCAGCACCTCTTCCTCGCGGTTGAAAAGGTCTTTGGAAATTAGAATACTGTCTAGTATAAAATTCCATTTTTGCATGAGAATATCTCTCCACGAACGACGACGGAAGTGATAATGATTTCACTGCTGCTGTTACTCTATCTGGATCAGGAAATGGAAGAATAGATATTTTCTGCCATTCTTCCATTTTTCCGCCAGCGTCAGTCTTAAAACCAGTGGGAAATAGATCCAGTATGACGGATTTGTTTGACCATAAAAACCGTAGTTCTTTCGGAACATGTTCCACCGATCCGACAGGCATAATCATAACTAATTGTTCTAAGGGAGTAAGAAAAGAAGTATAAAATGTCACGTTTGACCAGTTCTTGGTTTTGTGTGTCTTCAATATCATAAATGCGATATCCAGAAATGCAGGAGCATAATGATAAGGATAATACCACATCGGATTTACAGATGTGATACCTGAATTATAGTACATCCATACCCACTGAATTCCCTCGATGTATTTATTTATAATATCATCAATGTCCTTTTTATCCTTTATTTCATAATCCATTCTTGTGCTCAACGCAAAGGAGTTTCGTTTATCAATATAAAGATCGGTCAACTCTTCACCACTGATTTTTTCATCAGAGAATTTTCCCTTTAACCATTTCCTAAACTGAGCAGTGCCATCTGTTTCTTTCTCATGAGGAACGGGAAAATTTAACCATCGTTCTAACATAGTAGAAAATTCTTTATTCGCGAAAAATTCCAGAAAATTCGCGAACTCTTCCCATTTTATTGTGTATTTATCGCACAAACCTTCGAATGTTTTGCCTTTACTTTGGATATAATCTCCATATGTTTTGACAAGTGTATTTAGAGAATCTCCAATAATTTCCAAAAATGGAAAATGAGGGAGAAAATCGTTTCCAATAAGCATCATGATAAGAACAAAATCCTTATCTGGATATAGAATCTGGGGAAAAAATTGTCTGATAACAGTATTGAATTTCGAAAGATCAATGTAATTAATATCGAATCTTTGCTCACGTTCATACCATGATTCTCTCATTATGGTTATGTTTTTTAACTTATTTCTTAAATGCAAAGAGAAAATCATTGTTATGTCAGCGTCTGGACTATGTATGACAACGTTTTTACCCTTGGATTCTGGAGTTCGCAATATATCCGCAATATTATGTTCTCCTTCGCCGGGTGTAAGATGAGAAGAGTAAATTATTCTTGCCGGATACGATTTTTCACGTCTTTCAGTATTCCCAGCACTGATACGTTCAAAATTAGATCTGAGAAATAAATCCAATCTCTCCATGAATGGAGTACCTGGGCTAATTTTGTTTGTATCAAAGAACTCTATGTCCTTATTATCAAGTGATTTAATATATCGACGTTCTCTCTGTTGCATGATCTTTGGAACGGGAGCAACCCCGTCAACAGACAATATCAACATTGTTCTTGGTCTAATCATGTTAACTACTATGTTGATATGATTCCATATACTTCTAAATAATTTTCCTTCATATCTTTCTTCTGTGTCTTTCACGGTCATGGATCCAATAAATCTAATTGCGTCGTATACAAATGCATTGAAATCTATAGCCAAGATGTCTACATTAGTCGGCTTTTTAACGAAAATACTCGCGAATCTTTTATCATTAATCAACCACCCAAAAAACTTTGGTATTCCCATTTTTTTATAGAATGTGGATTAATTATGAATCAAAATAACAACAGTAGATTCATTTTAAGAAAGTCTTTCGATTTTCAAGTATGGTTTCTTAAAAAATCCGATTGATGACGATCGCAAAGCCTCATTTTCCGCTTCTATCGCTCTCATATATGAAGTAGATTCGGAATACTGTCTGAAAGAGGAATATGTTTTATTATACAATTTGTCGTGAACTATTTTTTCTCCAGGAGTTACTGATGAGAAAAATGGTAATTCACGAGTTAAAGGGGTTCCTATTGTCCAAAACACGCCATCAAAACGTTTTTCTGGGTCAAAACTAAGAAAGCTCTCTAATATCTTAATTACATTTTCTTTTACTCCTTTATACTTGTTTAGTATTTTTCTTACGTCTATTCCACCTCTACAGCATCCGTAATTAAATGCTTTCTTTAATACAGATCTGGTGACATTTCCGCATTTGGGAACTTTCATTAAACATTTAAAGTGATCATCAGTGTTTTTAGGCCTGAACAAGGGTTTTCCTATGATATATTGTAGTATAGATAATCCCATGGACCACAAATCTCCGGAAAAATATAGTCTTCTTGTTTTACCGCAGTTATACTCTGGTGGTCGATACCATTTTGTAAATGCTCTTCTATAGGTTTTCTCATAATAACTTGATGTATAAGTGGCAAGTCCGAAATCACAAAGCTTACATTTTCCGGTTTTGGTTGACATAATAAGTATATTACCGGGCTTAATGTCATAGTGGACGACTTGATATTTAAACAAATCGGACAGCATCATCATACACGACTTGAACACGGCCGGGAATATTTTTCTTCTTTGTCTCCATGTGGTTTCTTTGATATAGGCACTTAAACTTTTTTCTCCCAGTTCTAAAATAAGTTTTCCCTCTCCTGTAAGTCCATCCGCATATATCCCGTGAATATTCACAATTGCTTTAGATTCTCTCATGTCTCTCAGTATCACTATTTCCTTGATAGTGTCTATGGAAATACCATCACCTTTTTTCTTGAAAACTTTAGCTGCAAATCTTGACCCATCTTTGAGTACCATCTTACTAACAATCCCATATGTTCCTGATCCAATAACCTCAGATTCTTTAATTACAGTGTCCTGGCTCATTTTAGATAAATGAAAAATCTTGAGAGATCGATTCACAAATCATAACCAAAATATCTAAAAATGAATGAACATGAATAACCCGTAGATCTTTCAACATTTAAAATACTTGAAAGATTTATCATTTGACTTATTGTTTAAAAGTAAAATACACACTTAATAATATAGGGCTGACAAACAGATATTAATCACTAATACATCGCTTTCTATCTCGGAGTTAAGGCACAATATATGTGTAATGACAGATGCGCCGAGAAACATGCAATAGAACATATCAGGAAAACAACAAGTGTTTACACATCTCGGATGTGTAAACACTGATCACATAACAAAACTTCCGATCAACAGAGAAAGATTCTTTACAACTATCGTTCCCCCGATATGTTCTATTGCGTGTTTCTTGTGTAAATTAGAATACTCCGTGTATTCAGTGATCGTTATATCAGGAACATTATAATCAGTATCACACAATCCTATTCCTTCAAACACATCTCTCAACATATATTCTCTGGCGGCCAACAAATCTTCAACTATTGACATCGATTTCTCTTTTTTTATCTCATCATAGATCTCTCCCATTATTAGTTTAATAATAGGTGTAAGATCAGAAACTAATTTCTCAACATTAAGATATCTCTTATTAAGTCCGATATATTCAATTATTTCTTTTACCAATCTGTGGGCTATATCTTTGATAAATTTTACTTCTAACGGGTAGACTTCGTAGATCTTTTCGACTTTTATTAACGGGTATGTTGTTAGAATAATATCTGAAAGTTTTGCTACAAAATTTGGCGGAATATCGACCGGGTCTTCTTGGAAAATTAAATATATCGGATTTTTTTCGTCATTTACATTGACATTCTTTCCCTCGATTGTGGATATTAAAGCATAGGGCAGCAAAAATATCTTTTCATCAAGTAATTCTATCTGGCCTTCGATTTTAGGTTCAATTTTGCCATTGATATACCTATATATCTTACCTTTATGTTTGATCCCAGAATGTAACATGTCTAATAAAGAATCTACATTGTTCAACATGTCTTTTTGCATGTAATTTAATTAAAATCACTCAAAATCTTAATCATTCTAGGTCCGTTGGAGTAATATCCCTGGTGCGTAAACTTAAGTTCTTTACCCACATATCTCGACCCATTTTCAAATAGAAGTTTACGTTTCTCGAATGTTATATTGGGAACTATTCGAAAGGAATAATCCCCGAATTTTATTTCCAGAGTAGCCCCGTTATGTGGTAATACTCTGGAAATAATTCCGGTTTTCTCTTGTGCAAGAAATTTTCCTTCTCTGTAACAATATTTATACTGGGAATATATACTAGGTAGATCAATAGGGTAAAGATCATTTATAATTAAAGAGCCCTCGTAATCAGACTTTATATATTCATTGTGCTTACGAAATATTTCATCAACCACAACATTTGGGTGTATATTATCTTTCAAATGGAATGATGGTGACATATTCACTAAAGTTATTTTGTTTGCACATTTGAGATTAGATATGATTTTTGATATAAACGAATATCTCTTCATGAATGCGGCTGATATAACGGCAGGATCGTCCGTAATAAAAATGATATCCATAATATAATACTTCACAGCTCCATTGTAAAAATCATTGTTTTTTTCAAGAGAATGGCATAACCATCCGTCCAAACAACAACAAACACCTTTTACATTTATCTGCATAAATATTTCATTAAAATCTCTGGAAAGATATTGTGGTATTTTCACTCTCACGTCGTCTATTGTTGTTACAATGCCGTGTTTTACCATACATCTATCTCCTCTAGCCGGAATAATATAACATGGTAACGATATTGAACCTCCATTCCATTTCTCGTTTATTTTTTGAAGCGTACATTTTATTTTTCTACTTTCTATAGTCAGTGCGACCCCTTTAACATAACCAAGAGATTCGAAAAATCCGTTGTTCCTGTTAAATTCCCACATTTTCATCGCTATTTTCTTTCCTCCATATCTCCATGTAGGATTAGCATTTCTAGGTGAACGAAATCTATAGAAAAAACTCATTATTTTATCTGCGTTATGAGATATTTCCCATTTATATATCGTTCCTTTTACTATCTTATACAACGGTGGTAAGAATTCGTATGGCTTTAGATTCTTACTAGAAAATAATAAGGAGTATTCAATAATATTTCTCATTATGATATCAACTAGGTGTTGTTCATTAATACTTTTTTCCAAGGTTGGCATTAAGACTAGAGAACTGATTTTTTCACGTACTTTCATTGTTACGACAACACGTTTTTCAAGTAATATGTGAGAATCAATACTGTCTTTAGTTATATCCTCAAATAAAAATGGTCCCAGTATAGTTTGTTTGAGATCGTTGATAAAAATCCGAGGTTGTACATATTCTCTCATACTTTTTACATACTCGAATACTTCTGCTATTAGTTTTCTTATACTCGCGCTCGTATCAAAGAATACGAGCGATGTAGAACTAATCTGATCGTCAAGTAACTTAATATAATCAGTGGCAATCGTTATCAGTTCTTGACGAATATAAGTCGGATGTTTATCAAGTACATTTCCCAATAATATCTTTCTTAGTTGTTGTTCGAAATCAGCGCCGATATACTTTATCACATCCCATATTTCACTTTTCATTTCATCACCACTTAATCTGTTTATTATACAAATGATCTTCGAGACTAAATTATCTGTCTTTTCAGCCTTAAAATCTCCAACATATTCGGAATTGATTTTTTCGATAAACTTGGAAATCGCGATTTTAACGCTAGAAGTAGTTATGTTTGCATTGGTTATATTTGATTCTTTGTGTTTTAATAATTTTGTTACTGAGAAATTAACTAGTTGATTCCTTTCAGAATTAATACCAGGATTATCCAGTTTTATCATAATTAAACTGGATGATTTTATTTCTTTTCTTACTCCGTTCATGAAACATCAAAGTTTAATCCTGTATAATTTATGTATGTAAGTTCTGAGGATGCATTACGAGTATGATTAATTGGCTGAAAAATCAGTAAATACAACATGTCGATTTTCTCAAATGAGATACACTATAATAGAGCGCGTCTCTTTATGATAGAAAGGTCCGATTAGATTTTCGCTAAGCGAAAATAATCACTACTTATCGAGATAGTTGGTGGTTAACGTTGCAAGATCCTTAGGCAAAACTGTTTGTGATTCTTCTTACATATATTTCCTAGTTCAACCAATCTTTTCATAGTCACTTTATAATACCCATTATGTCTGAGACTGTCTCGTCAATGTTAAGATATCGTTTTAGTCTATTTGGATAGAGATATCTTTAAGGAAAAATTCCTCAAATGGACAAATCCATAGATTTTTCCCTTGTGTTTGATCCCATTGCTGAGGTATTCTAATGATGCGATCACGTTGGTTCTGGTACAATTTCATAAAAAACTCTACTCCCATAAATTAGGTACGCTCTTTACTGAACAACAACTTTTTGTTGAGTATCCAGGAGTATCGTATATGCAAGAATCTGGTACTTTAATACTGGCACATCGAGCTCTGAAACACGGTATAAAAATATTTTTTGGAAATCCTTTGTTATCTTTGATTTTTTGGGCTCTCAGTCCCAATTGATTCATTGTTGCAAGATAACCATTCTCACATGTGAGCATCTTCTCTTTTTCGGACATATTATAGTTATTTGTGATAACGTTTCCACATTCTATTGGTATTGTGCGTTCCCAAAAATAATGTTGTTTGTATTTTTCCTCCAGTACCCTTGAATGTAATCCTTGGTATAAAGCTTTAGTGTATGATTTTATCCCTGTTATATCAGTTTGAGAATCTGACAATTTTCCCTCGTTAACCAGAATAAAAGAAAGTGTCCTTCGATTATATCCCAGTATGTTTCCTTTTGAATCCATGTAATCAAAAACATTTATTGGACAGTTTTCATAGAATCCTCCATCCACCAAATAATGATCATATGAAGTAATATCCTTCATGTGCATCGGACGAAAAAGATATGGAATTGAACAACTAGCTCTCACTGCATACACCAATGTGCAAGTCGGATGTGTAAATCTTGAAAAATGAATCGTACTATATGTGTTCGGGGATGTAATTGGAATGACTAAATCCACGCCTACCTTCCTATAGAATTCATAGAAAGTTATGTCTTTGTGATATCCTAATTCTATCAAAATTTTGCCAAGAAAATCCATTAGTTTTTTTCCTCTGGCCATTCCCATATCCTTGATTAATCCATATACACCATCTCCAAATTTTATAGTTGTGGATAACCACGATGGTATTTTTTTGTTTATCCAGCTTGAACTTGTATAGTCAACTAATGTGCTTAAATCCATATTCATTTTGTCACGTATATAAGAATATGGAGCCCCCGTGGCTCCGAATAACGCGGCTATGGATCCTGCAGATGATCCGGACCATGCTTTAACGTTGCTTGTTATTTTATATTCATTAAGAGCTTTGATTACTCCAGGATATGCTATTCCTCTCGCTCCACCCCCGCCAAAACAAATATTTTCAATACCAAGATTATCGGGATTGTACAAATCAGAACTTACGTCCCATAAAGACATTTTTGGCAATGTTTCCATTTTATTTATCCTGAAAATTACATTTCGTCGAAATGTAATTTATTTATCCTTAAAATTGTTCTGAAGCTTCAGACAAATGGCGATCTAAATGTTCATTAATTAAAGGTACAAGCTTTCTTTTACCTCCGCCTTGTTTTCCGATACCAAGAAATATCGCGATTTGAGCTATTTGTTTGACATTGAAAATCCCGTTGGACTCGCTATGTTTCGTAGTTTTTATTCTTTGTCTGTTCTTAAATATGAATTCCAAAGAACCAGGGAACTCTTCGATTTGTTCCCTTCGTTTTCTCGGTATTTTCTCCTCTTTGGTACCATATTTCTCTATCAAATGTTTGGTTAAGTTGTATTCTTTTATCCATCCCTCAGTCATGTTATTACGTTTGATTTCCACCGGCGCGAAAGGTTGTAATATGGGTTTAAGAGGTGGGACCCACTTCCTTTCGCCCGTCATTTTTTTCACTAGAATTCTAGTGAAAAAAAATCATTTTTACACATGTGTCAATTGACTACTATTTTATGTTGAATCTCTGAAGGATATTCTATCCCAGGTATTAAGGCTGTTATTATGGATCCTTTGGAAATCTTGAAATATTTTGAATACGGATCCTTTAGTTTAATCATAGCTAAATTCTCACCAATTATTCGTTCTTTCTCTGAATATTCCTTTTTCCTTTCAGGAGGAATAATGAGAGTTTGTATAGGAGAAAAAGAGTGATTTGGAATGTTAAATGCAAAATCAAGATCCCTATACAATTCAATTGTTGCGGCTCTAAGAACTTCATAAACCTTTGAAGGAGTGGCATGATATCCAACGCGAGAAACGGATATCATGATATTTGGCCTATATTCTAAATAAATATCGCAGAGAATCTGCAATGTTTCTTTATTGGATGTTTTTCCTTTGTTAGTTCTGATAAATACTACAAATATTGTCTCGCCGTTGCGTTCGATGCTAAATGTAAGAGATTTACGATCTTTATGATCAGTGTACCACGTGTTGCTTGTTAATAACGGAGTTAGGTTTGTCTCCACGCCTCTTTCTTTCTTGCTTTCTTTTTTCGCTCCGCATTTTTTATGTTTTTTGAAATTATCGTTGTGATACACTGTTGTTTTGGTAATATTGTATCCTCTATCTCTTATCATCCTGATAACATTTCTGTGAACTCGGATTCGTCTTTTATCTTCATATGTTTCCATGAAACCTGCTTTTTCTGACGAAACGAAAATTCGATGTTTCAAATATCAGTTAATCCACTTGGATTGGGAACAGAATCTAGAAGATTTGCAGGACGAATGATATCACTGGACATCGGGATATTTTTACTTTTACAGTACGTAACTTGTTCATCATCGAGTCTTTTCTCAATAGAACTTTTATCCGCGCTTAAGGAACCAACACATACTATCTTTTTTGCAATATTCATGATAACAAGTCTCTGTTTCCCGTCATAATAATACTCTTTTTCATCTATAATAATTGGAGACACGTTGATGTTTGTTTTTCTCATTGGAGCAGTAACAACAGTTTTAATAGGAAAAGTGCTATATGTGGGTCCAGTTGAAGATGCCGTAGACTGAGTATTTCCAGATTTCATCAAGAGTTCCTCTTGTTTATGTGACTGCTTTTTCTTCCTACACGCTTTACAGAAAAATCTGTTACCTTCCGGGATTTTCTTCGCACATTTCTTTCCTTTACTTCCTCCTCTCATAAACTTATATTGACACCCGCTAAACGAAGCGACAGAATTAGTTTCGGGTTGAGGAAGACTAATTCCCATTTTAGATAAGATATTGTGTAACTCTTTCAAACCATCATCTCCGTCCTCTTTGCATTTTTTCACGTAAAGAACCACGGAATCTTTTAGCTCGGCCTTGCTCTTATTCATCTTTTGAAATTATAATTATTTTTAAATTATCACAAATTTCCAATTCGTCATAAAAATCCGATCCGTCACGTATACTAATTTACCATAAACACTGTGATAAAAAAATCACCACAGTATAAGTCTGATAACTATTCCAAATAAAACTGCATGCAGTAAGACTCCTCTGAAAGATGGACATCCTTGCGCATCAAAAAATGTTTTTCCGCTCATAGTATTATACAAACTGTTCGTTAAATTAAATGCCCCTCTTGATGCAAATACAATAAAAAGAATTCCAAGAAGAACCACTATGGTCCATTTCATAGAACTAGATGAAGACACGAAAAACTCAGAATCAAACATATTTATTAACGGGAAAATTTTTTGGATTTTTCATTTGGGCAAATGAAAAATTTTTGGATTTTCATTTGCCCAAATGAAAAATTTCTTATATTTCAACAATCGAGAATACAACTTCCTTTTCATATTGAGATTTCACCGTGACCACAAACACCATTACATTTCTTTCCTTTAGAAAAAAATAATCGTCTATTCCTTCTACTTCTAGTATTTTTATTTCAGAATCTGAAATATCAAATTCCAAATTGATTATCGTGGTATAGCTGTGAAAATTGTATATTTTTGCGTTGCCTGTATACTTTGTCTTTGTTCTTTCCTGAGTTTTTCTATATTCTCTTTGTATAGATGATGTTATTTTGATTTTTTGATCTGGAACTCCTCTGATGTGAATAACTTCTCCAACAGGAGTATAAGGAATGTTAAATTCTCCTTTTAACAAAAGATCGTACGAATACAAAGATATAATTCCTTGTGGCAATACATTGTCACTTTCCCATAAAGCATTACCCAATAATTTGTCTTTCACTTTCCAGTTAAACTCAATAAGAATATTATCCATCTCCTTTGTTCTAGTGTGATTATCAAACTTGTAGTAAAACCTTTTTGTCACATCAGCATCACCTATAAAAAATAAAGATCTTGTTATTTTATGGCCAGGGATATCTAACAAAGTTTTGGAGGAAATTTGAGTTTCTAACTCTGTCGGTACTGGAACAGAGGATTGACTATATGATCTTTCTGAGTATTGCATCATGCGAGCCTCTCTGACTGATGCAAGTTTCCCAGTAACTATAGTAACATCGACAGATTTTTCATCAATATTTGAAGTGTTAGTTATATTCCATGTCGCAATAATACTATCAAACTTATCCTCTCTTTCATTAAGCATGACATTATATGTTAAAGCCCATCGGATACCACTTCTTCTAATATAATATATATTTTCTGGAATGATTTTGTAGAATGGAATCTCTATTATAATTTCATCAGGTATCGTTTTGTCAAACGTTATAGCTAAAAGTTTGTTTCCTCTAAATATAACTGTTTTCTTCTTATATTTGTCTTTTATCATAACCACATCTTTATTAAATTTCTCAATGGTTCCAGATAATTCTTTTATTCCGGGAGAGCTTATCACTACCTTTTTTCCAATGTATGTTTCATTCGTGTCAATGATATAATCCTCAGTAACTATATCTCCGTTATCCATGTACAAAAGCAAAGTTTCAGTCTGGGTATCGCGGGGAAGATGATATATTTTGAGAGATTGTTTTTCTATTCTTCCTTTGAACTTAGATATCACTCCTACTTTTCCGTCAGAATATAAAAACAATTTTTTAGGTCTACTAGTCATTTTTGGTCTAACGAATTTCGTTTTAATGAGTCGAAATTTAAATAAAATCTCGATTTCATCTGACCAGAAAATCTGATTTTTATTGAAACGGGAATCTTGTTTTCCGGCGAAAAACAAAACCTGTGATGTTATTTAACACACATGACTAACAGACCTAAAACAGTTAAAGTTAGAGAATTCATTGCGTTCCCGAATCATTATAAGACCCAAACAAGATGCGGAATCATACCATACACATTTATCAATGGTAAAATGTATTTTTGTCTCGGCATAGACAAAAATACTTCCGATTTCACGGATTTCGGAGGAAGAAAAAAACATGGGGAATCATCAATTAAATGTGCGATAAGAGAGTTTCACGAGGAATCTAGAAATATTTTCGGAAAGGTAGACGAAAAATCCATAACTAGATTTCGTTGTGTGTATAACAAGGATAATTTGATTGTTTTTGTTAATTTTGCAGCTCCAGAGGGACATGGTTTAAGAGAAGTGACACTACGCCATTTTAAAAGTAAGTGTTTTATTACGTCCTCAGAGTCGAAATACATGGAGTTAAGCTCAATCGTATGGGTCAACGAGGACACAATTAAATTATTTTTTTTCAAAAGATCAGACGCGAATGTGTTTGGACAGACACGAGGACTGGTGTATTCTTGGCTGACAAGAAATGATATTACGATGGATGGGTTGAAATATTTACTGGGATTGAAAAAATAATTACAGTTTGTAAAACTGTAATTAATTCATATTGGAGAGTATCCTAGATGTGTGATTTATACTCTTGGTTTGTTGAGGTTTGGCACTACTTGAAACCTCGCAAATGGAACTTTCACTTGACAAGTCGCAGCTCGACGATTTATCGATGGAAGTCGATGATTCACAACTGGTAGTACTGGTCGATGATTTGTCACTACTAGATGATCCACAACTGGTAGTACTGGTCGATGATTTGTCACTACTAGATGATCCACAACTGGTAGTACTGGTCGATGATTTGTCACTACTAGATGACCCACAATCAGAACTTTCAGACTTGCTAGGCGAATGACCTACATTGAGATTTCTCAATATATCATATGTCTTTCTATCATCCAGTCCGGCGATTATATTGTCCGGATTCATTTGTTTGAAGTCATTACTAATACCGCGCACGGTCGAGGTAAAGCTATTAACTACGGACCCTATTGTATCAATGTTCCCGTAATCCTTAAAACGAGCATTCATCGCGCAATCAAAAGAAGAAATATTACTCGGGATATCAATGGAAATACAAGGAACTTTCTTAGAGCGACATTTTGCTACTTTCCCGCTGCACTCCATATAAGAATAAACAAGATACGCTTGCTTGAAAACATAATTGGCAAATCCCAGTCCAAAAGAAATAGGTTTATGTTTGATTCCGGGGTATTTAATGATGAAGCCCGGGATGTGAACAAATGTTCTCGTATTATTATGCCTCAGATGTAAAAAATTTTTGGGATCATCTGCATTAACCACTCTGATTATTGTCTTGAGAATTCCATCTTCTCGAATGGCCTTTGAGACTTTACTATGATAATCACTCATAATCATGTTTTGGGATTTCCAAGAAGATACAAAAATTATAACAAAGTTTGTTGTCATTTTAATCTGTCTTTTATTTTAATATTTTTTAATAAGTTAAATGTTCAATCATCCAACGAGAAGATCTAAATTTATTTTATCTAATACGGACAAGGATATTTCCACAATTAAATATGTATCAGACACGTTCGGATATATATCAATGGGTTTCATTGGAAATGTAAACGTAATAATACACGGAATGAAAAACATCATATCTACATGGGGAGCTCATATACAATCTATTATTCCTCGTACTTTAATCGTGTTCACTAGAGAAATGCAAATACCTAGTAGCAAACGCACGCACCTAAAAGACTTATTATCACAGACTCTGTCAATCATTGTTAAAAATAACATTTCATCTCTTGTACTACTACAAGGTATGAGTATCGACAATATCGAAAGAAGACAAAAAATCACGAATAAGTCTATCAGTCCAACTGTATCTCTTTTAGACTATAGAAACGGATTCGGTGTGTACTCTGTTAAAGATAATGAAAACTGTATAGTATATATGGAGATAGAAAAACAGAATTTGAAAAAAGAAACTAATGTCCACTCATTGTTCCGAATGGGAAATTTCACGTTGGATATGATATATTGTTAAGCCGGAGCTCACCACGACTTTTCGTGTGATATAGGGGTTCACTTATACTATTTGAAAATGTATTAAAATTCTTTCAATTGATAGTGTTTAACAGTGAAAGTTCTCTCAGTTGCATAATCCATTTTCTCGCGCGTATTTTTCAGTCTGAGAAAACTAAAAAAACAGAAAAGTGATTTTTCTGTTATAATTATGCTAAGATATATACTCCCTAAAATCTCCTGAATTTAAATATTTTTAGAGTTAAATTGCATTTGTGGATTATGACCTTCGCAGATAATATATCTTATTAGTTAGATAACACGGATATAATATCCGTGTTATGGTTGTTTATTTAGGTAGAGTAATACTCTCTCTCTTTCTAATGAGAGATATAAAGAAGACGAGGGTATTAAGAGTTGTCTCTGGGTTATTGAGACAATAAAAAAATCCTTTTTCATTCTGCTTTTTTGATTGGTCAATTAGAATACGACTTTTTCATTGTTAACATAGAGTCAAGGGTACTTCTTAATACTCTCGTCTTCTTATATCATTCAATGAATAAGAAGGAGTATTATAGTCTCTCTATATATAATAGATGACCGAGTAGGTGCTATAATTCAGTGAGTGAGCTGAAAAAAATTATAATTCAGTAAGTGAGCTGAAAAAA
>SDBT01012081.1_pt1 | contig 13870 bp, 11 predicted proteins | sample 2277101 | NCBI WGS metagenome assembly SDBT01 (sample SAMN10404973, study PRJNA504765) | marine sediment metagenome | isolation source: marine sediment core GS10_PC15, 103 cmbsf | place: Arctic Ocean: Southern Knipovich Ridge | collected 2010 | reverse complement strand
GCTAACGGGTGAAACCGTAGCCCGCTGGAATATCTATGAGGATGTGAGCCAGACGATGGGGACGCGTGACTACCGCAGCGGTGACCCACTGAAACGGATTCACTGGAAGGCCAGTGCCCGCTACGAACAGTTTCAGGTGCGGCAGTATGAATCAACCACCAGTCTGAACCTGCTCATCATCCTCGATGTCGACAGCTTCAGCCACGAAGCGGAACCAGATGAGGAACCCTTCGAACTGGCGGTGACCACAGCCGCCTCACTGGCCTACGAGGCCAATCGCCAGAAGTACCCGGTAGGGCTGATTGCCGGTTCGGTACCGGGAATACAAATCCCAGTCCGTAGTGGGCGTACCCAACTGATGGCTATCTTGGAAGCACTGGCCCGCGTACAGCTCAAAGCATGCCCACCGCTTCACCAGCAGCTTGATGAGTACCGTAGCCGCCTGCCGGTGGGGACAACAATGGTCATGATAAGCCATTCCCTGTCACCGCCGCTTTTCAGCTTGGCGCACAAGCTCAAGCGAGAGGGACATTCCCCTGTTCTGGTAAGCGCTGGTGACGAGACGCCGGCTCAAAATATAAGGGGCATTCCAGTGGTTACAATTCGATCGCCCGGGGGGATTACTGCTGGCTTCGGGAGAGCGGTGTTATGACACGGACGAGACTCCGGCCTTTAGCCATATATATAACCACGATGGGCATGGAGTTATGCTGCCTCTACCTCGCACTACTGTGGGTGAGGGAGTCATTCGGCCTGGGCTACATCGCTTTTACCGTGATTTTGACCATCTATCCGGGCACTCTTTTTCTGAGGTTGCTCCTTTCGAAGTCGTCACTCACACCTGGAAGTGACTGGTTGCCTACCGTCTTGATCGGGACAGCGGTGACAGCCTTAGTTGCCGGCCTGGCTATCTGGGGAGGGTCGGCGAGCCAACCCGCTCTCGGCCAGCAAAACGTGCTTGGGCTCGGTTTACAGCTCGTTTTCATAGCCATTGCCTGGTGGCTCGGATTCAGCCTCGCCCGTGGTGGAATCAACTACCAGCATATCTGTTTCCGCTTCCAGCGCGGTATACTGTCCTTGCTGGTACTGAGTGTACTTATCGGGCAGGTATTATGGCCGGTAGTCGGCTTTTTCACTCTGGCCGTTTTCACCCTGCCGCTAGCCCGATGGGAAGACTCTGCTTCCACAAGTAGAGCTACACTTAAGTCTCTCCCCTTCGGCAAGATTATCCTGGGCGGTATGGTGGTCCTTTTGCTGGTCACCGGCCTCTTTTTCGTCTTCTCCCCCGGTGTTACCGAGAACGTCGTTGGCTGGATTTCCGGAGTTGGTGACAGTGTTGATGGTTTCCTCGAATCGGTTATATCTGACGCCGGTGAGGGAGGTGGCTTCCAGTTTTCCTGCTCAATGCAGGTTCCTGAAATAGCAGTCCCGATACCTGAAGCCACTCCGCCTGATACCCCGGCGGTGTTGAGCCCGGCCCGCTCCTGGCTGGTAATGCTGATTACCGGTATCAGCATTCTTGCCATCATCCTTCTTACACTGCTCACCATCAGAAAACGCAAAGCCAGGCGTCTTTTGACCCGTCCGGAGACTTTGGCAGGCATTGAAACCACTCAAGTCTCTGTCAGCCTGTTTGGCGAACTGACAACCTTCTTTAAAGGAGCCGGCCAGTGGCTGTGGTGGGCAATGTTGTCACTGCTCAGGCTAAGGAGTGGCACCAGGCCAGTGGCGGCACATAGGGGGGAACCAGGGCTATCGGTGCGCGTTTTTTACCGCTGCCTTCTCGACTGGGCGGCAGGGCGAGGCCTTCCCCGAGAACAATCGCAGACACCACTCGAGTACCTGAAGGTGCTTTGCCAGAAATTCCCGGAGGAAGATAAGGAACTGCTGTTTATTACCGGTATTTATTTGCAGGTGCGCTATGGCCAGCAGTCGGTAAGCGATGCCGAAGTCGAGGCGGTTGGACAGGCGTGGCAGAAGATCGAGCTTTCTCCCTGATATGGAACGGACCTATGCTAAGACCTACCTGCCCCAATAAATGAGGTGCTATTGACCTGCCCCCCAAAAATTGTCCGGGAGCGGCTGGGCCACAGCAGCGTCGCCTTCACCATGGATACCTACGCCCACGTCCTTCCGGGGACCCAGGCGGTTGCCGCCGAGCGCTTCGACCGGATTATCCTGGCAGGGTTGCTCGAAAGCGGGGAAACAAAAAAACGTCTGAACCCTCTGGTGACGCCCAGTTCGTTAGAGCTCCGTTAGCTAAACAAGAAAAATCCCCTAAGCTCTTTATGCTTAAGGGACTTTTTTAGCTTTGATATTTGGTGAGCCGCACAGGACTTGAACCTGTAACCTGCTGATTAAGAGTCAGCTGCTCTACCAGTTGAGCTAGCGGCCCATTTTTGCGTCTGCTGTTCCTCATTTTAGCATGTGTTGAGGAAGCTAGCAAGCCAAAGTGTGCTACTATTTCGGTGGATGGTTCTAATGGTAAAAGGTATCCCGTGCTTTAGTTTATCCAGGAAGTGGGTAGTGGTAGCTTGGCTATAGACATCTACTATATCCCAATGGGAGATTATATCCCGGTCAGTGAAGTGCTTGAGCACTACACCAGCCACTTGGCACTTGGTATTGTGTCGCCATACATACTCATAGTGTAACCACTATACAACCCGCTTATACTTTGTGTCGTCCAGCTATCTGAACGAGTTCAGAATTTTCGGTTAAAGCTACTTGCCTTCTAGCCGAGCAATGAGTATAATGAACGCTATGTAAAAGGAGAGTTTAGAATGTTACTGTATGCCTTTTTTCACGGACAGTTTGTTCCCTTATCTGAAGCCAAGATAGGGGTTATGACTAATTCACTGCATTATGGTACCGCCGCCTTTGAGGGAATCAGGGGGAACTGGAATAGCGAGCAACGGCAGCTTTACCTCTTTCGCCTTAAAGAGCACTATCATCGATTGCATGAGGGCTGCCAGATATTAAAGATTGACTTGCCTTACACTAATGATGAACTATTTCAGATAACGGTGGAACTGGTGGAGAAGTGTGGCTTTCAGGAAGATTTGTATATTAGACCTTTTGCCTATAAGAGCACTGAGGCGCTAGGTGTTCGCCTCCATGATTTGGAGTGTGATTTCTTGGTCGTTGCTTTCCCATGGGGACCATATTTGGATACGGATAAAGCGAGGTGTTGCGTCTCTTCATGGCGGTGTCCCGAGGAAGTACCACGAGCCAAGCTTACTGGACTTTATATCAATAATGCTCTGGCTAAAACGGATGCTATCGAGAATGGCTTTGATGAGGCAATTATGCTTACCTCTGATGGTTATGTTGCTGAAGGGAGTGGCGAAAACCTCTTTCTTGTTATAGATGGCAAGCTGATAACACCAGCCAGCTATAATGATATTCTAATGGGTATTACCCGCCGTACTGTGATAAAACTGGCTAAAAATGAACTGGGTATCGAAACGATAGAAAGAACGGTTGACCGTCATGAGCTTTACACCGCTGACGAGTGTTTTTTGACCGGTACTGCTGCCAATATAACCCCTGTGGCTGAGATAGACCGCCGTAAGGTAGGTAACGGCGAAATTGGTGAGATAACAAGGAAGCTACAAGAAATCTATTTTAGTGTCATACGGGGTAACAACCCCAAATACCTGGACTGGTGCACCCCGGTCTATAAAAAACCGGTTGTCTGAAGTTCAAGTGATAATCAATGAGATTGTAACCGGGATTATAGTAATAGTCATTGGTTATATGGCGGGTTCCATTCCCTCGGCTTATATTGTTACCCGCTTGGCGAGAAAGAGGGACATCCGCCAACTGGGGGGAGGCAATGTCGGTGGCTTAAATGTCTACCGTGAGGTTGGGATTTGGTCTGCGGTAGCGGTAGCTATCATTGACATTGGTAAAGGGGCAGCGGTAGTAGCTATAGCTATCTGGTTATTAGATTTGTCATCCATCTTTGTGATGCTGGCCGGACTGGCGGCGGTTATAGGTCATAATTGGATGGTCTGGTTAAAATTTAGGGGAGGGAAAGGTGTAGGGACTACCATAGGTGCCTTAGCCGTTGCCATGCCCCTCTACGGGTATTGGCAGGACTTACTAATCTTCCTGGGCATAATTGTGGCAATTATAGTAATCACCCGTAATATTGCCTTGTCCATGGGTACTGCTCTCCTTTTTCTACCTCTTATTATCTGGCTGGGCACGAAATCAGGAACAGCTACTATCATGGTCATTATTCTGGGACTGGTGATAGCAATAAAATTTTTCCCCACCGCCAGAGCAGCTTGGGCTAAAGCCGAGACTAAAAAGGACTTCGTCTTTGATCGGTGGCAGAGGGATAGAAGATAGACTATTTTTTAGGTGGGCTTGCCTGTAACGATCTTAATAAGCAAATGATACGGCAGCTTTCCTCCAGTATACTAGTGTAGTTATGGGCTTCCTCAAGTAGTTGGCCAATAGCGAAGCTACCATGACCATGCACCATAACAATCCGGTGGTGCTTTAACGCTTGAGCAATTATATCAGCCAGTCCCCCGGGTGTTACCTCCATCTGCCAACCCGGGACAGGAACTTGTCCAACTATAGAAAAACCCTCAACATCACTGGGCACAATCTCAGTTTCAGTTAGTGACAAGGCAATAGCATGAGGCGGATGGGCATGAACGATGGCTAGGGCTGAGGTCTGTTGGTAGAGGGCACGGTGAACGGCTAACTCTTCTGAGGCTAGTGGTGTTGCCCGGTCATTTTTGTTTAAACCGGTCTCTATCAGGTCATTTTCCTCTAGACAACCAAGTCTGCTGCCGCGGCGGGTGATGATTATGCGCTCTCCCAATCTAATACTCAAGTTTCCACTGTTGGAAGAGACAAGCCCCCGCGTAAAAAGGTTGTGCCCTACGGTTTGAAACTGAGTTAAAATCATCGCTTCCTCTTCATAGCAACCCTACTTAGGCATTGGCTAATTTACACTGATTAATGACAAAAATTAAATCAGGCTGCTTCCTACTCAGCTTCAGCCGGAGATAAGGCTTTATTTAACTTCTTCATCAGTCGTGATTTACGTCGGGCGGCATTATTGGGATGAATAACCCCTTTCCCAGCCGCTTTATCTAAAGAACTGATGGCAGTTACCACTGCTTGGCGAGCTGGCTCAAGCTCACCTGAGAAGATAAGCCTTTGCGCCTTAGTTGTATTGGTCTTAAGTAGGCTACGAGTAGACTTATTTCTTAGTCGCCTTTTTTCATCTACTCGCGCCTGTTTTTGAGATGATTTGTTATCAGGCAATATATACCTCCTTAAAGTATTTATTTACAGTCAACCCCATTTACCCCCCCCCGTTTTAATGAGGGATGGGGATTGGTTCTTTTTAATGGGCGCCACTCCTTTAAATGCTCTTTTGTTATACAGTCTGAATCAGCCCGAGGGACTACTCTTGGTTCTTACCTCGTCACCCAACCGGGCAATGCTTATCACCCCACGAACCCCCTCAATTCTAGCCAGGAGATGGCTTAAATGAGCAAGCCCCCTCGTATTTACAGTAAGGAATGCCGACGTAGTATCGTCATCATGGTTAGTAAGGCTTATGGCAGCAATAAAGACCTTTTCCTCGGCTACGATAGTGGTAATATCTCGTATCAGCCCTACCCTATCCAAGGCTTGAACCTCAATTGTCACGGGATATACCGAATCAGTCTGCCCCCACTCTACTGGAATCAATCTATCCTTCTCGTCTTCGTGAATCACATTATAGCAATCTTGACGGTGGACGGTCACTCCACGACTGCGAGTAACATAGCCGATAATGTTATTACCTGGCACAGGATGACAGCATTGGGCTAAGTTGATAAGCATATCCCCCACCCCCAGCACCTTAATAGCTGATGTCGACAGCTTGGATGGTGCCACTTCAGCTGTTACCTCGGGTGGCTCGTGCTGGGCAGCTAGCTTCAGGGCAATGTGACGAGTAGTAATGCCTCCGTAACCGATAGCAGTCAGGAAGTCGTCCACGTTATCGTATTTGAATAGCTTCGCCAGTTCTCCTCGCTCACTAAGTTTCATGCCCAGACGCCTTAGCTCCTTCTCTAAAATCTCACGACCACGCTCAATATTTTCTGCCCTTTCCTGCTTCTTGAACCACTGCCGTATCTTCTCCCTGGCGTGAGAAGTTTTGGTATAGCCCAGATGGTGGCTCAGCCAGTCTCGGCTCGGCCCTTTATCCCTTTTGGTCGTCATGATTTCAACAACATCAGCATTATTAAGCTGATAATTGAGAGGCATCAGCCTCCCATTCACTTTGGCTCCTATACAACGGTGACCTAGCTCGGTATGAATTCGATAGGCAAAATCGAGTGGAGTAGAACCCTTGGGTAAATCCTTTATCTCCCCCTTTGGGGTATAAACGAAAACCTGGTCGATTAATATATCCGTTTTAACTGATTCCAAGAAGTCCTCAGCCCCGCTAAGTTCCCGGTGCCAATCAATTAATTGGCGTAGCCAAGCTATTCTCTGTTCAAAATGCAGGTCCTTCGTTTCGCCTTCTTTATAGCGCCAGTGAGCAGCCATCCCATATTCAGCAATATGATGCATGTCATGGGTGCGAATCTGTATTTCCAGAGGCATAGTGCCCTGACACATTACAGCAGTGTGTAAAGATTGATACCCATTTGGCTTGGGATTAGCAATATAGTCATCAAACTCACCAGGCAAAGGACGCCACAAACTATGGATAATACCTACGGCACTATAACAATCTGGCATGGTATTAACCAGTACACGAAGGGCGAGAAGGTCATGTATATCATTAAAGTGCTTACCCAGAGCGGAATATTTCTCCATCTTCTGGTGGATGCTATAGATATGTTTGGGTCTACCTGACATCTCGACTCTCAGAGTAATTTTGTCAAACTCTTCTTTTAAAGTCTGAATTACCTGAGCTATGAAGTTCTCGCGCTGAGCCCGGCGGGCAGCAATCATGTTAGCAATCTGGCGATATTTCTCTGGCTCCAGATAGTGGAAGGATAAGTCTTCCAACTGCCATTTTAGTTCCCATATCCCCAGGCGGTGAGCTAAGGGAGCATATATCTCTAAAGTCTCCTGAGCAATGCTATGCTGTTTTTCCGGTGGCAGAGCATCCAAGCTACGCATATTATGCAGTCTGTCAGCTAGCTTAATAAACACCACACGGAGGTCCTCAGCCATAGCCACCAGCATCTTTCTCAGGTTCTCCATCTGCGATGCGCTTGTGGCTATACCTTCTCCCGCCCGGGAGAGCTTGCCAAGCTTGGTGGTACCATCGACCAGCTTGGCTATCTCCAAACCAAACTTAGCTTCAATTTCCGAAACGGGTATTCCACAATTCTCAGGAACATCATGCAGTAAGGCTGCAGCGAGAGAGCTGCCATCGAGCTGAAGTTCGGTCAGGCTCAAAGCAACCTGTAATGGGTGCTCCATATAGGGCTCGCCTGATTTACGCATCTGCCCTTGGTGAGCCTGTGAGGCAAAATGGTAAGCCTCTTCAACCAGAACTATCTTCTCTGGTGGAAGATATTCCTTAGCCTTACCTATGAGATGACTAAAACTCATTACTCTCCAGCCATAGTCAGGATTATTTTAAGTATAGCGCAGTAGGGTAGATTTGTGCAAAGTTTAATAAATAATCTTCTAAATTTTAGCTTCACCTTTACAAATCTGGCGTTAATGCTGTATTCTAGCTTACAAACAAGGAGGATAGGTTGTATCGGGCACCACGCGGAACCTCAGATATTCTGCCAGAAGAGCAGCCATACTGGCGCTACATAGAGCGAGAAGTGGTTAATGTCTGTCAACTCTATGGCTATGAGCGTATTGATGTCCCTGTCTTTGAAGACACCAAACTCTTTACTCGGAGTGTGGGTGAGGAAACAGACATCGTAAAGAAGGAAATGTACACTTTTGAAGACAGAGGGGGAAACACGGTAACCCTGAGACCAGAGGGCACCGCGCCAGTATGCCGAGCCTACCTGGAACATGGGCTACATAATTTGCCGCAACCAGTAAAGCTATATTACATTGCTTCTATTTTTAGATATGAAAGACCTCAGGCGGGAAGATACCGACAACACTACCAGTTTGGCTATGAGGCCATTGGAGATGATGACCCTGCCCTTGATGCTGAGGTCATTGACATGTCATGGAAATTCTTTATGTCGCTAGGCCTTCATCGCCTGTCACTAAACCTAAATAGCATCGGCTGTAAGCAGTGTCGACCACAATATCTAACTACCTTGAAAGATTATTATGCTGACCGCATCCAAGAGCTATGCTCAGACTGTAAAATAAGGCTAAAGCGAAACCCGCTTCGCCTGCTTGATTGTAAAAAACCTTTGTGCCAGCAGACGGCTAACTCTGCCCCTAGGAACGTTGACTATCTCTGTCCGCAATGCGATGAACACTTTAACCGGTTAAAGAAATACCTGGACTTGCTTGGTCTTCCCTTTGTGATAAACCATTGTCTGGTCCGGGGTTTAGACTACTACACGAGGACCGTATTTGAGGTTCAGCCTGAGGAAGAAGGAGCCCAGAGCACACTCGGTGGCGGAGGACGATATGATGACCTGATTGAGGAACTGGGTGGTAAGCCTACCCCGGCTATTGGCTTTGCCACTGGCATGGAGCGGATAATAGTTAATCTAAAGAAACAGGGTATCTCTATCCCGGCTCTACCCAGACCGCAGGTCTTCATTGCCTATGTGGGCGATGAAGCCAGGGACGAGGCAATAAAGCTGGCGTCTACACTTAGAAGGGATGGCATTGGGGTTATAGAAGCCCTGGGCAGTAAGAGCCTGAAAGCCCAATTAAGGCAAGCTAACACTCTTGGTACCCACCACGCAGTGATTATTGGGGAGCAAGAGGTAAAGAGTGGCACTGTGATACTGCGAGATATGACCACCGCCCAGCAAAAAACTATCCCCCTTGATCAGCTACCAGGGCTACTAGGTAACTAGCTACCCGGCTTTACCTCGTAGCTAAATTGTGCTATAATTAGCTCAATGGCTACCTTATCATCATACAGGGTTTTCTCTTGTCGGGTAGCCTCGGCTTCCATAATTAAAAGCCACTCTAACCTTACTACTTCTACTGAATATTCCACCTCGCTTATCTTTTGTGCTCAATGCCAACAAAGGAGTAAAGACCAGTTATGACACAGAATGTCACTTCTCAACCTGAGCCATTAAATAATAATGAGTATACTGCTGAGGATATTCAAGTCCTGGGTGGGCGGGAAGCAGTGCGCCGGCGCCCGGGCATGTATATTGGCAGCACCGACCAGCGTGGCCTGCATCATCTCATCTATGAAATCGTTTACAATAGCATTGATGAGGCTATGGCTGGCTGCTGCGATAAAATCCAGGTTACCATGCAGGAGAGTGGCGCCATTGTGGTCGAAGATAATGGGCGTGGCATTCCTGTAGACATTCACCCCGCCACCAATGTATCGGCACTGGAAACGGTGATGACCACACTCCACGCCGGGGCGAAATTTGGCGGTAAGATCTATCAGGTATCAGGTGGGTTACACGGGGTCGGTGCTTCAGTGGTAAATGCTCTTTCCTCCTGGCTCAGGGTTAATGTCAGGCGGAATAGCAAGTTGTACCAACAGGAATATAAGCAGGGTATACCCCAGGGGGAGGTTAAGGAGGTTGGCGAAGCCAGTGATACCGGTACTACCATCAACTTTCTCCCCGATGAGGAGATATTCGGCCAAGCTAAATATGACTTCGATGTCGTGAGCGAGCGGCTACGTGAGGTGGCCTATCTTAATAAGGGGCTGCAGATTTTTTTTAGGGATGAGCAGAGAGGCGGTGAGAAAGCCTTCTATTTTGAAGGTGGAATCACCGGCTTCGTTCGCCACCTTAATCGAGGCCGAGTAGTCCGACATCGGCAACCAGTTTATATCTCTAAAGCGGTAAACAGCACCTTGGTTGAGGTTGCACTTCAGTATAATGATGGTTTTACCGAGTCTATCTTTAGCTTTGCCAATTGTGTTAATACCATAGATGGTGGTACTCACCTCACAGGATTTCGTTCAGCATTAACTCGCGTTCTGAATGACTATGCCCATAAGAACAAGTTTCTCAAAGAGGACGAGTCTAACCTGACAGGTGATGACGTTAGAGAAGGTCTTACTGCCATTATTAGTGTAAAGCTAGCCGAGCCCCAGTTTGAAGGACAGACCAAATCCAAGCTGGGCAACATCGAAATCAAGAGCGTGGTGGAGAGTGTGGTGAGTGAACAGCTATCTCTTTACCTTGAGGAGCATCCTGACGAAGGCAAAAGGATTATAGATAAATGCATCATTGCATCTAGAGCCAGAGAAGCAGCACGAAAGGCTCGTGATCTAGTTATTAGAAAGAGTAGCCTGGGTGCCGGTACCCTGCCCGGAAAACTGGCTGATTGCTCAGAAAAAGACTCATCCCGATGTGAATTATACCTTGTGGAGGGAGACTCTGCCGGTGGCTCGGCCAAGCAGGGGCGGGATCGCCGTTTTCAGGCTATCCTGCCACTACGGGGCAAAATCATCAATGTAGAAAAGGCTCCGTCAGATAAGATGCTAGCTCACGAAGAAATCCGTGCCATCATTACCGTTCTCGGAGTGGGGATAGACGATGAAATTGACCTGTCAAAGCTCCGTTATCACCGGGTTATCTTGATGACTGACGCTGATGTTGATGGCTCTCATATCCGCACTTTGCTACTAACCTTCTTCTTCCGACACATGGTGGAGCTAATTAACCGTGGGCACCTCTATATTGCTCAGCCGCCCCTTTACCGCGTGACTGTGGGAAAAACTAAAGAGTGGGTGTATTCTGAGGAAGGGCTTGGTGAATTCTTCGCTAAGAGAGCTTTCAAAAATGTAGATGTCCATTCAAAAGATGGCTCAGTTAAGTGTACCGGTGAAGAAATAATGGGGTTTTTAGACTCTCTAAAAGAGTTAAACAATGAATTGAATTCGCTTGAGAAGGAAGGTATACCTAGAGAGTTTGGGGAGTTACTTCTAACGAAAGACAAGGACTTTCATCGCCTAGACTATTATAAACAAGAAAGTATGCAAGAGGCTAGACATTGGTTTGAAGAATGGGGTTTTCCAACTAGGTCATATTCAAATAATATTACTGGCGAATACTGGCTAGAGGTCGAGTTAAAATTTGGTAATATTAAGTTTGACAGGAATTTAATTGAAAATCCAACCCTCAGGAGATGTTTTATTGCTTATCCTAAGGTCAAACACTTTGTTGAAGGTAAATCATATATCGTGGTCAAAAACAGTAAGGAGATTGGTAAAGATATTCCTTGGTATAAACTTGCTGAGGTGCTGCAGAAACTCTCTGACAGGTCAGGAGTAACACTGCAGCGCTATAAGGGTCTGGGTGAGATGAGTGCTGAGCAACTATGGGAAACTACTATGAATCCAATCTCTCGCACCCTGCTTACGGTAGGTATAGATGATGCTACCAAAGCGGACCAGGTATTTCGTACCCTGATGGGTGCCGAAGTCCCCCCTCGCAAAGCCTTCATTCAAGCTCATGCCAAGAGCGTCAAGAACCTTGATGTTTAACACCTTTCCCCAATTCGACTACTGAACAAAAAGGATGGGCTGGTCTTTCAATAAAGCATGCTGTAGTTGGGAGAGAGGTTGGGAGCTGAAGCGTCTTATTGACCGGCGCCGGGCAATAGCTTCCGCCAGTGACATGCCTCTTTGGCTTGGCGGAAGCAGATGAATTTGTGTTGGCTGATTGGTGTCCATGTCTACTTGGTGTTAGTCCGTAAGTTCAGACTCATAAAGTAAACACAATATACCCATTTCAAAAATTGCTTACAGATTAGCTACTTGGGTTTCTGTTTACTACTCAATTGGGCTGTTACCAGTAACGTGATACATCCAGCGGGGTGGAAGTCCGCTCACTGCCCGGTTAACCCTCTTTTTCAAGTGGCACTGGCTTTTACGTTCGTCCTCCAACTCAATGATAAATCTCTCCTCCTCATTGAGGCTGACATTGTCTATCAGGGTTAGCTCTCCCCACCAGTTTGCTGTTCCGTCATGGTGGAGCAAACGATAATTAACATACGCTACAAATTGGTCATCACTAAGCCGATAGAGTTTACCTATGCTCACTTTAATTCTCCTAATGGCTATGTTAACGAGGATAAATGATTTCGGTACTTGATCCGGTCTGGTCTATATGTTACCGCATAAGCACCAGATATACAATTACCCTAAAGCGCAAATTAACCCCTTTTGCCAGTTTCCGAGCCTCATAACTTTGAAATAAATGGGAAAAATCTTCGGGGATTCCATATATTTTTGTATCTTGACAATGACATCCAATAAAGACTAGATTAGAATCAACCAAGTGGGGGAAGAAGCAGAACCATGTCGCTTATACCAGCTTTTGAAATGAGTTTTTGGAATGCCTGGATTTTTATGCTTTATTTTCCGTTACATTAGGCTGACAGGTGGGCTCGTTCAGATAGAAAGCAATACTTGATAGGGAATGAAAGGAGGGATGTTGATGAGAAATTAAAGATAGAAATCTGGTGTCAAATCACTTGTTTAACCTCAGCCTGGCGAGGTCGCCAAAGTGCTTAGAGAGGAGGTATAGAGATTATGGCTCATCCGACCAGGAACTTGACTGACGCTGAAAAAGAGGAATTCATAAAGAACAATCAGTACGGGATTCTATCTTTTGCCGGTGATGACCCCTACGCTATCCCTCTGGGATACATGTATAGAAAGGGGGACTTGCTAATAGGGTTTGGTCCAGGAAGGTCAATGGACTATCTCAAAAAGAGCCGTAAAGTTTGCTTCACCATTTGTAGGCCGAGATGGTTTTCTCCTAATTTTAAGAAAGCCTGTACCACTATCATAATGGAAGGGCAGTTGGAAGAGGTGACGGATCGGTCTTACTATGATGTCAAAATACCCGAGGGAGCAGTTGATGCTCATCTTTACGTTATAAAACCGACCAACGTAGGAGCCAGAGAATGCCTGCAGGACCCCTGTGACATTTTGTCAGGAGCCATAAAAGTACTCGGCGCTGGGAAATAATATAGAATCGCATCCTTAGCTCCAAGAAGAATGTCGACATGCCGGCACGGCTAAACCTGGGTCTACACCATGCGGTATCGGGTAAGTCCCGAGACTAACCAGGGAGACAACAAGAAGGATACGCCCCTATTCCGGGGCTTCCCAGACCTGTCGTCGGGCATAGCCTTTAGATAGCAGGGCTGGTTCTTGGTATTCGATCTTCTTAGCTACCACTTTGATTAGGTGAGATACTTTGGGTCGCTCTTTCGGGTCCCGGCCATACGATATCGAATACGGTTCCCAATGGTATACCTCAAGAGCTTCAGCGTATTCGGGGTGTTCTGGTGTTATCAGCGTGGCTTCCCCGGTAATCTGGGCTGCCTTGATTGTTCTCCAGACTTCTGCCGGCCAATCAGGGTAGAGGTTATTATACATGCTGACACATACTCTTGGATTAGCCCTGATGTTTCTTACTTTAACACCGGGGTCGGCTATAATATAGAGGTTCATATCCTTGTTGAAGTATTCCAGAGGTGTGCCTCTAGGTTCGTCGTCTTTCGAGGTGCAGATAGTACACATAGTCTGCTCTTTGAAGAAATCAAGAATACGCGCCTTAAGCTCGTCCGGTGGTAGCTTCTTGGTAATCTTCAGTGCAGTTAGCCGGGCAATTTCAGTAGTCATTCCAGTAGCCTCCTTTTAGTGTGTTTGTTCTGAGACGTGCATTCCCCGTATATTAGATGTTCTGGTGATAGCCGTCAACTGGTGATTATAGGCAAGCACCTGTACTATTTCCATCCC
>SDBT01012080.1_pt1 | contig 13871 bp, 11 predicted proteins | sample 2277101 | NCBI WGS metagenome assembly SDBT01 (sample SAMN10404973, study PRJNA504765) | marine sediment metagenome | isolation source: marine sediment core GS10_PC15, 103 cmbsf | place: Arctic Ocean: Southern Knipovich Ridge | collected 2010 | reverse complement strand
GCTCCTCATCGCTACCCAGGCTCAAATCTTCGCAAACCGGCCCAACGCCCAGAAATCCACTATGAATACCGGCGAGCCGGCAGACTTTTTTATGCAAAACAAACCCAATTTATGCGTTTTTTGGGCCGTAAGTGGCGATTGTGAAGAAAAACAAACCCAATTCAAACCCAATCAAACCCAATTTCCCCGCGTAAAACAGCTAAAATTCCATGCTCTACTGTTCAACTGCTCTACTGTTCTACTCTCTCAGGCCAAAGGCCTGCCGCAAACCCAATTCAAACCCAATCAAACCCAATTTCAAACTTTTCGCTGCGGACCTCATACGGAGAAAATTATAATTTCGAGGAAAACATGTTATCAAGAAGATTTATTCAGCCGGCAAAATCGACCCTGTTCCTAATTCCAGCAATTTTGATATTATTTTTGACTATGTCATGTACCCGGCCGGCCGGAAGCAATCTGCTTTCGGCTCGAAGCCAAAAGATACCGGTTATCTTTGATACGGACATCTGCTATGACATTGACGATACGTGGGCACTGGTTTTGCTCCTTAAGTGCCCCGAATTTGATGTTAAGCTGATTACTACCGCGGTCGGCGACACTCGGGCCAAGGCCAAAGTTGTCGCCAAATTGCTGGAAATCGCCGACAGAACCGACATCCCAATCGGCATTGGTGTACCTGCCGGCACCCAGCGCAGGGGCCACGCCCAGGACGAATGGGTAAAAGATTACGCTCTTTCATCGTATCCCGGCCTTATTTACGAAGATGGCGTGCAGGCGATAGTTGATACCATAATGAACTCTGCCGGGCCGATAAAAGTTATTGCGGTTGGGCCGCTGCCAAATATTGCTGCTGCATTGGGTCGTCAGCCGAAAATAGCCGATAAAGCCGAATTCGTCGGAATGCACGGCAGTATCCGCCGAGGATACGGCGGCAAGCCTCAAGCCAATGCCGAATACAATGTTAAGGCTTTTGTTAAAGAAGCCCAAAAGGTTTTTACAGCCGACTGGGATATGACAATCACCCCCCTGGATACTTGTGGGATAGTATGGCTTGTCGGCGAAAAATACCGCAAAGTATTCAACTGCAATGACCCTGTGGTCCGAGCACTAATGGACAACTATTACGTCTGGTTGAAGCACAGGTTTTTAACGAAGCATAAAGACTTGGGCGAATCTGCTCGTGATGCGAAGGTCGAATTCAAATTCAATACAGGCAGTACAATTCTTTTCGATACGGTTGCGGTTTACCTGGCTACATCAACCGAACTGGTTAAGACCGAAAAACTCGGGATTCGAGTTACTGATGACGGCTACACGGTAATCGCCGACAATACCAAAAAAATCAACTGCGCAACACAGTGGAAGGATTTAGGGGGTTTTGAAGATTTTTTAGTTGAGCGGTTGACAAACTATACTGGTCCCAATTCAACTCACGCCGTACCAGTGTTTTATCCCGGCAAGTAGTTCTTTTTTGTTGCCGGCGGCCAACAGGGTCTTCTGGGCCTTTTTTCGTTTGGGGTGCAGTTTGCAGTAGTTGACGAGAAACTTGCGCATGAACCGCACAGCCTTTTGCAGTTTATATATTCCGGCGACTAATTCGAAGTGTTCCAGAATTGTCCTGCCCTGCTCCTCGATACCGGGCCGTTCGGGGATGGGTACCCCTGCCAGAACCGCCCGCAGGTCGCGGAATATCCAGGGGTTTCCGACGGCGCCTCTTGCAATCAGCAGGCCATCTACGCCGGTAGTTTTCAAAAGGTCGGCGCCGGTTTGCGCATCAAATAAATCTCCACTGCCTATAATCGTTGTTTGCCGAAATTGTTTTTTCAGTTCGGCGAGCAACTCCCAGTCGGCCCGGCCGGTAAATTTCTGCACAACCGTTCGAGGATGAACCACCACCGCGTCAATGTTTTGGTCTGACACCGCTGATACTATGCGGTAGAAGTTGTCCCGCTCGGCGCCGCTGCTGTTAAAGCCGGCGCGCAGTTTCATCAGTACCGGGCAGGAGACGGCATCTTTTACCCTGCTATAAATTTCAATAATCTTTTCGGGTTCTCTAAGCAGCCAGCCGCCGCGCCGACGCCGCAGGACTTTCGGTGCGGGACAGGCGAAATTAAGGTCGATTAAATCGTAGCCGACCGCGACAAGTTCCTTGGCGGCCTTTGCCATTACCAGCGGGTTGTTGCCCAGGATTTGAGCACCTATTGGGTGTTCGTCGTCGTGCGGTCTGAAAAAGGGTTTTCGCAGTACTTTTGGATGAGTTGCGCTTTTGGCCAGCATTACGCCGGCAAAGGTCAGCGGCGCGCCAAACGAAAGACCGAGCTTTCGCATCGCATAGTCGCTGTAGCCGCTCAAAGGGGCTTGAAAAAAAGGGACCTCCAGGGCGATGTTACCGAGTTTGAGCACTATTGTTGTCCCTGAGATTTTTTCTTACGGCTTGCGATGTAACTTAATATTATGCCCAGTTCGAACAGAAAATACAAAGGGATTGCCAGAGCTACCTGCGAGACAAAGTCCGGCGGTGTGGCCATGGCCGCGAGGATAACGATAAGCAGAACAACATATTTTCTTGAACTTGTCAGTGCCTTTAGTGAGACCAGGCCGGTGCGGTTGAGAAAGAAAATTGCGGTCGGAGTCTGGAAGGCTATTCCGAAAACGAGCACGAGGTGGATAACGAAGGAAATGTATTTCTGTAGATTAAACTGTGATTTGGCGCGCAGGAAGTTTTCATTAAATTTTATCAAAAACCCCAATGTAAGGGGGCCGACGACAAAAATAAAAAACATGGCGCCCGCGATAAACAAAAGTGCTGAGCACGGCGCGGCAATAAAAACGTATTTTTTTTCATTAGAATATAGTCCCGCTGCGACAAACATCCATAAATGATAGAAGACCCAGGGCGATGAAAGCAACAGGCCGGAGATTAACGATATTTTCACATAGCTGACAAACCCCTCGGCTGGACCAAGTATCTGCAAAGGAGTATCCGGCATTAAATTTGTGTAGGGTATCTGGATGAAGGCTATTATCCTGGAGCCGAAAACAAAACCAAGGACCGAGCAGACAAGTATACCGATAATGGAATAAATCAGCCGAGCCCGCAACTCATCGAGGTGGTCGCCGAGACTCATTGTGCTGGTGTCGAGTGTTTTTTGTTTCTTGTCGGTATCGGCCATTTTAGCTGTTAGCGCACCGTGCAAAAAGTTTATTTTTTTCTACGCCGCTACGCTTTGGTAAGATTAAATTTGAGAATGTTCGGCTTGTGCGTGTCAATCAGTCTTGTTCAGGTCGTCCAGACCGGCGGCATCTTTAACCTCATCTACCATCTCGTCCTTGATCTGGTTGACGTCTTCTTTAGCTTCGTGGACGCCTTTTTTGAACTCGGTGAGGCTTTTGCCTATGTTTCGGGCGATTTCCGGCAGCCGCCTTCCGAATATTACAAGAGCGACGATGGCAATAATAATCAGCTCAATGGGCCCCGGCGTCCAAAACCCCAGACATTGTAAGTATTCAATCATTTCGAATCTCCTTTTTTATTCAGCGGTATTATAACATCATCCAGGCCCCGGCGTCAATAAGCAACCGCTATAATCGGCCAAATACACCAGTAGTTGACAATAGCGTCGGCAAAAACTATAATCTGTTTTAGTTGTAAGGTCAAGCCCGGATTTCCCATATTAAAGTGGCGCATTTGATATTGCTTTGATAGTATAGAGCTTACCGATGCCATACAAGCCAGTCCTTCGACAGTGAGCTCAGGACAGTCGAACTGTTTAGACGCATCTGTTCGGAGAATCCAATGGGTGAAAGAAGCAAGGATGCCTTGAGAGTTACCCCCAGAGGGGGATTATAAAACAGGCAATGCCTGTTTGACCGAAAATTGAAGCTGGAATTTTAGGTGGAAGAACCACAGAATATACCGCTGCTTCGTTCATCTGCTGAATATCACGCTTCATATTGGCCACATCACCCTTCACCTATAGCAGATAACGCTTCATCTGCCTAATATCACGCGTTATCTACGACATATTACGCTTACTCCGCCTTAGGTTACGCTTACTTTGCCTCATATCACGCTTACTTTACCTCGATGTAACCGTCCAAATGCGCGTTTTTAGCCCAAAAAGCGGGTTTTTGGCTTTTTCCTGCTCCGACCGGCAGATCGCCTGCCGGTTCGTCGAGGGCTTCTACTCATGGCACAAGTTGCTCAGAATTCACCGGCCGCCTTTAGGCGATCAGAGTTGACCCACTCCTCCAATCCCCAAAAGGTTTTGTAAACTTATTCGCTATGGTTTCCACTGAAGCAGTCCTTCTTTACCTGGATAGGCTGCACCATCTTTTTCGCGCCATCTAAATCTAACCGTTATTTCAACATTTAGCTCTTTGGCTAGAAGTAAAGCTAAAGACCATGCATTATCCGCAGCAACACCTCCTACTGAAACATTCATGCCCGGCAATGGGCGGTAACCCTCGTCATTTTTTTGCCCCTCTTGCACATTTGATAAAAGACTTTTCAATCTGCTTATAGACATATTTTTTTGTAATGCATCCTTTACCGCACAACGCACCAACGCATTCCATTTATTCGTACTTTGCGTTCCAAATGTCGCTTTAATAATCTTTGTAAAAGTGAGGTTAGGTGGATTATCAGGCCGAAAAGATAATGTCTCTACCGTAGTTCCAAAAACTGTTTGAGGTTTAGTAGGCACATTCTTCATTGGCAGAGCAAGCGGTGGCTGCAAGGTACGTGGTATTTTATTAGCTGTTGCTTTAATAAAATCTTGGGCCTCTTCGACATTAATTGTAAAGCCCTCATCAGCTACTAACTTAATAAGTGCGTCTGGTAAACTTGGGTATGATGGCTCTAATATTACTCTTCTTGCTTGAGGTAGCGAGTCTTCCATTGCCCTTTGTTTGTCGTTTAATTCCCGGTATTCCTGCGCCTCGCGGAAAGCATTGCCATTTTCAATTTCAGATTTCTTGAGGAATGTGCATAGTGAAACCTCAATAACATCCAAATCGTCAGTTAATAAGTCGACCACCTTAAAGCATTTCTCTTTGAACTTCCCACCGCTTTGTGACAGATAAAATCGCCAGATTCGTCCGTCAGTAATTATGCTAAAAGATGCCGTATTATCTCTATTATAGTCCCGCAATTGAAGTTCTGCTTTTTGCAGTGAATCGCTCGTAATTTTACCAATGGCCTTAACTTCAATAAATACCTCCGGTCGCCGTGGTGTTAAAAAAAGAGCTATATCGACTCGCGTGCTGTCTTCATGGGGCGTCGCATTATATTCAGAATTAACCTCGCAAGGATCCCATATGTTCCATCCCAATTTCTGCAACACTCGCGCAACCAAAGATAAACGAACGTGCTCCTCATTTTTGTAGGCTAAATTTTCAATCTTTTGACGAATATCACTGATTGCGTCCTTCATGTCTAATTTTCTCCTAACCTAACAATGATTATACAGTCCGAACAAGAAATATTACAAAACCACCATCACCGTATTAGTGCCTTCAGGCACATAAATATCTCGATACCTTCATTCCTTTGTCAACCTTTATGCCGAGCATTATCAGAGTACTGCCATTATCGTGTTGCCTGGGGCGCCTTCGCCGGATTTATTGTCGTAAAGTAACCCGCCCAGGGCATCAAGTCAACTGATTTGGTGGACATTATTGTGGCCCAAATATCTTCTGGCGTTAGCCATCCCCCAGCGGAGAGATAAAGTTAAAAATCTTGAATTTTCAAGACAGGTTTGATATTCTATTGGAAGTTAGGCTCAGCGGCGTAGCTGAGCAGGAATATGCAAGGTTATATGGGAAATCCCGGTCGACTAAATCTACTGCCGGAGTTGACGATGGGTTCGAGTACCGGAGAGACAAAACGCCTTGAATCAGTTGTGAGCATCATTATTTTAGTGGTGCTTGTGGTTATTGGGGTCGGGGTATTTATCAAGCAATTCGACTCGGATATGGCCCGATTCGGCATCGTCACTGGCCAGGGGCCGTCATCACAGAAAACCGGGGCAAATGAACAGCAGGTTTTGGCTTCTGCAATACCTGCCGGCTTCGAGGTGTTTTCGCAAATCGAAGCTTACGCCTCCGACAATCTCTACGAAAAAATCAACGGCAAAGCGCCTTTTTATCTGGATTGCGGATTCAGGAAATTACTTACCCGACGGCTGGCAGGCAAAGACGATGCCGACTTGATAATGGAGGTTTACTTATATGACATGGGCGGGCCCCGGGGCGCATATTCTGTTTACAGTGTGCAAAGAAGACCTCAGGGCAAAAGCCTGCCGGATTTTGCGTTCGGATATCGAACGGAGAATGCTATCTATTTTGCGCACGGCAAATATTACGTCGAACTGGTTGGATTTTCCGAGTCAGACAAACTGTTTGAAGCGATGCGCGAAGCCGGCAAAAAAATCCAGGCCGGATTAGCTATCGAAGATGCCGAAGCAATCGCCGAACTCGAACTGCTCAAAGACAGAGACCTGGTCGAAGGCAGCATTAAATTTTACATGGCAAGTGCGTTTGGCTTTGAAGGATTGAGCGATGTTTTTGCCGGCAGGTTCAAATCAGGTGACCAAACAGTCACCGTATTTGTCAGCAAAAAGTCTGACGCCGGCGAAGCGCAGAAAGTAGCGCAGAGCTATTACGATTTTCTGATTGAAAACGGCGGCGTCAAAAAAATCGCCCTCAATAAAATCCTCAAAGGCAGAGTGGTTGATTTTTATGATACAACCGAAATTGTCTTTTCGACAGGAGTTTTTGTCGGCGGTATCCACGAAGCCGAAGACCAGCGGGCCGCTGAGAAGTTAGCAGCAAGGCTTATTAAAAAATTTAGTAACATGGCAAACAATGACTGAACCGGACAATAAAAAATTAGGCAGAAGACAGTTTCTGGCCCGGACAGTTAGGGCAGGGGCTGCGGTTGCCGCTGCCGCGGCTATCTGTTACAAACTTTATGACGCAACCGGCCCGGGACGCGATACTGAAGAGAAGCTTGTGACGCTGCCGGACTTTTCGGTAGAACCACAGGCCGGCAGGACTATAAGTATTATCAAAGGCCCTGATAGAATAAAGACCGTCAATAAGGCAATAAAAGCGCTGGGTGGAATCGGCAGGTTTATCAAGCCCGGAGATACGGTCGCGATAAAGCCAAATGTTGCGTTCGCCTCGCCGGCAATGTTAGGGGCAACGACAAATCCGCATCTCGTTGCCGAGGTGGTGCGGTTGTGCCTGGTTGAGGGCGGGGCAAAGCGTGTGATTGTGGCTGACAATCCGATTAATGACCCTGCAAGCTGTTTTATGATTAGCGGTGTAGGTAAAGCGGCAAGCGCCGCGGGCGCCGATGTTGTGTTGCCAAAGCCGTTTCATTTCAGGCATACTACGCTGGCGGGCGGCAAACTTATAAAGAATTGGCCGGTATTTTTCGAGCCGTTCAGGAAGATAGATAAACTGATCGGCATTGCGCCCGTTAAAGACCACCATCGAAGTGCCGCTTCTATGACAATGAAAAACTGGTATGGTCTTTTGGGCGGACGACGTAACCTCTTTCATCAGGACATCAACACAATAATCGCTGAGTTGGCGATGATGGTAAAGCCGAGTCTGGTGATACTGGACGGCACCGAAGTTATGATGACAAATGGGCCGACCGGCGGGTCGCTGTCTGATTTGAAGCGTGCGAATATTTTGATAGCAAGTTGCGATATGGTGGCGGCAGACTCTTATGGATGCGGCCTTTTGGATTTGAAGGTCTCGGATTTGCCTTATCTGGCAAAAGCGCAAAAGGCCGGCGCTGGAACCAGTAATTGGCAATCACTTAAACCGATATTTGATACGGCAGGCTAAGAAATTTATGAGAATTGTTACTGTTAGACGAATAAGCCAGGTTTTCTTTTTCACGATGTTTGCCTGGTTCTGTGTGGTCAGCACGATTGGCCAGGAACTCTGGCAGTTGCGAGGCTGGCCTGTAAACTGGTTTTTGCAGCTTGACCCGCTGGTGGCAATCGGGACGATATTGACTACGCATACCCTTTACCGGGGCTTATTGTGGGCACTGGCCACAGTTATCTTGACAATCGTATTCGGCAGGTTCTTCTGCAGTTGGGTCTGTCCCTTCGGCTCGCTGCATCATTTCGTAGGTTTCTTAGGGAAGCGAAAAAAAACCGCAGCACAGAAAATTTCACTAAATAAATATCGAAAAGCACAATCCTTAAAATATTTGATATTGATATTGTTTCTTGGCGCGGCGGCTTTTCCATCGGCGGCAGCTACTTTGCAGACCGGCCTGCTTGACCCGATACCGCTGGTGACGCGGTCTTTCAATCTGCTGTTGCTGCCGATTGCCGATAGCATGGGGCATGTTGTTTCGGCGGCGGACAGGTTTTACGAAGGTGCGTGGCTGATATTTACGGTATTCTTCACGGCGGTTCTTCTTAATCTTGCCATACCGCGATTTTACTGTAGATTCATCTGTCCGCTGGGCGCGTTGTTTGGATTGCTCGGCCGATTCTCGATTTGGCGCATAGGCAAGAACCAAAGCGAATGTAGTAACTGCAAGTTGTGTGAAACAGCTTGCGAAGGAGGGTGTGAGCCTGCCGGGGTCATAAGAATAAGTGAATGTGTGCTTTGTTTTAACTGTCGCCATGACTGCAAAGACGAGGTTATCAGCTACCAGGCCCGGGTGTCACTGGCCGGCGAGATTACAAATCCCGATGTTTCCCGCAGGGGCTTTATGCTGTCACTTGTCGGCGGTGTTTTCGCTGTGCCTGCCGTCAGGCTAAGCGGCAAACTGGCCGGCAACTGGGACCCCAATATCATTCGGCCTCCCGGTGCATTAACAGAAGAGGAATTTCTCAAACGCTGTATCAAGTGCGGCCAGTGTATGCGCATCTGTCCGACAAATGTATTGCAGCCGGGGTCAGTGGAAGGTGGATTGGAAAATCTCTGGACACCGGTACTGAATAATCGCATCGGTTCGAGCGGCTGTCAGCTAAACTGCGTTGCCTGTGGTCAGATATGCCCCACTTCTGCTATCAGGGCGATTACTTTAGACGAAAAGCACGGCAAAGGTGACTTTGAGCAGGCAGGCCCGGTCAAATTAGGTACAGCCTTTTTTGACCGCAACAGGTGTCTTCCGTGGGCGATGGATAAGCCCTGTATCGTTTGCCAGGAGAACTGTCCGGTGAGCCCGAAAGCAATTTATACAGAGGAAATTTTCAATACCGCAAGAGACGGCGTCTTGACCGTGAGAAAAGCGAGGGGTAGTATTATTGAAATTGTTGAAAAAAGCCTCGTAGTTGACAAATTTGCTACCGGCGACTACTACTGTTTTATCGCCGGTGATAAACGAGCTAAAATCACCGCCAATACCGAGGACACAATTGAAACTGTGCCGGATAAGCAATTTGCAAAGACCGTCACGGCAGGTGACAAGGTTGAGATTCAGGTTCGACTGCAACAGCCTTATGTTGATATTGAAAAATGTATCGGCTGTGGCGTTTGTGAGCATGAGTGTCCGGTCAGCGGCAAAAGGGCTGTAAGGGTCTGGGCGGAAGGCGAAACAAGAAGCGCAGACAGAACATTGTTGCTTGGCGGCTGATTTTTTGAAAGGTCGAGCGATGAATGCGAAGCATAATGAAGTCGATAGAAGGGGTTTCCTGAAGGCTGTAGGGGCCGCGGGGCTGGGTTCGGTTTTGGCTTTAACTGAAACAGGGGCAGCAGTTGATAATACTGTGTCTGTACCGAAACGCAAATTAGGCAAAACGGGTCTTGAGGTTTCATCACTGTCACTTGGTACGATATTTGATACCGTCGAAAACCAGGTGATACTGAAAAAGTGTTACCAGTGGGGCGTTACCTTTTGGGACACGGCCCCGGACTATTCGGGCCCGAACAGTGAACTCGGCATAGGCAAATTCATAGCTGAGGACCCTAAGGCAAGAAAGAATCTTTTCATCGCGACTAAAGCCTCGGATGCCACAAGCGTAGCGGACGTGGAAAAACGGCTGCATGAATCACTGAAAAGATTGAATACCGACTACATTGATTTGTACTATGTTATGGATTTTGTAGAGGGGGACAAGTACTACGGCCATGGCCTTTCGGACCCGGCGGTACTGACGGATGAATTAAAGCAGTGGGCCGGCAGCGCCAGGAAGCGTGGGCTGATTCGGGCGTTTGGTTTTACGACACATAAGAACATGCCCAAATGCCTCAATGCCGCGGCAAAGCTCGGCTGGATTGACGCGGTAATGCCGGTGTACAACTATCGCTTTCTGGACAACGCCGAGATGCAGGCCGCGGTAGAAGCGTGCCATAAAGCAGGTATCGGCCTTGTCGCTATGAAAACGCAGGCCAAGTGGCCAAAGGGAGCAGAGACAAAGTTGACTGAGAAATTCACCAAAAGAGGCTTTACTCAGGGCCAGGCAAAGATAAAGCTTGTGCTGGAAGACAAAAGATTTTGTTCAGCCTGTGTCCGGATGGAAAGTGTAGCGCTTGTAGCATCGAACGCGGCAGCGGTTTTGGATAAAACTAAATTATCACAAACAGACAAGCAAGTATTCAAGCGGTATGCCCAACAAATACCCAATGGCTATTGCACCGGTTGCGCCGAGATATGCGATTCTGCCCTGCCGGGTATGCCGTATGTAAGTGACATTATGCGGTATTTGATGTATTATAACAGCTACGGTGACAGAGACAGGGCAAAAGAACTTTTCGCCAGGATTCCTGCCGGAGCAAGAAATAAACTTGCAGTGACCAATTACAGCAGGGCCCAGGCCCGCTGTCCGCAGCATTTGCCGATAGGTAAACTTGTCGCCGAAGCGGTCAGTAAATTAGCTTAAAAATTTGAGATACATGGAGCTTAGGATGAATAAAGACAGTGGCAACAAAACCAGCAGAAGGGATTTTTTGAAAACGGTAGGTGCCGCGGGACTTGGTTCTGCTTTGGCTGTGGGAGGTAACAGTGCCTGGGCAAAGGAAGAAAGCGGGCAGACTAAATATCCACAGGTGCCGAAACGCAAATTAGGCAAAACAGGTGTTGAGGTTTCCTGCCTGTCCCACGGGCTGATGTATAACGTACTCGATAATCAGATAATTTTGAGAAAGGCCCTTGACTGGGGAATCACTTATTGGGACACAGCGCCCATTTACAGCGGTGGAAACAGTGAACGAGGGATCGGCAAATACCTGGCAAAGAACCGGCAAATACGAAAGAAGCTGTTTCTCGTTACCAAGGCTTTGGGGGCAAGAAGCGCCGAAGATTTCGAAAAGCATCTTCACCGGTCTCTGAAAAGATTAAAAACCAGCTACGTTGATTTATATTATAAGCATGGGCTGGGCAATCCGAGGGGCCTAACGGACGAACTTAGAAAGTGGGTCGAGGGCGCTAAGAAACGAAAGCTCATCCGATTTTTTGGTTTCAGTACACACGCCAATGAGGGCAAATGCCTTGCTGCTGCCGCGAAGATCGATTGGATCGATGTGATAATGCCAAAGTACAATTTCCGAATGATGCAGGACCCGGAGATCCAGGATGGGGTCGAAGCCTGCTATAAAGCGGGTATTGGCCTTATAGCGATGAAGACCCAGGGACATGGGACGAAAGTTGCCTGGAAGGAAAAAATGTCGCTCGAGACTGAAAAGGACAAAGAGCTGGTAGAGCACTTTCTGGCAAGAGGTTTTACCAAAGGCCAGGCAAAGATTAAGCTTGTGCTGGAAGATAAGAGGTTCAGCACAGCCTGTGTAGGAATGGAGAACATCGGGCTTTTGACTTCGAATGTTGCCGCCGTCCTTGACAAGACCAAACTTTCGCAGGCAGATAAAGACGTTCTGGCCCAATACGCGCGGGAAACCTGCGACGGCTATTGTGCCGGCTGCGCCGAGATATGCGATTCGGCGTTGCCGGGGGTGCCGTATGTAAGTGATATTATGCGGTACCTGATGTACTACAACAGCTACGGGGATAAAGAAAAGGCAAGGCAGCTTTTCGCTGAGATTCCTGCTGAGGTAAGAAGGAAATTGACGAGTATTGATTACGGCGTTGCCGAAGCCCGTTGTCCGCAGCATATGCCGATAGCTAAACTTATTGCCGAAGCGGTCAGAAAGCTGACTTAGGTATATAAATGTTTTAACACAGTTTTTAGAGATTAAGGTGAAGAAAGAAATAAACAGCGGAACAGATAGAAGAGATTTTTTGAAAGCGGCAGGTGCCGCCGGTCTGGGTACCGCGTTTTCATTGGCTGGTGTAAAGGCCGAGACCGACAAAGCCAAAGATAAATCGAAAAAAACAAATGCAGAGCGGATGCCGAAACGAATACTGGGCAAAACGGGTATCGAGGTGCCGGTCCTGGCTCTCGGCGGAGGTGTAAATTTTGTTGATAACCAGATTCTATTGCGAAAGGCCTACGAATGGGGCGTTCGCTACTGGGATACGGCCCCGACATATGAAGGCGGGCTCAGCGAGCAGGGAATAGGCATCTTTTTAGGGAAGAATCCGCAACTACGAAAGAAAATTATTCTTACCACCAAGGCGTCGGGTGCCAGAACCATAGCGCAAACCGAAGAAGTCCTTCAGAAATCACTTAAAACGCTGAATACGAACTACATTGATATTTACTACGGTATACACGGGTTGTCTAACCCGGCTCAACTGACCGATGATATGCGGCAATGGGTCGAAAGCGCAAAGAAACGAAAGCTGATACGGGCCTTTGGCTTCAGTACGCATAAGAACGCCATCCAGTGCCTGCAGGCTGCGGCCAAATTCGACTGGGTTGATGTGGCGATGCCGGGATATAATTTTCGATTGATGCAGGACGGCGAGATGCAGGCTGGTATTGAGGCTTGCCACAAGGCCGGCATCGGGATTGTTGCGATGAAAGTCATGGGACACGCCCAGAAAGTCTATTGGAAAGGTAAGAAGGTTACTATCGAGACTGAAAAGGACAAAAAGCTGGCAAAACCCTTTGTCGAGGCAGGCTTTACCAATGCCCAGGCAAAAATAAAACTGGTTCTGACAGATGAGCGTATCAGTACAGCTTGTGTAAGAAATGAGAACATCAGGCTTTTGAATGAAAACATTGCCGCGGTACTGGATACGACCAAACTGTCACAGGCACAGGAGCAGATTTTAGCCCGATACGCCCGGGCTACGTGCAGTGGTTATTGCGCCGGCTGTGCCGAGATATGTGACGCTGCCTTGCCGGGCATGCCATATGTTAGTGATATTATGCGGTACCTGATGTATAATAACAGTTACGGCGATGTTGACAGGGCAAAACAGCTTTTTGCTGAAATTCCTGCTGAGGTAAGAAGAAAATTAACGAGTATTGATTACAGCAAGGCTGAAGCCCGCTGTCCGCAGCGTATGCCGATAGCAAAACTTGTTGGCGAGGCCGTAGAGAAATTGGCCTGACATACCCTTAAGGGTAATAAATGTCCGCGAATAAAACGGTCATTGGTTATTTTTAATTTATAGCCTTAAGGTAGTTAGTACCTGTGGCACAAGTACCTGTGGCACAAGTAAACGGGAAAATTCAATTGAGATCAGTATAAACAAAAATTATTTGGAGTATATTGTGATGAAAGAAGAACATAACAAAATTAATAGAAGAAGTTTTTTGAAAACGGTAGGCGCCGCGGGACTGGGTTCGGCTTTGGCGGCAACGGGAGGCAACAGTGCCTGGGCAAAAGAAGAAAGCGGCACTAAATATCCGCAGGTGCCGAAACGAGTGCTGGGCAAAACAGGTGTCAAGGTTTCGTGCCTGTCCCACGGGCTGATGTATAATGTGGTTGATAACCAGATAATTTTGCGAAAGGCCCTTGAGTGGGGCGTTAGCAACTGGGAC
>SDBT01012079.1_pt1 | contig 13871 bp, 28 predicted proteins | sample 2277101 | NCBI WGS metagenome assembly SDBT01 (sample SAMN10404973, study PRJNA504765) | marine sediment metagenome | isolation source: marine sediment core GS10_PC15, 103 cmbsf | place: Arctic Ocean: Southern Knipovich Ridge | collected 2010 | reverse complement strand
CTCTTGAGGAGCTCAGTAGCTGTGATAGGCTTACGATCCACAGTACCCACCTCCCGTGATCTCGCAGACATCGTTCACCTCCACGTTCTCCTCAAACTCCTCTCCTATCTTCCCCATGGCTACCTTGTAAGGTACAGACGTAAGAGGCTGACCGCCCCTGCTCCCGTCAGGGTAGCAAGTAAAACCACGAAGACGAGGCGCATAACTTGCCAGTACCTTCGCGAACTTCTTGATGTACGACTTGGTGACCCTCTCCTTGCTGTACTTGGGGAGGTTAATGGTGGAAGATATGGCCATATCCACGTAGTCTTGGACGTCGGCTTGGAACTTGATGCGTCTCTCATAGTCATCTGCTAGGTCGATTGAGCTTTCGATTCTGTCGGGGTTGACTCCGGTTTCTTCGATGATAGTTCGAGCGGCATGATCAATTGCAAACTGGTAACGCCATTTACTACCGTCAACGAGATAACGCCTTTTGTAACTGACTGCGTAAACAGGCTCAATGCCGGTAGTTGTTCCCGCAAGTATTCCAATAGTTCCGGTTGGAGCAATTGCTCGATTGGCGACTGGTCTGCTAATTGCAAGTGCGTCAGTAAATGTGTTGGCTGTTTCATTCGACTGTCCTTCATAGACTGTGAGCCACTGGTGCAGCTCGGGGGTTACGTCATAACGGTAGTTGCGTTGGAGGAGCCACTCGTGTACTCCCATGAGGCCTAAGCCTAACCGTCTGTTCTTCTCTCGTACCTTGCTAACCTTCTCGTAGGGTAGGTCAGCACGTAAGGTACCACAGACTAAGAACTTAGTAGCAAGATCAACCACATCCCTAAGTTCAGAGATGTTGCCAATACGACTGAGGTTAATACTGCCAAGATTACACACATCACTATCATCAGACGATGTGACTTCCGTACAAGCGTTTCTAAGTGTGTCACCCTCTTGCTCAAAGAAATTGAAGCTGAGCCCCGGCTCTCCAGTTCGGAGAGCTTGGGCAATGTTTCGCTCGAATATTTCTCCAGGTTCGCCTGTGTCAAGAAATTTGAGAAGCCAGGATGTGTCATAATTCACCGATATGTTAGTGTGATCCAAAGGAGCAGGGAAGGAGAAGTCTTTCTGCTTCACATCCCAGTAGGTGGCAGGCTTACCGTCTTCGTTGGTACAGCCCGCGATGTATTGATTGTCCCAATCTTTCGCAACAAGAAACTCAGGCACATCAGCATGGGCATGGTTAAGGCTGGCGTATATCGCAGCCCTCCGAGCACCACCTTGCATACAGCCTCGGCCAAGGTTGTCAACCATCCGCATCTTAGGGACAGGCCCACTAGCCACTCCTCCAGTACGCTTAATGTTTGTGCCTTGCGCCCTGTACACTGAGTAATCGACACCGATACCACCCCCAGTAAGCAGGCATGACTCGGCCTTCCAGCTAAGGTTAGCCCAATCTTCGCGGCTATCTTCCTCTGCCTTAAGGAGGTAGCAGTTGTTGAAGTACTTGATGTCTCGTCCCGCATAGTACAGGTACCTTCCTCCCGGCATGAACTTCATGTCGATCATGTATTGGGTGAGCTGGTCAGTCTCGTCTTGCTTCATCCACTTGGCATAGCAGACGTCATCTACTAGCACCTTGCATAGAGCCGACCATGTTTCACACTCTTGGTGCCGGTACTTGTTGTTGAATATTTTCTCGCTCAACTCGGATCGAAACATGGGGTTGCTCGAGGACTTAAAGGCTTCTTCCATTAGATAACTTGTCCCATCAGTTTGAGGATGTAGCGATAGATAGGCATGGGGAGCGTGATCACTGCACCAACACAGGTCTCGAAGTCCCAGATACCTATCCAGTATGCCACCTTTGATTGCTGTTGCTGCATCAGGTAGGCTACCTTCGCATCGTCGAAGGCCTTAAGGTAATCCATAGGTGGTAAGTAGACAGGGGGTACCAGCCGCGCCGCCTTAGCGAAGGCCTTCATAGATTCATAGTCAAGGTTGATGATGGTACCAGCCCCTGTAGCATTAGCTTTGTTCTTGTCCCAGACTGCTATACACTCAGTTGACCATTGGCTCTCTCCATCGTGATCCTTACTGAGTGCAGGGTTGGGTATCGTTACAAATATGTAACTGATAACCATCAGTGCCGCTATATATTTATTCATCTTGTAGTTCCTCATATTGTCTCTTCGTTAAGGTTTTGTACTTCACTTGGTTGACTACACGTTGACGGTAGTTGCCTCCTCTCTCCTCATTCAGTTGTTGAGCTGCTAGGTTCCTCGTTAACTTCCTCTGCCTGCGTATCTTGGGGTGCAGGTTCTTGGTCACTGTCTCTCTCCTCAAGTAAGATGGTATTATGGTTTTCAATAAGGAGGACCAGCTCCTCAAGAACTCTTTGATGGGCCTCCAAAACCTCCTCTATCCTATGTTGTGCACTGTGCAGCTTCTTATATTCGTCGCTTCGCATGGAATTTCTCCTCGTGTTTGACTTCCTTGGTGAGCTGAGTGTGCTTCTTCAGCATGTACCTCATCTGTCGCTCTATGTTATGCAGCTGCCTCACCTTATAGTTTGGATCGAGGTAGTTGAGGCGGGAGGTCCAGTCCTTGTCACTCACCATCGTAGCCCTCACTTACGTAGTCAGGGTCTATCCTGTCCTCAGGGTACAGCAGGTAACCCATGTCATAGAGTACCTGAAGCACCTCTTCATGGTTGAGGTCGTTGATCTCCAACAGCTCCTCGAAGGTGTTGTTCTCCTTGAGTCTGTCGAGGTGTGTTCTACTGCGTTCCATATTCTTTCCTAAGGGTGTTAAGGGAGATGAACTGAGGGTCGTACTGCCCGTCTACCACGTTACGCTTGACCACCACCCCTGACCACCAGAGGTTGTTACAGACGCCAGCGTATGCGTGGGGCTTGTCGATGAAGCACCCTGCGACCAGCCCGCGTATCTTTACCCCGTCGCTCCGAGTGCGTACAGTGTAATCAACAAGGTGGCTGTGGCCAGCAGTACAGGAAGTATAATGCTTCTGAAGAAGGGTGTAGGCGTGATGCTCCCCTCCGAGGGGCCTGCCCATAATACCCGAAACAAAGTAATGAGCGTAAGCCACACCATCAATAGTAATAACACCAGGGGTACCTCCATTATAGTATACCACATTGTCGTACCACCTGTCAAGTTTTAGGTGGTCGTAGGATATCGCGCCCTCAAGCTCAGGATGAAGGTCAATAGCGCGTCGAAGTCTTTCTTCGTGGTTCCCTTCAAGGAAGTAACTGTCTGGCAGTCGCTGTTTTCTTCGCTTGATGGGTGCCCAGAGCCTGTCTTGGAAGTCAAGGTGACAGTCAATGTCATCCATGTACCTCTTGTTGTGGAAACTTCTCTTGCCTTTATCGTAGCTACAGAGCGAGGGGAAGTCACAGGCATCTCCTATGTTAACAACTACGTCGGGTTGCAGCTGAGCCATGAACTTGCCTAACCAATCCGCCCGCCTGTTGTCGTGCTCAGGGTGAGCGTGTTGGTCTGGTATGATGAGATGCGTACTCATTGTTGATCCTCGTAGTCATAGTCCCTCATCCATACACCGCCTATTGGTAAGCGGGAAATTTTAGCCTCCTCCAGTGTAAATCTGTCGGCTATATGATACTCAGGGTGCCAGCGGTCGAACGACCAGTAGTCAACACCAGTACTGCCATCGGGTTCACGAAGAGTAATGATGAAAGTTTTCTCAGTCATGGACCTTTCCCTCCTTGCCACCCAGCACATACCGCAGGTGGTAGAAGAACTGGAGGATGTCGTTGCAGTCTACGGCTGAGATAGTCCATGAAGGAGTATCATGTCCAAAACCTACGTCTGCTCTTCTTATATCTGGGTCTACGTCAGCCCTCAGGATACAACCAGAATATCCGGTAGTACCCATGATTGTCTTCACTGCTTCTGTTGTCTCGATCTTCACTTTAGCCACTCCTTAGGTATCGTGCCTACGGCACAGGGAAATCCATTACGCTCCGCCCACTGCAGGTAGTCGAAACCTGTCTTCTTGTTGATCATCTGGTTCCTCTGGAAGATGATACGTATGTCGAGCTCAAGGTTGCACGCCTTGACGTTCCTCATCTTGGTGCGTGCCTCAGGCCTGAAGTAGCCCTTGGTCTCTACGTAGATAGGATGCCCATCCTTACGCATAATGGTGAAGTCGGGGGTGTAGTTCCGCATAGGCTCAGGCTTTATGTAGAGAATAATGTCAGCCTCGAAGCCGAACAAGAAGTCACCATCGATGGATGCCTTGACTAGGTCACTGTAGACCTTAGCCTCAAATTGATTCATTCTTCTCTTCATCGTCTCTCTCCTCCGGTAGTTGTGTCTTTAGCCACTTACGCTTGGTTTCTTCGTGTTGCTCCGTATGTATGCTGAGTATGATAGCCTCTCGTGCAGCTAGAAGAGAGTTGATGGCAGTATCCAAGGCGTCCAGTGTTTCGAACCTTGGGTCTTCAGAGTCAGTGTTTGTGGTAGCTGACATTCTTTATCTCCTTGTTCCAACAGGCACGGCAGTCTCCACACTTGTTGTCTTGTTGTGGGGCTGGGCAAGTAGCTCCCTCTGATACGACGGTGCTGGTGTTAGGATACGGAAGGGGTGGACCATCCACCATAGGGCTTGACACACGCACCACGAGATTATCAGGGACAGGACCATAAGTCTTAAGGTAGTCCCTGACGATGATGACCTCCCGAGTAGGTAGCCAATGATTCGTATCGGGTGTAGCATTGCAGACCTCACAAATTTTTCTTAGGTGAACCACGGATTGGAGATCACCACTGTCGTGCCAACGGAACCATGTGTGTTTAGCTACCAGTACCACCATAGCATCAACCCAACGGTCATTAGTAAGAGACTGGAACCTACGCTCCAGAGCAGCCTTGACAACCGGCATACGATAGAAACCTTTAAGGGCATAACAGCCATGACACACTGATCCTTTCTTCTTGGCTAGCTTCGCGCCTATCTTACAGCGCACCGCAGGGATAGAGTAAGCCATCCCTGGCATCTTGGACGGCTTGCTCAAGCCCCCCGTTATGTCTTTAGCCTCCGCGATTTTCATCATAGGGTCAGCTCTCCTAGTATCTTCATCTTCTGTGCTATCAGCCACCGCCCACCTTGAGAGTGTGGCCTATTGAACATCTCGAAGTCTTCTATGTTTACGATACACCACACTCTACCATCCATGGATAGATGGGGTGCATTCTTACTTGCAACACAGTGCCAGCCGGGACGTCTCGCGTATCCCTTGGTTGGATGATCCTCAGCATCGATCCATTGTCCAACAGATAGGCGCTGTGTGCAGTTAATGAATAGTGGTCCAAGGGTACCATCCTTTCGCTTCTTCAGGAGTTTGTAGGCTATCATTATCTTCTCAATTACATCGCCCATAAGCGGCTCCTTTTATTGTGTCTCTAAATCGTAGACATAATTTCGGGCGATCTCGCAAAGTATCACAAACACCGCGTCCTTATCCTTCTCTAGTTGTCCCAATTGCTCGTAGGGAACAAGGTCAGGATGAACGCGGTTTTCAGGATCGTGCTTCTCTCCGTATTTCCATCCCATAGAAAGATATGCTTGCATCCAACTGCCGTGTAATTCCTCTGGCGACGAGGACCGCTGTTCACCACTCTGCCGTTCTATGACTTCAAGAAACTGAGTTTTGAAATCCTGCTCACGGTCTGTCCACGGGACAGGAATGACGGGCGCAGCGGCGGCAATAGCTGCAAGCCTAGCTGCATCATAAACAAACTTTGCGCGGCGCTCAGTCAGTGTCATCTATGGCTCCTTATTTCCATCCTCTTACAGCCCACCAGATATATTTCAGTTTACGCCACATAAGCGGCTCCTTTATTCCTGCCATCCGGCAAGCGTTCTAAACTCGACGGGGCGTCCGGCTTCTTTCGCCGCGTCAATGCCGTATTGCATCCCCCGGCTCGTACCCCTGTCCGTGTAAACTGCTGTCAATGATGCTGCTTGTCCCCAAGCGAATCCGGCCTGGATTCCGTGTTCACGTTCCTCGGGAATGGTGTCGTCCAAAACCCCCGGCTGTGTGTAAATCAGATGGGAAGCGAACGGGGCCTCTCCACGATTGAGGCAGTCAGACAGGCACTCGCGCGCATACCGCTCGTTGATTTCTATGTCGCCCGCGTATGGACTTTCGACAACTACCAGCTTCATTATTTACGGCTCCTTTAGTAGTAGTTGAAACTGTCCTTCACCTGCGTTAGCAGGAGGAGCAGTCCTAGGACACCGGACACGAAGCCCAGCAGGAACACAGTGTAGCTATTCCACATCGTGCTTCTCCCGGTACCTCTCGATGATAGCTGAGAGCCTATACACTTGGGTATTCTTCTGGTTCATCTGTGCCCGTAAGACAACCAGCTGTCGGTTAACCTCAGTCAGCGCACCATCACCCTTCAGCTCCTTATGGAGATTCTTAATGACGTCCATCTGTTGGTTGCAGGTGTTACGCAGGTGGTGGACACGCATGGACTGTTTCTGTATCTCTTGCCGTAGCTCCTTGATGAGCTGCCTGTCTTTAGCATCGGTCATTCTGGATTCTCCTCCTGCAGTTCATAGATTACCTCGTTGAGGTACTTGATGTCTAGCCTCTGTGCCTTGATGATAGCTTGGAGCTTGTCTGTTCGAGTATGCAGGCGGACAGCTTCGGCTTTGTGGAGGGTTAACTTAGCCTCCACCTTAATGAGCTGAGCCTTAAGTGTAGCTGCTAACTCAGGCCACGCCTCTGCGGTCTCTGGTATAACCATCAGAAGTTCTCCTTGCTTACCTTGTCGGTCTTCGGTTGTACCCACACATCATCGATTAGCTCAGCCACCTTGGGTTGGACCGCTACATGCGTCAGGAACCTTGGCCCTTGACTGTAGAGGAAGGTACGGTAGTCCCAGCAGTGTTCCTTGTGGTCACAGTAGCCACACTGGAAGGGTAGTCTCATGTTGCCTGACTTGCCATCAGCCAGAGGTGCGTAGCCACGAGGTGGTACCTCCGGTTTGGCTAGCATTAGCTTCGTATCTCGTATCTCACCTCGGAGATCACGACCCGTTGCTTCTGCCCCTTCGATCCAATACAGACACGAGCCACCCCTCTCTTTGTTGATGACCCAGAAGGCGGCGACGTTGGTTTCTTTGAGGGTTTCGTCATGCTTGCTTCCTTCGAGATAACTCTGAAGCTGATCTTTGTATCCGAATGGGTCATCAAACTCCAGACTCCCTTCTTGTGTGAACTTCTGGTATGACCTACCGTTGGCTGACTTGACATCTACCAGTACGTCATCGATGTGACAGTCCTTGCTGCCTCCTACGCCTTCAACATACACCCTCTCTTGTCGGTTGGTTACCTTATGTCCTGCTGCTTCAGCAAGGAAGAGGTAGAGTTCTTCTACTAGGTCACCATATAAAAAATTTAGCAGTACCTTACCGGACAAGGGGGCTCTACGTTCAGGTTCATTGACGTTGTGCCATAGTTTCTTCTTGCAGGGTGTGCCTACGGCTGACAACGTCAGCTCTGACCTTCTAGGTGGCCTGTTAAGCCTGTTGTGGAGCATGTCGGCGATGTTCTCACCACAGAGACCAATGAGGGTACGATCTACACCTCCTCGGTCCTTGATGAGGGCCTCGACGTCTTCTACCAGTGTGTCAATTGTCTTCATCGATTGTCTCCATGTCATCAAATAGCTCGGTGCTATGCATGCTGCTATCAACAGCACCACCAACCAGTGTACACGAGTTGTCTGATTGGTAGGGGTACTGTAGCCTCTCGCTGAGGGAAGTGAACAGCTCGAACAGTTCCTTCCGTGTTACCGGACGGTCGCCTAATTCTTTCACCTCGCTCATGACATCTCCCAGTTCTCCTGCAGTTGCGTGAGGTACTGGTCGAGGGTCAAGTCCTTGGAGTCATCCTTCTCCACCCTGTTGTCCCAATCCTTACCCATGCCTCGCTCCTCGAAGGTAGCAAGGAACATCAGGCAACAGCCTGCGTGGTAGAGGTGGGACAGCCCTGTCTCCTCGTCTACCTTCTCACCCCCCCACCATGAGGTGAGGTGCCTGAGGAGGGCGGAGTACAACCTGTCGTAGTCGATGCCCTTCTCCCAGTTGCGTTCGTCGTACTTCTCAGCACCGAAGGTGAGTACCTTGCCTATACCAACGATGAAGCTCGAGGGTATCAGCGATAGCTTAAGTTTCCCGAGGTCGTCTTTAGTGCCACTCATAGTCAACTCCTCCTGATCTTAAAATTTCTTCTGTCTCACTGAAGTCTTGGTACTTGCCAGTGGATTTGTCCCCCAACTTAACGATGACCCTTGTAATACCTGCTGCCAGTATCATCTTGGCACACTCAGCACATGGTGGCAAGGGCCAGAGGTACAGCGTAGCACCCTCTATGTTACGTCCCTCCTTGCCTGCCTTGAGTATGGCATTCATCTCAGCATGAATAACGTATCTGTATTTGGTGGGTCTGTCGTTCAACCACTCATCTGTGTCCACTATACGTGTCGGGAACCCATTGTATCCCATGGCCAGCTCAGTCTTATGGCGTGCTATGACTGCTCCTACCTTAGTCGAGGGATCTTTGCTCCAGCTTGCTACGTGCTCAGCTAAGGCTAGGAACCTATTGTCCCACTTGGCTGTTGACATTGAGTTGTATCCTCGCGTGTTCCATATCTAATTTACTGCCCCATGCTACCTCTCGGCGCACCTGCTTGTCCCATATGTACCATTCATCCTGGTGGTAAGGATCAGTGCATACGAGGTACCTTATGTCTGTTTCAGGGATAGAGTACATCATGCTACCTCATGCTCCCCTTTACCGATCTCAAAGATGATGCCTCCCTTGATACCACGATACCAGTAAGCTTCATCCCATGTAACGAACATAGCTTTGGCTGGTGTGTCTCTGCCTTCAGTCACCACGTATGTCATCTCGGCTGTCTTTGGGTGTTGATGTCCTGGTATCCTAGGCAGGTCAAATTTGATTTCCATGTCAGTCTCTCCTTGGTTAAAGAAGGGGTGATACAATAAGACTAGACTAGGGTCAAGCGGACGCTCGATTAAGGCCAACCTAGTCACGCAACATGTACCACCCCCGTTCAGTTAGAAGGGCATCTCTTCTTCCCATCCCTCGGGAGTGTGAGTCTCAACTGCCTTACCCTCATAAGGGATCAGCATGTTGACCTTCACGGCCTCGAGGCGGTGACCGATACCGTTCAGTGTATCGAAGGCTACGACCTTGATGGTGACATCGCTACCGTTACCAATCAAGTCATTGGTGGGCAGGGTGTCGACACCAAGCACTTTAGGCTTACCAAAGTTGACGGTCTCACCTTTGATAGATTTTGAAGCAGCACGACGGAAGGTAACGTACTCGCCATCCTCGTCTGTCTTCGGGGTCATCTGCAGTCCACTGCTAGCAAACAGCTCCTTCGATGAGTCGTCCATGTACAAGTTTACCTTGTAGTTGTTGTACTTCTCGTCGATTGAGTGAACCATAGCCCACTTACATATCCCACGGAAGTAGTAAGCTTGTGTTGACATAGGTAGTCTCCTTATGTGAGGCGGAATGCCTCGGGTATACCCGTGTGGGTATTAGTTGATGATCAGTACCGGACAGTGCTTCTCACTATAGATCATCTCATCTGGTACATCATCACGGTCCACCTCTACGATGAACTCGCAGCTCTGTTGTGTGTTGGAGAAGAAGCGTGACGCTAAGTTCAACGCTGTGTCTGCATCATTACACTCAAAGTGAATGACTGATGGTGTCCATACCTTGCACTTAAATATTTTTTTCTCAGTGGGTGTCACTCCATGTCCTCCCTATCTTGTAGTTACCATCTAGTGGGCACTTCATGCTCAGCTGGTGGCCTGTCATGTGTAGAGCTACGCACTGCACCTGCCCCACTGTCTCGGCGTGCTCTTCTGTCGTTGAGGTCTGCCACTCGTCATGCACTAGGTTGTGCGCTACGTAGGGTACCTTCATGTCCTTGAGGCTGTCCCTCCACAGCATGGTGGCCCTCTTCATGATGATACTCTCGCCATTCTGTAGGTACGCGGGTAGTACGTGGTGGGTGGAGGGTACCACTACCTTCCTTCCGTCGAGGCCTTCGATGTACCCTCGGTCTCCATCAGCTGCTATCCTTCCATGTCTCAGCTCGAGCAGTCCTTCCCACTCGTGGAGGAAGTGGTCGCTCTTCTCCATTGCTTCTGTCGCCGTGCATCCAAGGATTTGGCCCATCTTATCTCGTCCCGCACCCAACAGCCATGCGTATATCCAAGTCTTAGCTTGTTCTCGAGTGACCTCCAGAATCTTAGCGTTGACGTTATGGATATCAGAGAGATCATCTTGTGTACCATTGCAGACATGATGTGTGAACTCCTCATTCTCTAGGTAGTGGGCCAGTATCCTAAGTTGTATGCCACTAGCGTCACAACCGACCAATACACCAACGCTATCAGCAAGCCATAGAGAACGCATCTCGTGACCAAACTCGGCATCAGTACGAGGAATGTTGCCCATGTTAGGAGCGCGATGAGCCATACGGTGTGTCCAACAGCCAAGCCCCAAGAATTGTCCATGTATCTTCCCATCTGTTGGTGCGTAGGCTGTCATCCATGACTCAAGCGTGGATGCCCTGTTGCCTAGCAGGAGGCGGCGCACTAGATACTTGCACTCAGGTGGAGCAGCAGGCGAGAGAGTCAAGAGGTTCTCCTTGTTGACCTTCCAGCCCCATGTCTTGAAGTACTCAGCCTTGTCCAATAGTTTCTGAGGTACACGCCGCTTGTTACGGTGGCAGTCGTTGATCTTACGTGTGTTCTGTGAGTGGGTGATGGTAGGGTCGAAGGGTTTCCACCCCCACTTACGTACTCTCTCGACTATCTGCTTCGGCGACTGAGGGTTGAACGGTACCCAACGGAACCGAGAGAATGCACATCCGACTGTGAATGGAGTGAGGTCGGGGATATCTTCAGACATCCATCTAAAATCTCCACTGTGTAGCCCGCCCCCTTTAGTTTCTCTTGGAGTGACAACTTTAATGAGCTTAGTAATGGGTCGGAAGACCTTCTGTAATTCTCCATCTACCTGCTCCTTCTCCTTGTTGACGATGGTTAATAATTTTTTGGCACCTATCAGGTCAAACTTGAAGCCGTTGCCTGTCATCTCCTCGCATACGTATGCCATCTTGTGCTCTAGTACACGGGAGGGTACCCAGCTAGCTCCACCTAGCTTCTTGTTGAGGTACTTGTACAGCTTGACGGTGAGTGCTACGTCTTGCTTACAGTAGGTCAGCATCTCCTCGCTGAACACATCGAACTCATCGAACTCTATCTTAGGGTCACCGAACCGTTCACCCCACATCTTGAGAGTGTGACCACCCCTGATGTTGAAGTGGTACAGACGGGAGAGGATGAGTGTGTCAACCACAAGGGCAGAGGTGTAGGTGAAGCCATCCACCATACGGCTAAGAATAGGGAGGTCATAGTGAATAAGGTTATGACCGATAAGGCTGTCGACCAGACTAATGTTATCCACAAGCCTTGTGTAATCTCCTTCACGGTATACATTGACAGCTCCTGTGTCCACGTCTTGGGTTACCACACACCACAGCTTGTCGGGGGAGAGGATGGCGTTAGTCTCTATGTCTATGACCAGTCGAGCCACTAGCTCCACTCCCCTTCCTTAGCGAAGCTAAAATCTTGGTCATCAAGGAGGTGCCCTTCGTATATCCCATCCTGTCGGCTTAGTACCATTCCGAAGAACTCACCAGCTGAGTGTGTCTGACCGTACTCATCTATTATGGTATGGATCAAGCCGTTATCTATGATCCAAGGGAGATCAGTGATGGCTACTCTATTATTCTCCAAGAGGAAGTTAACCCATGCTACGACATTAGTAAGACCTGCTGCCCTATAAGTGGCGAAGGTGAACCTCCATCCATGTGATTGTTTGCCTATGTGTGTCTTCTTGAAGCTGCCGCACTTGTCACATAGCTGGCGTATTGCGTAGTAATTCGTGCCCATTAGAATGGTACCTCCTGTGGGTTGTCACCTTCAGTGAACTCTTTTAACATGAAGGTGGATGGGTCGAAGTACAGTTGACCTGCTGGTCCAGTGGTAGCACCGTCACGGTTCTTCCTGACTGTCATCTTGGTGGTGTTACGAAGGATAGGGTCAGTCTCCTCTATGTCCCTGCTCAGGTGAATGTGGGTGTGTGCTGTTTGGCTGATGTTGCGGCTACCCCGTGTGAGACCCTGATCATTAACGTGAGACACCATGATGAGAGCCACGCCGGTCTCTTGGCAGATGTTGTCGAGTTGGGTACACAACTGATCGATTGTCTTACGTTCATCATCAGTGTCCCATCCCGACACGATCTTGGATATATGATCGAGAGTAATAATTTTGCAGCCGCAGCCTGCAGCCATGTACCTGATGGTAGAAGTGAATACGTTGGGGTCATCCGAGCCATAGTGCTTGTAGAAATAGATGCGGTCTTCCTTCTTGACGAGTTCTTTGTAGCCATCACTGATCTCCCTTGGATCGAAGTCTGCTACTGGGTGGTGGGCCGGTGTACCCCAGTGGTACCCGACGAGGCCTTCGATACTCCGACGCTCTCCCTCCTCGATGTGTATGATACCCATGTTGAAGTGGCCCTGCTTTATGTTGTGATACTCAATGGCACGTATGATCTCCGTCTTGCCTATACCTGAGAGTGCAGTGAAGAGGACGAACTCGGAGCTCTGTATGCCATACGTCATGTCTTGGAGGGTAGGGAAGGGGTATGATCCGATGGTCTCATGCTGCGTGCCCTTGAGTATCTCATCTATCTCCTTGAAGGTCGACACTATACCTACTGGCTTCCACCTCTCGGCGTTCCACCATAGCTTGGAGAATTCTTCTTGCTCCCCTGCTTGGAGGTAGGCGTTGGCATCTTTGTGTTTGGTCATCTCTACGAAATAAATTTTGTTGTTGTCGAAGAGACTAGCTATAGCAGCAGTGGCCCGCTTGCCAGGGTCATCGTTGTCCAAGCAGAGGTATATCTTCTCGAACTTATCTAGGTATTCGAAGTCAGCTTGGCAGTCCCTAAGAGCCGATGCCGAGGAGTGTACGGTGAAGACAGGGTACTTACTGCCGAGCATCTGATATGCTGATAACATATCGTCTTCGCCTTCGCATATGGTACACGCCCTACTCTGACCACTACTGAATGCTTCTTTACCGGCGAGTCCTGCGTGTCCACCCTTGATGGTCTTATATTTGTGCTTCCTCTCGGTGGTGGGGTCGAGGGATTTAACTTTAACCTCACCCTCTCCGTACGGATAGGAGGTATAGGCAGGCGTGCCTTCAGAGTTGACAAGTGTATATACACCATACTTCTCCATGGTTTGAGTGGTGATGCCACGATAGGCGATGCGCTGCTTACTGAGCTTGGCTATACTACCTCCGGTACCACCATGTACGTTGTTACCTCCTGATTGGTACCCTTGACAAGCGAAGCAATAGCCATGCCCGTCACTATACAGGTGGTACCCGTCGCTGCTCTTACACATGGGACAGGGTAGCGTGAACTCAATGATGTGGCTCATATGTAGGGCCTCTGCTCTACCTTAGGTAGTAAGCCGATGAGGTAGTTGATCTCTGCCATGTGTGAGGCCATGATCCTCTCGGGGCTGTGCTTGGGGATATGGTCCGTGAAGCGCCAGCGGATGACGTCATAGAAGGGGGTGCCATCACAGTGTGCTTGTCCTGTGTCTGCTTTGATGGGACACTCCTCACACTCTTGATACCCCGGCTCGTTGTCATCCATGCAGTACTCTTGGCAGAGGGGGCAGCTCTCGTGCTCTCCC
>SDBT01012078.1_pt1 | contig 13872 bp, 20 predicted proteins | sample 2277101 | NCBI WGS metagenome assembly SDBT01 (sample SAMN10404973, study PRJNA504765) | marine sediment metagenome | isolation source: marine sediment core GS10_PC15, 103 cmbsf | place: Arctic Ocean: Southern Knipovich Ridge | collected 2010 | reverse complement strand
AAACGTCTCGATAAGGTTCTGAAATTAACCGGGCAGAAATTTAGGCCGAGTTGGCGGGAGTCGGCTAGTGATAGCCATGTTCTGATTTGTCCGCCGATTGTCGAGTATGAGCGGGTGCACCATTTTGCTCACACTCATTGGCTCCGTTGGGTGCAGAAGGAATTGCAAACGTCGCGGTTTCATCATCCGGTTCGCGTTCGGTATAAGCCGGGTGATAAGCGGCACACTGGGGATGTCGTTTCACTCGCCGAGGATTTTAAAAATTGCCACGCGGTGATAACCGTTGATAGCAATATCGCGGTCGAGGCGGTTCTGGAGGGCATTCCCTGTTACGTGACTGGGACGAGCCCGGTGCAGGTTTTTGGGAACGTGGATATTCAGTCTATCGAAATGCCGCGTCGGAAAGGCAATCGCCGGAAGTGGTTGGCGATCCTTGCAAACAATCAATGGACCCTTGATGAGATTCGGGCGGGCATGGCTCTGGGGTTGACGGATAAAACAGGCATTCGGTATGAAAATAGGCGCACTCCATAAAAAAATATGCGAGGACAATGAGGTCACGCTGAATCAGCTTGATAAGATGCATGCTGTCGCGTCCACACTGGAGCGCGAACTTGCAATTGCTATCGCGTTTCAGGTTCTCCGCGAATGCGATGTTATGATTAAAAATATTCATATCGATCAGACGCCACACCTGATGAGTTTTACGCTGGATTTTATGAGCGTACAGTCGTTTCCCCACACTCTGCTTTACGCGGGCGGGGTTCCGCAGGCTAAGGTCGCTATCTGGAAAGGTGAAATTTTTGCAAGTGGCGGGGTAATTGATGGCGAGGGCGAGGTTTCACCGGGGGAACCCCTATAAATTATAATTTAAAAAAGTGCAACTAATTGCATTATTCTGTTGACTATCCATAAAAAGGAGCCTATTCTCTAAACATCGAAACGAAGCGAACGCAGCCAAGGAAGGGCTAACCCGATGAAAACCGCGAAGATCACCATTAAAGATTTTGAAAACGACGGTGCCGAGATTCTTCATGCGATCACCGGCAACGAGAATGAAATCCGCGATTGGATGGAAGTGATCGGTCAGATGGTCGATTCCGCGATCAACCTTTTGATCACCGACATTTCTGTCACTCATAACGCATAGGGAAACTGACCGATGGAAAACTCAAAGAAATATAACGTAGTCTCGACGGTTGGCGCTTGGGAAGGCATGACCCTTGGTGTTGTTTACTGGAAGGTGAATACGGCAAAGGGTGACGGTTGGGTTTATGTTCCGTTCAATCAAATGACCCGATCCCGTAGAGGTTGGGACACACCTGATGCGGCATTGAAAGGTCGTGTGAAAAATTACCGGCTGGAGGAGAAATCATGACCAAGAAAGCGAAAACCTTTAATCGATTTGGCGGGCAGTTTTCCCGGCAGGCCGTATCTGTTCAGTTTGTCAAAGGCGTGACGGCTGATGGCGCGGTGACTGGGGTTAGCGCAGTTGGTTTTTTCCGGGGCGTCGGGTTCACCGTTTTTGTCAATGACCGTCGGGTGGTGTTCGTTTCATCCACACCCAGCGCAACGTATGTGAATTGAAAGGAGTTGAGTGATGGTCGAAACAATGCGTTCGCGTCAACCAAACACGGTTCAGATAAGAACGTGCGCACCGATTGACCCTGTGTTGATTGGCTGGCGCAGACCCAAACAATTACGCGGGTACTATCCCGGTTGCGAGGTGGTCTATGAATATGCGGTTAACCCGATGAAGGCGGATGAGGTGCGGGAGGCTCTGATTGCGGCTGAGGTTCGGTTCTGGACGGGGTGAACTAACTTTAACAAAAAAGGGAAAGGTAGGAAAAGTCGCTTTCGGGCGGCTTTTTTTATTGCCGAGTTCTTATCAACTGTTGACACACATAACGTTGCGGCATCTTATGGAGTGTTTTCTGAAAACATAAAACGAGGAAATTGCCATGCCCGACAAAATCGAACCTGCCATCATTGACGCGGTTGCGGGTGAAAATTTCAAGACCATTGCGGGAGTTCCGGCGCATACCATCGCGATGGCGATGCAAAATGCCGTCGCTCATCAACAGGCGATGAATGGATTGCTAATCGCGGCGACCGGTTCCGTGATCCGCCAGTTGACCGAAGTGGGCGTTGAGGAAGCTGCGGCAGCGGCGGTACTAGCACAACAGGGTGCCAAGGTCGCACAGTCCACACCGCCAGAAACCGGTTGATCAATATCAACGTTCGGGAATAAAAATATCGGGGTCACTTTAATTGGTGGCTCCGTTTTTTTATGTGTGCAATTAATTGCACTGACCATTGCAATCGTTCTGGGCCCGGTGTAGTTGTTCTCCCATGAGGCAAGGTCTGGACACCATGATTGGTGATGTGAACCGGGGCGCGACCATCGCGGCTCTGGTTGCCGATGCCCCTGACACCGGGAAAGAGGTAATCGCGGAGTTTAAGAAAGCTGACGCGAAATTGCAGATCGCCTATGCCGAAGTCTATGCGCCTGACATCCCGGACAGCCACGGTGATTTCATGGTCGCTGATGAAATCCGAAAAATGGCGCACATGTTTCTTGCCAATGGCTTGACCAAAAATGTGGACGTGGAGCACGACAATGAATTGACCGGGTGCGCCGTGGTCGAGAGTTTCATTGCTCGCGAGGGCGATCCTGATTTTATTCCGGGGTCATGGGTTGCAGCGGTTCATATTCCTGATGCGGCATTGTGGAAGCAGGTAGAGGACGGAGAAATCAACGGATTCTCCCTGCAGGGCATCGGGATGCAAACTGAAAAAACGGTATTGTTAAATGTTCCATCGGTGATACAAGGGCTAACAAGCGAAGATGAAGGTGATGCACATTGGCATGCGTTCGAGGTTCGTTTCGAGGACGACGGTACTTTTATGGGCGGAAAAACCATTCAGACCTTCCCGGCTGATCATCCCGATCATGAGCATTTGATTAAGTCGGGTACGATTACCCAGCCGGGTGGCGATGAGGATGAGCCTCACGTTCACCGGTTCTCATTCGTGGAGGGGCTCCATGCCGCAGCTTGAAATCCCAGCTAAAGAATTGACTGATGTGCAAGTAAGTCATGTTAGTCTTGTCAAGCGTGGTGCAATCAGGCTACCATTTCGAATTCTCAAGTCTGAAGGAGACGGTATTATGATCAATCTCACCCATTTGTTTAAGACTGACCCGGCTGTTCCGGCTATCGCAGCCGTGATCGTAAACAAGGCCGTTGACCTTGAGGCGACGAAGGCTCGCCTTACCAAGGCTGGTTTTCAAATCGAAACTTTCGATGAGAGCCAAGACGGCGTTATCATCTTTCCACAGGTCGATGAACTGCCGGATGTCACACCGGGAAAGAACGGCGCGTACATCGTTAAGATGGACGAGAGCCTGTCGCTCATTCTGACCGGCGTCGAGAAGGCTTTCGAGCCGATCAATTTCGACTCCACTTCATTCGATGAGGTTCTGGCGCAGGAAGGCATGCGACCGGGTATTCATTTGTCGATGGATATTCTCGGCGCGACCGTCTCCAACATTCTCGCGAAGGTCGAGGACCGTCCGCAGATGGTCACTGATCTGACCAAGGCGCTGGACGAATTCAAAAACCATATTGTCGACATGGCGCAGGCCGTTCCTGAGAATGCGTTCTCTGTCGATTTTTTCAAAGCCGAAATTGCACCGGTCGCCGCACCAGTACAGGCCGCACCGGCTGAAGGGACACCGGTTGCACCAATTACACCCGCACCGACAAATGCTCCGGTAGTTGAAACGCCTGCCGAGGCTCCGGCTCAGGTTCCCGTGGGTGATGCACCGGCTGGTGATCCGCCTGCAGAGGGCATGGAGAAAGTCATCGGTCAGATGGCGGACCTTGCCAAAGGTATTACGGCGCTGACGGCGGCTACCGGAAAAACGCAGGAGCAGATTACCGCTCTGTCGACGCGTGTCGAGGATACCGCGACTCTTGCCAAGTCGGCAGCGGACGCGGCGGATAAGGTTTCCAACACGGTCCGTGGCGGAGCCGAGGGCGACCCGGTAGATAATGCGCCGGTCAAGAAAGCGGTCGGTGAGTACCAAGGTGGGTCAAATCCGCCGCTGATGGATACCGCGTACCCCAGCATGAATGGAGCGCACTGACCAAACCGGGTTCGCATCACGCGAGCCGGACGGTCTGTTCGGAAGTAAACTAGGAGCAATGAAACCATGACCAGTAACCAAGCCCTACTCGCAAAGGCCGATATCGTTCTGGGCGATCTTGTCACCAATGGTGGCATTCTCAATCCCGAGCAGGCCAATGCGTTCGTTCGCAAATTGATCGAGGCACCTTCGATCATCAATGTGGCTCGCACCGTCGAGATGAATGCGCCGCAGCGGAACATTAATAAGATCCAATTCGCGACCCGTATCATGCGGGCCGGGGTTTCCGGTACGGCGCTGAGTTCGTCCGACCGCAGTCAGGTCACGACCGAGCAGATTCAGTTGAACACTCGCGAAGTGATCGCCGAGGTTCGTCTGCCCTACGACGTGATCGAGGACAATATCGAACGTGGGAACATCGGGCAGAATTACGATGGCACCGGTTCGCAGGGTACTCCGGCAGGCGGCGGATTGGTTTCGACTATCCTGACCCTGATTGCGGAACGTGCGGCGCTCGATCTGGAGGAACTCGCTCTGAAGGGCGATACGACTTCGACCGACGATTATCTCGCACTGACCGACGGCTACCTTGAAGTCATCAGCGATGGCGGCAATCTGGTCGATCTGAACGGGGCCACGATTACCAAGTCGATGTTTAAGTCTGGTCTGCTTACGATGCCTGACCAGTACAAGCGTCAGCTTGGGGGTATGTTCCATTTCATCGCGAAAAACAACGAGGTCGAGTATCGGGATACGTTGGCTGATCGTGCGACGGCTCTGGGTGATGCGAACATCCAAGCGCGTAATGCGGTCTTCGGATTTGGGGTTCCGATCATGGGCGTCGATCTGATGCCCATCGATCAGGGGCTACTGTCCAATCCGCTTAACTTCCTGTTTGGCATTCAGCGGAATGTCATGATGGAGTTCGATAAGGACATCTCCGCTCGGGTGTGGAAAGTCGTTCTGACCGCTCGTGTCGATTTCCAAGTCGAGGAAACGCTTGCGGCAGTCAAGTACCTGAATATTGCAACGCCGTCATAAGGCGACGGCTGAAGGGATTGCTTGGTCTTCGCTGGCTGAGCATGAGACGGGGCGGGTGTAAAAAGCCCGCCCTTTTTTTAACGGCAGACAAGGAGGGTCTATTATGCCGCTGGTTAAATTGATTCGAGGGGCGCGGTATCAATTCGATACTGTGCTGGTTGAGAAAAATGAGGTGGTCGACGTGGATGCTCGGACTCGCAACCGTTTGGTGAAGTCCGGGTATTTCTGTGATGTCGCAGATCATGAGCGTCCTGCTTTCGAGGCGATGCCCGAGGATGATGGTCCTGCCGTTGTGCAAGGTGGGACTGATATCTCGGAGTTTGATAGCCCTGAACTGACGGGTGCTCAGCCGGATGGTGGTCCGCAGGGTGCAAAGGGCGTAGGAACGGTACACAGGCGCAGTGGTTCCGAGATCGCGGCTCAGCGTGCTGCTGACACCAAGGCACAGGAGCCTGCTCCTGATGCCACACAGGCGCAGGGCGAGGGTGCTGAAAAGCAAGAGGCTACCGTTTAATGTTGTTGGCAAGTGTCGCTGATGTACGGGCTGAGTTGACGCTGGATGATCTCCCTGATTTGGATAGAGCGATCTTTGGTGCGTTGAAGTCGGCTACGCACGTATTGCAGCGGCGCTTGCGAACTGATTTTGATTACGGGGTCTGGGAAGATACATTCATGGTCGACCCCAATCGACCGGGGTCTAGGCCGCAAGTGCAATTAACGTCACATCTGGTGACGCCGCAGCGGGCCCGAGTGGGCACTGGGTTGTTCGCAAATGCTCCGCTGTATGAAACACAATTTCATTTAAATCACGGCTTTGTCGGCTCGACGCTTAAGGCGGATTTCACGGTCGTAAGTGCCACGACGATGTTCAATTTCGATGATGCTGATCTGGTTGCCGATCTCCGTACTTTCGAGGGTGATGGCAAGGATCACACTTTCGTGAGCACCGAGGACGGGCGTCTGTATGTGCAGCAGGTCGATGTTCGTGGGTTATTCATTCGGGTCGGTTATATCGCTGGGTTTACGGTGGCGTCTGACAATGTTTTCGAGGGCGTGCCGTCGTGGCTGGAGCAGGCGGCTATTCTGCACGCACAAATTATGCTCGATAAGAACCCGGTGATCCGTCGACCCGAAGGTGCGGAGTCGATGATTGAGGTTCTGACGCGGGAACTCAATTACATCATTGACGAGAAAACCCGGTATCATCCTAGTGCGGTGTCCGCGCTGAATTCGAATTGAGGCGGGCATGACTTTGAATTTGCAGCTAGAGCTAAAGGTGCAACGGAACAATAAGCGCGTTACTTTCATTGACGCCGCGAAGGGGCTAGAGGCGGTCAGCGGGGGTGTGCTTAGTCTCGATAAACTCGACCCCATTGTTAAACGTCAGATGCGGGTATGGCTTAAGGCAATCGCCGTACAAATGCGGAGACGGCATAGCACGCGATGGCCGTCTGGAACTGGTGAAAAAACATTATCAAAACGTACGGGCAAGCTGGTCGAGAGCATTGAGCGGAGTGTGAGTGTTAAAGGTCAGATGTCGAAGGGCGGCGAGATAAACGGTCGAATTGGCTCACCACTTATTTATGCAAATGTGCAGGAAAATGGCGCGACCATTCGGGCGAAACGTGCGCAGTTTTTGACGGTGCCGTTACCGAATGCGTTGAAGTCAAATGGGGTGATGAAGTTTCCGAAGGCTCGAGATTATCCGAGGACGTTCATTGCGAAGTCTCGTAAGGGTAATCTTATCATTTTCCAGAAACGGGGCGGGCGTCGGATCGTTCCGCTGTTCGTTTTGAAAAGGCAGGTCTATGTTCCGCCGCGACTTAATCTGGGGGTTGCGGTTCATGCTGGTTCATTGGCGTTCGGTGATCGAGTTACGGAGAAGGTTCTCCGAGACTTTCAGGCGGGCAAAATCTGATGGTGGCGAATAATGTTGACACCATTCGGGAGCAAATCCTCGATGCCATCGAGTGTCATTTTAAGACGCAGGCGCAAGGCGATCCCGCACCTGATCCTTATACCATTACGTGGTCCCTTGTGGACCGGGTTGACCTTTCGGACCTGAGTCACGGTAAGGCATACACGATTGCAATTTTGGAAGGGGGCGAGGCGGTTACTCCGGGGGTGTCCACTCTTGAGGGGGTTACCACCAAGACGCTGGGTGTCACTTGCGAGTGGCATTCGATGCTTGAAGCGAAGCAGCGACCAGCAACCGAGGCGAACCGTATTTTGGGGGAGATAATTCGGCGCATGTTGGAGGACGAAACCTACGGCGGGTTGGCGATCTGGATACAAGAAACGGGCAACGAAGCAATTATTGATAACCAGAACGACCGGCAAATCGAGGGCAGTGTTTCTTTTAATGTGCTTTACAGGCACTCCCGCCAAGACCCGAGAGCCGTGATTATTTGAGCCGGTGGTCTAGGAAGGAAGCGTGCAGACAAGGTGCAATTGTTGTGATAGATTGCAATTAATTGCACCGCATGAAGGAGCGATAAGCTATGACTATTATTTTTGAACGCGGGCTAGTTCTGGCAAAGATCGAAACCGTTTTTGATACCGATGCCGTCCCGACTAACTTGCTGGATGCCATGCTGGTTGCCGAGCCGGACTTCGTACCGGATATCACGCAGCTTGAACGCGACAATGTGCGGACCACTTTTTCAAATGACGCACCGATCTCGGGCCGTAAGATTGGGTCTATGACTTTCAATCATGAAGTTCGGAATAACGGGAATACCGACGCGAGCGTTGCGCCTATTCTGGGACGCTTGTTGCGGGCGTGCGGGATGGCCGAAACCGAAATCAATCTAGCCTCAGAATGTCTGGTTAATTTCGATGCGACCAACGCGCAGGAAAGTCTTATGTTTGCGTGCACTACCGCACCGACAAATGACCACACAATGATGCGCCGCATTCGTGTTGAAATCACGACCGGTGGTCAGTCGGGAGCGGTGGTTGCTGCGATCACGGCGAAAGGTATTTCTGACAACGCCGAAATCCGGTTAGCTGATACCGATGAAATCACGCTTACCGAAGCGCAGGAAATCAGCGTACACGATGTCGACGGCACGGCGCTGTTCGGTATCACGCCGACGTTCGGTACGGACGAGGTTGTCACGGGTGATGTCTACTTGTTTGACATTCTGCCGTTGGGTTACACGTACCTGCCGATCTCGGATAATATTCCCAGCCTGACGATGTACATGTATTTCCCGGATGACAGTGGTAGTTCGCTGTTGCACAAAATGACCGGGTCGCGTGGCACGTTTACGATGGAGGCGAACGCCAACGATTTTGCCCGGTTTAATTTTACGTTCACTGGGTCGTTCGTTACCGTGGTCGATATCGCGACCCCAGCCGGTACGATATTCGAGACGCAGTTGCCGCGTCAGGTCGAGCAGGCAGCGTTGTCGATTTGTGCGGATTCATCTCCGTTTGAAATCGTCAACAATCTGTGCGCTTCGCAGTACACGATTGATATGGCGAATGAGGTGACGCCGCGTGATTGCGTGAACGAGCCGAATTCCTATCAGGGCTCACTCATCACGGGTCGTGCGCCGACTGTCGGTTTTGATCCCGAGGCGGTGCTTGAAGCTACAAACCCGTTCTGGGCCCAATTGGAAAACAGCACGGTGCTGGATTTCCGCGCCAAGATCGGAGTGGACAAGGGTAACCTTGTGATCTTCCAAGGCGGAAAAATGATTATGAATTCACTCGGGTACACAAACCGGAATTCGATCAGGGCCTATGATGTTCAGGGTGCGCTTGCGGCGGTGTCCGGTACGGGTGACGACGAACTGCGCATTCATTTTGCCTAAACACTTATGAACCAATGGGGTATTTGGCGGGTGCTGCTATTGGCTTAGTATTGTGCGTTGCCGCGTTCGCCGCGTTTTCGCAGGGGACAACTCTGTTTGAATACGGGTTGCGGGGGTATGAGTGTGACTCCCATGCGAAAATGGTGGAGCGTTATACTTCCGAGCCGTACAACGAAAGGCTGGCATGGTTCGCCGTCAATTCAGATAACCGTGCTATTTTTGGGTTCGTTTCGAAGGATGGGGATTGGACGGTGTTGCGGCAACGACCGGACGGGGTGTCCTGCGTTGTGGGGCATGGTTCCGGTTGGACCCTGATGCTCGGTAGTGATTCCTGATTGATATGCCGCTCGGTGCGCCGTAGAACTGAGGGATGAATGTCCGCTTAGGCCGAAAAATTATTGAGCAGGCGGTGTATTTGGTGGTCGTGAAAGTCCGCCCGATGAACCCCGGTGATCCCAATACCGAAGTAGCCGTGGCAAAACTTAGGCGGGCCGATGCCGACCGGGTGGCTCTGCAGATTCCGGGGTCATGGGTGGTGAAGGTTGTTGCAACTAAGCCGTAGTCTCAAAGTATGGTGTTCCCGGTGTTCCTCGCCTGCAATTAACCCCTGATTCCCTGTTACTGCGATTTCTTCCCTGTTAATTGCTCAAAAAATATAAATAAAAAAGTGCAATTAACTGCACTGAGGGACTTGACTATCCATAAAAAAGTCGCTACCTTGTAGATATTGAAGCGCACCACAGCCAAGGAAGGGCTATCCGATGGAAACCAACACCCTGATGAACCAATCCTATTTCGACCCCAAGGCACGTCGCATGTCCGACGCCGAGTTAGCTTTCGCCGTCACCGACATACAGGAAGTGCTGGATATATGGCGCGATGCGAAACCCCATAGCGATCCCTATATGGTGAAGTGCTGGGCCGAGTTCGATGCGGTCACATGCGAACGCCAACGGCGGCGCGACCGGGCACGGGCCGAAGCGCGGAGGGCGGCACGATGACGTACATTCTGACTGTTGTAATCGCGCTCAGCGGCAATCCCGTGGTCGGCGAATTCGAGGGAACGTTCCCCGGTTATACCGACCGGGCGACTGCCTGCAATGTTCTGGTGATCGAGGCCGCGAAGCAGGGTGCGGTTCTGGTTGTCGGTTGTGATCTGCGGATCGAGGTTTAAAAAAGGAGGCTATTGCACTCACGACGGCTGTCCTGTATTCTCGCGGTGCAATTAATTGCACAACGCAGCACCAGCGAGGAGCAGGAGCAGCCATGATTATCGGACTAGATTTATCTCAGACTGAAGAATTCGTTTCTGAGTTTGATCCTGAAAAGGATGAGCCGGAAGGCAACCCCACAAAATTTAAGTTGTTGACCCTTGACAGCCGCGTCATGGGGCATCTGCGTGACCGGGCTACCCGAATGAAAATCAAACCTTCGGCGAAAGCGGACGACGACGTGGAGACCGAGGTCGCCATGAACGAGGTTGCGTTCGAGACTGTGCAGTTTGGTCTGGGAGGTATCACTCCGTTTGAGGATGCGGAAGGTCAAGAAATACCGTGGGCAGTTACCAAGCGAAATTTGCGCGGCAAGTCATATGAGATCGCGTCCGATGTTGTGGTCAATCGGTTACCGCTAAGGGTGATCAATGAAATCGCGACCCGGCTCCGGGTTATAAATAATCTCGGTGAAGACGAGGGGGAGTAATCAGGCTGGCAGTCATCGCCGTTGGACTGCTGCCTGAGAGAGATTGTAACGGATGTACGGTAATGAACCAGCGCCGTTGGGGTTGCGAAGGTAACGCCAGTGAGCCGATGGAAATGGACGGGGTTATTATCACCACTTGCCCGCGTCGATGGATAAAAGACGAACCGGAACTTGCGACTGATTGTTTCTGGTTTTATAGGCGTTATGACACAGGCATGCTTCCCGAGGACGGTGGACTGCATTCGCAGCCTAACAAACTTATGCAGGTGTTTCGGGTCATGGAAGCTGCTTTCAATAAAGTCGAAAAAGAAAAAGACGCGCGGGATGACCGCAAACGGGCAGTGGGTAGGAATGCCGCACCGCCACGAAATCCCTATGTGCAGCGGGTGTCGCCTGATGGGAAGGCATTCCGATGAAGGCTCGGGAACTCCTATTCATAATCAAGGCTCGGAATGCCGCTCGCGGTGCCATCAATAATTTTCGGAATCAACTGAAGCAAACTGCTACGTCGGCCCGAACTCTTCAGAAAAATATGATTGGGGCGAATGCTGCGGTTAAGGCAATTGGAACGAGTGCGCGGACGGCTCGGGCCGGTTTGTCAAAACTTACTACCCAAATGAAAAGCACAGTGGCGGGTGCCGGAAAATTGAAGGGGTTGCTCGCGGGATTTGGTGCGGTTTTCGCAGCGCGGTTTCTTATTACGACGCTCGCGGATTTCGGCGATGAGATGGCGAAAGTTCGAGGGATCAGTGGTGCAACCGATGAAGAATTTAAAAGGCTGACTGATACCGCTAAAACGCTAGGCGCGACCACTCGGTTTAGTGCAACCGAGGCGGCGGAAGGTATGACGTTCCTGTCGCGGGCTGGTTTCACAGCGACGGAAACCATCGAGGCGATTGGTCCTGCTCTTAATCTGGCGCAGGCGGGTACTCTGGAACTGGGCAGGGCGGCTGATATCTTATCAAATATTATGTCCACTTTCGGCATCGAAACTGAGCGGACGGTTGGCGTTGTGGATGTTCTGACCAAGGTTGCGAACAGTTCCAACACTTCAGTCGAGCAATTGGGCAATGCTATGAAGTTCGTAGGGCCGGTAGCGCGGGCCGTGGGCTTCGATCTAAACGAGGTGGCCGCAGCTATCGGGGCACTGGGAGATAGTGGCCTACAGTCCACTCTGGCCGGTACAGGGCTAAGGATTTCGATTCAGAAGCTTTTAAACCCGACGAACAAGGTCAAAGAGGGTTTGAGGGGGCTGAATATCGCATTTTCGGAGGTCGACCCGACGGCGAATAGCCTCATTGATATTATGGAGCGGTTGAAAAAAGCGCAGTTAGAAGTTGGAGACGCGACGTTCGCGAAGAACGTGGCCAAGATATTCTCGGCGCGAGGCTCGACGGCCATTCTGGCGATTACCAACAATATCGAAAAGTTGCGGCAGTTAAATCAGACTACGCGGGATGCGGCTGGTACGGCGGCTAGGACCGCCAAGATCATGGACGACAATCTTGGTGGGTCGCTGAAGGCTTTGAGGTCAGCGATTGAGGGTATTGTCTTGTCGTTTGGTCAGGGTGGTTTCACGCCAATTTTGCGAGGCATGGTCGACGCGGTGACGGATGTCGTTCGGGCCCTGATTAGCTTTGGTAATATGTTGGAGCAAAGCGAAGATGATGCGAATGACTTGTTAAAGATAGTCAAGGCTCTGACGGGTATCTTGCTTGTTTTCTTTGCCACGTTACTTGGTGGTCCGATTGTTGGTGCAATCGCACTTCTGGTTGTCGCGTTTAGTCAGGTGAAGGATAATCTTGTTGAAATCAATGGCGAGGTATTCAAACTTGAGGATGTGTTTCGCGAGGTGTTTGGTCGAATTAAGGCGCTTGTGACGATTGCGTTTTTACCGATGGTCACGGCGTTTGCTGCTAGTGCAAAAATTCTTTCTGGGGATTTCAAAGGCGCACTCGCCACATTAAAGGGTGGTTTTATAGCAATAGGCACCGAGGCAGGAAAAGTATTTGAGGGGATGGAGTCTACGGCTCAGCGGATCGCTGATCGATATGATGATTTTGATGAAGTGGTGAAAAATACTAGCACCGATTTTGCTGCGGCTCAGAAGGTAATGCAAGCGGAGGCGGAGGTAACCGCTGAAAAAATCAAAGAAATGACAGAGAGCATTGATGCCCTGCGCGGTACTTTCGCACCGGCTTTGGCGCGACAGATGGAATTTGCTGCGCAGCAAAAAGAACTGAATATGCTCGTCAAGCAATCGGATGAGGAACTGAAAAAAGCGGGAACTTCGATTAAGGAACTTACGATAATTCAGGCCGGGTTAACTGCGGCTCGCGAGAAGGAACTCCATTTTCTGCGGGAGGGAAATGAAAAGCTAAAAGAGGAAGCGCAGCTTATCGGTCTGTCTGGTGTTGCGAAGCAAATTGCACAGGCAAAATTAGATGCGGTACGTGAAGCTGCGCAGCGCGATCCGACGGGTAAGACGGGTGTGAATGCAGCGGACCTTGCCGTGCGGGTTGATCTGCTTAGGGCAAATGCGAAAGCTAGGTTATTTGTTGAGTTGCGAAAAACCAATGCAGAACAAGAATTCGAGATCAGTCTGGTTGGTCAGACCAAGGATGCGGTTGCGCGTCAGAGGGTCGCATGGGAAGCGGCGAAAAAAGCCAAGGAGGCGATGCTCGATCCCAAAGAGATGCAGCAGTTTGTCACGGCTGCGGTTTCTGGTTTTGATCGGGTTACTGCTGCGCAGAAAGCATTTGTATCGGATGGCGCAACGGGTGTCAGGGAAGCCTTTAGGAAGTACACGGAAGAAGCCAAGAATTTCGCAAAAGTCTATGAGGAGGTTACGACCAAGGCGATCAAGAATGTCGAAGATGCGATGTTCAATTTTGTTAAAACCGGAAAGCTGGATTTCAAATCCTTGATCACCAGTATCACCGACGATTTGATTCGCGCTAATATTAAAGAACTGTTGGGCAAGGCTACCGAAGGCATTCAGGGTTTGCTTGGTGGCGGTGCTCCCAAGGCCGAAGCGGCGGACGTTGCGGCTGAAGCGGCGGCGCGTGTTAAGGAAATGTTTGGTCCTACTGGTCCGATGGCAAAGGGTGGCGAGACGGCTGGTCAGGCTATTGAGGATGGTGGGGATAAGGTTAAAAG
>SDBT01012077.1_pt1 | contig 13872 bp, 19 predicted proteins | sample 2277101 | NCBI WGS metagenome assembly SDBT01 (sample SAMN10404973, study PRJNA504765) | marine sediment metagenome | isolation source: marine sediment core GS10_PC15, 103 cmbsf | place: Arctic Ocean: Southern Knipovich Ridge | collected 2010 | reverse complement strand
CTGGCTGAGCAACCCGCGGCCCGGTCTCACCGGGCCAGGAAGAACAGCTGCAGCACGGCGGCGGCGAAGATGGCCGCCAGCAACAGGGCCAGAGCGAGCGTGGTCCCGGGCCTCACGGCGAGTCCTCACCGCGGCTCGGGCTGAGCTCGACCGGCGTCGGGCCGGGCCCATCAGCGCCATCCGCGGCGGCCAGGACCACCTCGGCATCCTCGGCCAACCCCAGCTCCTCGGCCGCCGAGCGCTGGTTGAGCACGATCGCCACCAGCCCGTAGGAATCGGTCACCAACCCGACCTCGCCCGGCGCCAGATCAGCAAAGGACCGGGCCACCGCTGCGTTGCGAGTGATGTCCACGGTGCGAATCTGGATGGGCTCACCGAGGGCGGCGAGCTGGTCGGGCTCCACGTTCAGCTGGGCGTTTCCGAAACGGTCTATCCACAGCACCTGCGCCACCACGGTGTCGCCCTCGGACCGGCTCAGGGCAACCACCCCGGGTCGCAGGCCGGCGGGGTCGATCTCGGCGCCGAAATCGTCCAGCTCCACACCCAGGCACAGGTGGGCGGCCGCGGGCGCGTAGACGTCGCGTCCCGCAAAGGTCGCCCCCGGATCGCACAGCCAAAGCAGGCCGACCTTTTCGAGCGCCGGACCCAATGCCTGGCTGACGCGCCGCTCGTGGACTTGCAGCACGCGCGCCGCTCGCTTCAAGCTCCAACCTGATCTCACTTACTGCGTCGCGCATCCTTGCGATCCTTTTTGGGTTTTGTCTTCTTTGATGATTGCTGCGGGGCGAAGAGCCAATCGATAGGAACTTCTAGCGCGTGAGCCAAACCCAAGGCGTTACGAAGACTGGGGTCAGTGGTGGCCCTGCCCTTGCCAGGGTGGCGCCAGTTTTCAATGGATGACCGGCTGGCTCCTGACCGGCGCGATAGTTCAGACCACGTCCAACCCTTTCGTCTGCGCAAAAGGTCTATCCTTTCGAGCCAAGTCGCGCCTGCATCTTCGGGAGAATGTTCGGACGAAAGGTGCGCGTTCGACGAGATCGCCTCTGGCCCTGTTGCCCGCTGGCCATCAATTGCCAACCGGATGGACCCGCGAAGACTGTCGTCGCCCAGGACGCGCTCGGCGTGGGCGGCAAGGATCGAGGCGCTCTGCACGGACTTGCTGGCGTGCAAGAACAGAATGACCGACGCCGTGCATATATCGCTGACCAGGGGACGTCTGTTTTCGCCGAACCGCTCTTTCAGAAAGGCGCGCAACTCGTTGTCCACGGTCTCGGGAAGCTGGAAATTCAGCTGCACCTTCGCACCGGCGCTCTTGCGGCTTTTACTTTGACTTGGGGTCACCCGCGCGCCCTTTCGCATTGAGTCGTCTGTTGATTTCGGTGATGACCTCCGCCGGGCTCTTTGCAGCGTAGCAGTGAAGTTCCGCGTACCGATGTTCGATGACCGCTTCGCGAACCTGAGCATCGACGCGCATGAACAACTCCAGCGCCGCCGCTACGGCGCGGTGTTTCAAGTAGCCCGCCCCGTCATTCCACTTGTCGAACCGCTCGATGAGTTCCGGATCGAGTTCAACGCCGAACTTCCCTCTCGCTCTGACGCGGTTGCGATTTGCGTGTAATTCACGGGTGTTCACGGTGGTCATGAGAAATTCACGCTTCGCCGGACTCGTTCACGGGGGTACGCTGGATTTCGCTCTTGTTCACGGTTGGTTCACGCCCGTAGTTTGCGGCTTGAGAGGTTCAACGGTCTCTGGATCGAGGCCGCGGCGCTTGCAAGCCTCGTCGAGGATCACGGCGAGCTGATCGTTGCGCGTTCGCCGCTCCCTCGCTCGCAGCTTGTCGAGCCGATCCTGTTCGACGGTTCTAATGTAAACCATGCTGCCCGAAGGCTTTTCCGTTGTGTCTTGCGGTTCGCTCATGATGGAACTCTAGCGAACGTTTCGTACTGAAGTCAATTGAAAAACGCTGAAAACCTAGAATACGGTTGGGTAGACGCGACGTAAACCTATGAACAGACTGTACTTATGGCGAAAGAAAAATTTGGCGTAGAGCTGCCCGCGATCGTGCTGCAGGTGTTCGACGAGTGGAATGAGGGGCAAGGCTATTTGAAATGGAAGTCGGTCCGCGCGGCGTTGCAGCTGTTTATGTGCGCACCCCCGGACTTACGTGAAATCCTAATGCTCGGCGAGTTGGATCGATTGCGGGGCTGGTTTGAGGACGTTAAGGACTCGTATGATCGTCCGGTATTCGATCCTTCGTTTTTGCTGGAAAACAAGGCTCGATTGATGGATGAAAGCACAAAGCTGACCCCTGCCGAGCAGTTGGATCAGGCAGCGAAGCGTGCCGAGCGAGCGCGCCCACGTAAGAGACGAGGGTCGAAGTCGGCGTGAGATTGAGCAAGCGGATGCACTCTTGTAAGACGGCTTCGCGCTCGCTGGACAGGAACGAAAGCGGGAATTGGATCGCCACGGTTGAAACTCCGCCCGGCCTCCTCCATCCCTGGAGAGCAATTCCGTGACCCGGCCGGGTGGATTGGCGGGTAATCGCCTTGTGCGATTCGAACAGCAGTGTACGGGAACCGTTAGGGCAAGTCAAGAGGTTAGCAAAATGAACGTAACTCGTTGCGCCGCAATCGTTTGCGTGCTGAGCACCTGCCTGCGTGGTAACGAACTTTACGTCCCGTCCGAAAAATACGTCGTTATCCAGGACGCCATCGACGATGCCGTAGACGGGGATACGGTGATTGTCGGCGACGGTGAATGGTCGGGATTTTTCAACGTCAACCTGGACCTGCTAGGCAAAGCCATCACGGTCCGAAGCGAGAACGGTCCAGAGAATTGCGTCATTCGAGGAACCGGCAACGAACAAGGATTTCGCGGAGACATGACAAACGCGACAATCATGGGCTTTACGATAACGCAATGTAGCATCGGTATCGATGCCAATGGTGGCAAGATCACGAATTGCTATATGTCCTCAAACGGAACGGGGATGCGACTGAGCGGAAAGACGATGGTTCAAAACTGCACAATCGATCACAACACGAACCGGGGAGTGATCACAGTCGGGGGAGCTCCCGTCTTTCGCAATTGCCTTATCACACGCAACAGTGCTTTTTCTGGAGGAGGAATGAGGCTTACTGGAAGCCCAATCCTTTACAACTGCACGGTAACATTCAACGATGCAATCGCGAGCGGTGGTGGCATACACACATTATTCTCGCAATCCGACTCAATCATGCGCAACCTCATCGTGTGGGGCAACACGCCCGATAACATAGTTGTTGCTCCTGGTTCTGGACCCCCGAGAGTTCGCTACAGTAACATCGAAGGCGGCTACAACGGTCTCGGCAACATCGACATCGACCCACTGCTGGGCGAGGATGGTCAACTGGCTCCCGATTCCCCCTGCATAGACGCCGGAAACCCGAATTTCGTTCCGTTGATCGGCGAACGAGACCTCGACGGCAACCGGCGGGTCCTTCACGGTCGCGTGGACATGGGGGCGTACGAATTCGCCAAGTGGGCAGACACGAACGACGACTTCATGGTGGACTTGCAGGACTACGAAACGTTTGCGTCGTGCCCCTTGGGAGCGGTTGAAAAGGGTTGCGAATCGGTTGACCTGGACAATGACGGCGAACTAACGCTACTCGACTTCGGCGAGTTCCAGGCGTTCTTTGGGAACCAGTATTAGACCCATCTTTCCCGCAATCGGTTGGGTCGAACGTCACTTCGGGTGAAACGCATGATTGGCCTTTGCGGACTGGACGGAGACCCGGCGATTTTCTTGATCGGATTCACTGTGCTCTTCGGCGGCGGCGTTTGGTTGCTCGCCTGGCTGACCGACGACGCCGGCCTGTGGCGAATCCGCCGCCGCGATCGATCGGAGAACAAAGAGTGACCGGACAAACTATTGTCTCGAAAGACCTTACGCCAGTTTACGTGTCCATACGTGTCCATACGCGTAAGCGTCGATTAGGCGTCAATTAGGCGTCAATTAGGCGTCTAGCTAAAATTTCCGCAGCGGGCAACGCCAGCCGGTGCGACGATTCCGCCAGGCCAGGTTGAAGGCCTCGATCCTGGGGCAGTCGCAGGCGTCGCAAAACGAGGTGAACCCGCGGGTGCTCCGCTCCGGGCAGAGCGAGCATGTCGCCTGCCGCTTCACGGAGGTCGTCGCGTCCACCCGGCCCGATGCGATGGTCCGCGCCGCGCTCGCCGCTTGTCGTGCCATGCGCCCGCAACAACTCATAGGCGCACGTAAGATTCGTCAACGCCGATCAACACGCAATCGCATGACGACTCAATATAAACCGGCGTGCGGGCAATCACACTCGACGGATCGTCGTAAAGTGTCGGCCGCGAAGTCCCAAGGACCACTCTGACCGACCCGCCAGTGCCGGCCTCAGCCTGGTTCCCCGGCAGCGTCATCGGGAACAATGCGGCCAGATTGAAAAAGCCACGTTGGTCCCTCATGATGGTATGAGGAAAGCCGCCCGGGTCATCGCCTTGCCAGCCCCATGCGACGAATCCGGGGAAGCCCCCCAAACTACAAGGAACCTGGTGATCCCACTCCCCCGGCCCCGCCAACCAAAATACATCGGTGGAACGATTGATCAAGAACGATTGTCCTTGAATGTGTCCTTGTACGACGAACACAAAATCAGGCCCGAGTCGCGGCGCGACACGGACAATGCGCCACTGAAATTCGATCTCAACTGGTCCGCAAGACACTGCTGCCTCAAACAATGGCATATTGAAGTCGCGACGAGCATCAAGTGTCGGACACCTGTCTGTATTCGGCATCGTCAAAATGTGTGCCGCCAGTTGTCCCGTGCGTGCGCCGAAGTTTCCTATTATCGGAAAAAAGGTCGCACTACCCGGTAACTCCACACGCAGCCCGCAAGGGATGATGAACTGTCCACAACGCACTAGCGTGCATTGGGACGCCAGCCATCGTCGTCGGCACTTAGAATCCAAATATGCATAAGTGATGTCGCCATAGTCGGAACCGTTGGTGGCGGATAGCAACCGTCGGCGCCCCTTCGAATCCAGGAACGCGAACCCCTTGGCGCGGGGATCGCCGCTGGCCTCATACGCCCGGCGGCGGCCCTTATCGTCTAAGTAATTCGCTAACATCGAAAGATCCCACGGTCAGTCACGGGCAATTGATGTCGTTCCATCCCCCCGGTGGGAAGTCGCAGTTGGGCGGGTCAATAGTGCCCACGTCGTTGGGTTCGCATGGGGGCAGCTCCGGGGTGTTGGGGTTTTCGCCACTGCCCCACCAGTCGTCGACCCAGACTATACCGACCCAGCCGATGGTCGTTCGGAAGCAAAAGACGGTCGTATAGTCCAGTTTGATCAGTTGCCCGCGCCCCACCCAAACGCCGCAGACTTCCGTCTCTGGATCAGCCAGGTCGAGACCGGCCGGGAAATCGGTGGTCGACGGGTCGCCGCCCCTTATCGGCAGCACAGTCACCCGGTCGTGCTGCCATTTGTTCACGATGCCGATGAAGTAGTCGCGCGGACCACCCGGAACCGACGGCGTATCCGCCGATGCCCGCCGTTCCAAATCGGTCATCCGTCGTTCAAGGGAGTCGAGTCGTTGTCGTCCTAGCGTATCGCCCATCAGTTCAACAGCCTCGTAAAGTCGAGTTCTACATGCTCGGTCTTGATCGTGGTGCTCTGCGAAACAAAGTCCCAGGCCACCGAGGTGATGACGGTGTTGACCTGCGTTTGGTGTCCGCCCGCGGAGACCGCCAGCAAAAGCGTGCCCCGTTCGTAGGCCTGCAACTGCCGCACGCGCACGCGCAGCGAGCGACGCGGCGTGCCGTACCACTGTTTCACGAATTCGAAGATCACCCGCAGCCGTTGGGTGTCGTCGCGTATCACCAGATTCTTGGGGTCGATGCGTTTGAAAAAGGGAACCCCGACCCCGATGATGGTCAGGGGAGCGGCCACCCATAACTGTACATCGGGCAGGTCGATGGTCAGTTGTGTCTGGTTTTCCACCGTCTGGCGGGTGTCGAACACCGCGGTCACGCGCCGGTCGGTCTGCGCGGCGAAGGTGCCCACCAGCAGTTGGTAGTCGATCGCCCATTCTGGATTCGATAGGTCGGCGCTTGGCTCGGTGAGAGGCGGTGTGATCTGCCAGTTGGCAAGATCGAAATGGTGCGCCAGCATGGGGAAGGTGCGCAATACCAGGCCCATGTCGAAAGCGGACAGCTCGACGGTGGCCACGGGCAGCCCTTTGTCTGGCGGTTTATCGATGCGATAGTGTGCCCGGGTTATTTGCGTGCCGGTGTGGGCGAACACCATGCTGGATTCAAACGACGGTTCGACTGCTGCGTCGTTGTTTAGATTGACCGGCGGCGAGACCGTATAGTCCCATCCACGAAGAATAGGGAGCTGGGCCAGAAATCGCTTGTTGGCCCGATACTGATTCGTCGGAGTCGACGCCGGCGGTGGGAACGTGTAGGTACCGTTTTGATTGTCCACGGGCACGAAGGCGATTGTGACGTTGGGCGTCAGGTCGGGATCGTTGAAGCCCACCCGCCAGTTCCAGGGGTCTGGAATCACGAAGTGGCGATAAAGAGTCCCGTCGGTCTTGCGGCGAAAGGCGTCGTTTCGGTGGCCCTTTTCGCGTGTGCTCAGCGCCGCATAACCGGACTCGTCCTTGGCGCCGTCCTTGTATGTGGTCTCCGTCGCATCCGTCCATCCTTTGACAAGATTGGAATCGTACAAGCTCACTGAAAACATGGTGATGATCGGCGCGCTGCGCACCACCACCTTGCCCGGGGACACGTTCATGTTCTCGGCGATGACCAGGCCCGGCGACCGCCCGTCACCCACCAGGATATCGGCGTCGAATGTTTGGGTGATCTGATTGCGATTGGCTGGGATTTGGATGGTGCCGTCCACCACTATGTCGGTATCGAACACACTGAACACACGGACGTCGACCTCGAGCTTGTCACCGTCACTATCCACGTACCAGCCCAAACCCCTGCGGTGGTCGGCTAGTTTGGTCAGCGCCGCGAAAACGCTCAAGCCGAACAAATCGACGATGCCTTCGATGTTCTTTAGAACTTCGTCAAAGATGCTCAGCTTGAATTGAGGAATCGTTCGCGTGTTGGCGTGGTATTTCAGAATGTGGCGAACGATGTCCAGATGGCTCCACTTGGTGCCCGATGTGTCGAAGACGAAAACAATGTCGCTGTCGGGGTCCAATGTCGACCGGTTTCCGAAAATCAATCCGCCGTGGTCCCCGCTGTCGTTGAAGCGCACCCCCCGTTCGCCCGACTCGGCAATCGTCCCGGACAGAAAATAGGTCTTGTCGATGGGGCATTTGAGCAGCAGATGTTCGAGTCCGTAGGCGGTCAGGTCGGCGAAGCCGTGGGCCTGCAGCGTGTCGGCGTCGGGATCCTGGATGGCCCCGGCCAGGTGGCGGGTGTCGTCGACGAATTGACCGACCCAAAGGGTGGCCGGTCGCAGACCCGCCTTGCGACCGAAGGTCTCGATCTTCACGTAGTGGTCGCGAAGATCGAGCACCCCCAGGAGGTCAAAGGCCGTCGCCGTTTCCGTTTTTATGTCACCGAAATCGTATCGAAAAGTGGCCGTCGACACCCGCGGGGCGGTGGCCCATTCGGCGGCGACCGCCTGTAATTCCGTTTGCACGGTCCATTCGTCGGCCCACTTCTTTTTCGTGGAGACGACCACCTGCTGCACGCTGTCGATAACATCGCGAGGCGGTCCCGGTCGTCGTCCCACACGCAGACGCGGCATTAGGGGCTCCCGTATTCTTGATAATCCACGCCCTTCTTTGCCGGTGCCCGCGGCGCGTCGGAGCTGATGGCAAGCGTGCGCTCGACGCTGGCGGCGCTGCCGCGGTTCACCGGACCGGCGTCCACCCGCCGGGTCTTCACTTTCACACGTGTCAAGTTGCCGGCGTCTAAGTTCGCGACAATGTGCACCAGTTCACGGACGCCGCGGGTCGGCTTCGCCTGCATGGTCACCACGGTTGGGGTCGCCAAAATTGGATCAACGCCGGTCCGTGTGAAAAATACCAGCCACTCGGTTGCCGCATTATCGTCCTGTTTCTCGAAATACCACGCCCGGATGCGTAGCTGGAAGTCGGTCGGCGAGATGGTGATCTGCGACAAGCGCACCATGAACGGGGTCGCCGGTGGGCGGTTTTCGGCGGCCGCTGATTCGACGAAGATTCGCGTGGCCAGCACGTTGTTAGAAAACAGGTTGTAAATGCTGCGCTTTTGCACGACCGCAAAGTGCAAACCGTCGGGCAGGGCCAGCGCCGTCGTGTGCGGTAGTGCCGCGAAGGTTTCGTCCGGGGTCCGATTCCCGGTGCCCAGTTCGGCGCGCAGAGCGCGTTCATCGGTCCCGACGTGGAGCTCAAAACGGTCTAGGACGGTGTCGGCGACGAATTCCTCAGCGTCGACGTCGAGATTCAGGTCTGCGGTGGCGTTCTCGGTAAAATCAGCGCCGGTGGCGGAGCCGTCTTGGAAGGTCAGATCGGCGAAGGCCACCAGATTGTCGTCGCTGGCCGCTTGCAGGGTGAGGTCGGCGGTGACGTTTTCAATAAGTGCGTCGGCCACCTCGAAAATAAGCTCGGCGAATACGCTGTTGGGGAAGTCCCCGCCGGTGCTAGAGCCGTCCTCCAGAAACAGATCGCAGACGGCGTTGGTGACTTGGTCGGCCATGTTACTGTATCAGTCGCAAGTCTAGATTGAGTTTGATGGTGACAGATGCGCCCGGCGTAATGGGTGCATTGTCCAACGGTCCGCTGGCGATCAGAAAACCAGTGTCATCGGTCAAGTCGGTGAGAAACCACATGTTCACAGCGTCGCCCGCAGCGGTGAATGTAAACTCCTGTTGCACAGCCGTCGCCTTCCTATCGTTGGTTCCATGAGCGCCGATGGTGAAGTCCACCGCGTCGCTTGCGATGGTCTGCCGTGCGTATCCCGCCGCGTCGCACTCATCGATCGACGCCACCGTGGCCGTGTCAGGCAGCGAAGCGTCCTTAGCCAGGCCCACAAAATAGCTGGCCGGGACCGATTCCTGTTCGGTGAAGACGACCTTGCCGATGAAATCTGCTCCCTCAGTATGAAACTTTCCAGCCATTATTTTCTTGCTCCATTAAGTACCGGCGTCACTGATTGTCAGCGTGGCCGGGCCGTCGTTCAGGACGATAGTCACGTTCGGTGGGTCTGGTTCCCGGATCATATTCATGGTCAACGCCGTGGTTGAACTCTCGTTGCCGTCTACGTCAATGGCCATCACGCGAAACTGATGCGTAGTGTCATCGGCCAATGTGTCGGTCCGCCAGCGATAGGTGGTCACAGCTGGATCGTGCGGCAAAACCCAGACGCGCTTCCACACCGAACCGTTGAACTTTTCGATACGATAGCATTCCGTGTCGACGTCACTGGGTTCCCACGTGAATTCGGCACGGGCCGGCTTGACCGTAGCCGGCGTGTCCGCCGCACTGGTGAAAACGTCCAGCGTGATCGGTTCGTCATCTTCCAGCCCGTAGATGAAAGCTCGACGCTGATGGGTTGTCAGTCGCAGAACGCCATCGACCCACACGTAGAACGGGCCGGGGTCGGTCGACTCCCATGTCACCAGCCAGGTTCCGCCGCCGATCTCGACGGGTTCCTGAAACACGAACACAACCGCGAACGGATAGGCCGTCCGAAAAGTTCGCCCGCTGGTGGGTTCAGGATGGCGTTGCAGGACGACGGGCCGCCGAAACAACCCACCTTCCGGGATTATGTCGGCGGCTTCGCCGAATCCTCGGTCAACCCGTCCGGCAAAAGGCAGCGGATCGATCGGGGTGGAGTGTCGGGCACGGCGAGCTACCGGAATGCCCGGTCCGTTCTCCCGGAGCAATTGCCTTCCACGAGGCAACGCCCCAAAGCGTCTAATGTGAGGCGTCGGCGCAAGCACCACGTCCCGTTGGACGACCTGTACGCTGACATCCCCAACGATCGCTTCGATGCCCAGCCAGCGCGCCCGGCGCACATCGCTGGTGGCGGGCGGCCACGAGGCCACCACGGTGCCGCGTCGGACGACGTGCACGCTGACCACCGCTGCTTCGGTCCCCAGCCAGCGTGCTCGCCGAACACCGCCAGCCAAGAGGCCCGCTACCGTTGTGGCCGCTTGGCGTCGCGGCACAACGTTGGGTTGCTCGCCCGTCGGCGGGATCGCTTGGCGACCCACCGCGCCGCGTAAGGGCGGCGCGGTCACGTCAATAGCGACGATCGATCGTACTAGACGTTCGATCAGCTTCGGTTGTTCACCCGTGGGAGGGAGCGCCTGCCAGCGTACCCAGCCAGGCAAAGGCGGCGCGGTCACATCAAATGCGACTATTGATCGTGCGCGACGCTCCGCAATCTTCGGTTGTTCACCAGTCGGAGGTACCGCATGACGCACCACAGAGGGTCGTTGCGGAGGCGGACCAGCCTCCACGACAACACGATGCAGCTGCACCAGGGCCGGGGCGACGACCGCGGCGGCGGCGGGTAATAGGCTGCGCCACTGTTTACGCGCTTTCCGGCGTCCGAGCATACGTCACCTATTCAACAGCACCACCGTGTTGGTCGCCGTCTCTTGCGGTCGTGGAGGTGCTGGGACATATCGGATCGTCATGGTTCCCGTCGTTCTCCTCGTCACGCCGAGAACAACATCGGGCGCCTTGGTGTTTGTGTCCGTCGTCATTCGCGAATAGGTTCGCCGTCGTCGTTCAGCCGCTTGTCGTAAGCGTATCGGCGATTGATCCGCGTCTGAAACGACGAATAGAGGTCCAGGTGCTCAGGGGACGCAAACACCTCGACGAGTTCGTCGATGCCGCTTTCTGAAATCGAAACACCTAGCGTCTCAAGGGCCGCTACCATCTCTGACAACTTCATGCCCGTCTCCTTTCTATTCTTCGCCTTCAACCGTCACGGTGGTCTTCACGTCCGCCGCTGCGGTGACTATAAAACCGATACGCTCGGCGCCGGTGGCGATGATCGGCTTGCCGAACGGCTTCTGGATGGTGATGCCAGTCTGCGGATGGACGTAGTCCTCCCAGAGCACATCGGTCGTGGTCGGCTCGGCCGTCGCGGTGTGTTGTGCCGTGACCGCCAAAGTCTCGTCGTCGTCGCCGTTCCTTTTAATTGGCGTCAGCGCCGTCATGGTCCCCGCCGTGGTCTGGCGAACCACCTGGCAAAGAACCGGTTCAGCGGTGTTCGATGTGCCACGAAAGGCGAAGGAAAACTGTTCGATGGCCACGCGGTGGTTGGCCGCGGCGACGATCTGGACAATGGTTTTCAGCGCCGTTCCCGACTGCACGTCACTTTTTGAAGCCACAAATTGAACCGCACTCATCTCAATGCCTCCTAATGTTGAATTACCTGCGTCGGCGAAACGATTCGCCGTGTCGCCCCATTCCGATCAAAAATCTACTGCTAACTCCTCTGGGAAACTCGCTTCTACGACCCGCCGCTTTGGGAGCGCGCCAACAGCAACCGCCCCCCAGTCAATTACAAAATAATGCCTCGTACACGTACTGGCATCCTGATCCGGCGAGCGTTTCACACTCACATTGGTAGGCGTATCTATCTTGGCCCACAGATTTCCTTCGGCAATGTTGTCACTAGACGAGTGGTCAGACTTACACCAACAACCCTTATGAGGGAACAGGATACTACCATTTGCCGCTGCCGAAATCGCCGTGATGGTGTCATCTTCGTCGTTTTCACCAGCCCCGAAACTGTCGTCGATTTCCTGCACAGTGATGTCGTCGGTGCGCTCGACAACTTCAAAGCGGACAGTGCAAGCAATGGCTGCCGTCACATGTTCAACTTGAATCTGAGTCGTGCTGTTGAACTTTCCGTTGAACATCCAATCGTCGGGGTTCATGTTCGATCCCCAACTGGCCGACAGGGAAATCCAACTCTTAGCCAAGACTACTTCATTGATCGCAGCAGTATCCGACGTTTCCCCTGTCCCGATGTCTATGGTGCCACGCTGGACCGAGGCTCCGGTATCTTTCACCACGTAGACCGTGACTTGATTCTGTCGATTTTCAACAGCCGAAGTCACCTTGATCTTTAATGTCCCACCATCATTTTCCAACCAAACCTGTGCTCCGTCGTCGGCGCCCACCACGTTGCCCGAATCCTTCTGACTCCAGAATATATAACGATTGGTCAAGTCTCCCGTCTGGTCAGTAAGATCAGCTTCAAAGTCTATGTCAGCAATAGTCAAGTCATGGGCCTCGACGGTCACGCCCGCAGACATTCTGACGATGTAGAGCATCACCTGCACGCCGTCGGTATCATTGAGATTTCGCGTAAAGCGCACGGTGTCGTCGTCAAAGAAGAAGGCCCGACAGTATGCGTGTTTAGGGGTCTCATGGATACGAGTGCCGTCGAGCCGATAAGTGAGCATCAAGAAGGTTTCGGCCTGATCGATAGACGTAATGTCCACATCCTCTTCGGTGGCGCCTCCCATGACATCCTGGTCAATGGTTTGAATGTTGTCCAGTGTGCTCATTCTTCTGCCGCCACAATTTCGTCGCCTGCCTCAATTCGTCGTCGCACGTCTATGGCTGATCCTCCTCGATCTCCCACGGGCAAATCGTCTTCGATCATCATCGCTCGGCGACGCTCGCGTGAACTGTTGTAGACGTCCTTCAATTGATCCCCAGTGACCTCTACAGTTCTCAACCCTGTTCGTTGTGGAACCCGGTCTGCCGGAACAGGGATACCTCTGGTGGTGCCCCAGATGCCGCCGGAGTCATCCACATAGACCCATCGTTTCATTCGCTCCGACGTCGCCATCCGTCATCCTTTCAAGTCAGCTCCGTTGACACGGTTTGCAACACGAACTCAGTCAGATAAAGCCCGGCGCCGAGTTGCACACCGCCGATGGCCGACTCGATCCGTCTGGGTGTTCCCGGATTCACCCGCAAAATGCCGACGTTGGTTTCCACTTCGCCGGTGTCGTCGGTGATGCTTTGCAGCGTGCCCTGCATGGCCAGCAGCGTGCGACGGCTTGACGCCGCGTTGGCGGCGCTGGTGTCGTCGCGCTTGCCCCGAAACACGCGCACCGTAGGCTTCTTGCCCGTCTTGCGCAGCCGCACGCCGTCGATGTTGGAACGGGTGATCGTTTCCACCTCTTCGGCCTGCTCGGCGGGGCCGCCCTTCAAGGTGATGAACTCGACCGATCCGACAAAGGCCATGTCACTCGCCTCCAGGAATCAGCGCCGCCGCGCCTTGTCGGTCTCGGATGGCGTCGCGCGTTTCGGCCATGATCTTGCTCAGCTCGCGCAGTTGATCGACAACAATGCCCACCGGCTCGATGAACTCGGGCCGGCCGGGCAGAAAACGTTCTTCGCTTACGGTCACTCGCCTGCCGATTCGCGCAATGCCGCCGGGACCAATATCAAACGATTGGCCCGTTATTGGTGGTAGCGTCCGTGGCTCGAAGCTCTCTTGTATATCTTCAGCAATCCCCAGCGCCCGTTCGACCGCGTCGTCTGCGTCGCCTTCCAGTAATCCTCGCACTCGTTCTACGCGCCTCTGAAAGGCGGAAGCGCCGGGCGTGGCTTGCAAAAGTTTGTCCAGGCCCCCAAGCACGATGCCGCGTAGCTGGCCGGGTCGGTCTGCCAGTTGAATGCCTTCAGTCGCCGCCTTGAAGGCGCGATCCAACCGGAAGGCTTGCACTTCCGGCCGCGCTTCGGCCTGGGTGATGCGTGTTTCGAAGAGTGACTCAAGCGCGGCCTCGCGTTCGCCGGCAATAAAAGGTTCGAAATTCCGTTGCGCGGCGGCGACGACCGACAATGCCCTTGGATCGTCATTAGTAAAAGACAG
>SDBT01012076.1_pt1 | contig 13873 bp, 11 predicted proteins | sample 2277101 | NCBI WGS metagenome assembly SDBT01 (sample SAMN10404973, study PRJNA504765) | marine sediment metagenome | isolation source: marine sediment core GS10_PC15, 103 cmbsf | place: Arctic Ocean: Southern Knipovich Ridge | collected 2010 | reverse complement strand
ACTAATTGTATCACAAATTAAATTAACCGAGTGATGAGCTTTTTGGGCGAAGCGACCATCGGAAGCGGAGCCGTATATGCTGTTGTTGTGAGTAGTATGTTCTTGCTTTATCTATACAGACAATGTCCATCAAAATTTGTAGGATTATGGCAAGGAAATTGTCTCATTAGCAAAGCTCTTATCTCTTTAATGGTGGAATTTCTGATATTCCCAATGACCGTTTCATTTCCAGGGCATGGTGTTACATCGCCATTGCCACATATCTGTAATGTTTCCATACACGGTACCGTAATGAAGTTGGAATAGGCGACATGATCAAATCCATATTCTTCTTTATCAATTTCTTGAACAATTTGCCTTATTACTCCTTTTTCAGTTTCTGTTAATGAAAGTGATTGATCAAAATCTCCTTGACCACTTCTACCTGACGGTAAAAAGAATGTAAATGCAATCCATATATTATTTTCACGGCAAAACCGTAGTGTTTTTTCTACTTCACCTGCATTCCTTTTTGTAACAACCATGTCAAAACCTAATCTTGTCTTTCCATTTTGATCTTCATTGAATCCTTCTTCGATTAATAGCTTTAAAGCCTCATTTCTTCTCTCAAAAAATTTGCCAGTTTTGTCGCTAACTACCCAATTTTGATAATCTGCATTAAATAAACTGTCACACTTTGGTATTATAGTTGCTGCCGTATTATTGAGTCTTCTTACGAACTCCCTGTCGCGTAATCTTGTTGCGGCATCAGTAAAAATTACAGGTTGTATACCATGGCTTGCAGTATGCTCGATAATTTCAAAAAAATCTTCATCAATGGTTGGCTCACCTTCACCAAGAAAATCAATTGAGTGTGTTTGTAATTGAGCCAATTGATCAATCACATCCTTAATCTCATCAATTGTTAAAGTCTTTTTACTTTTGTCTGTAAAGCAGTGGAAGCAGTCATATGGACATACTGCAGTCATAGCTCTGAAATCGATAATTGGTTGAGTGTCTGGACTTCTATAATCTACTTCTTCAATATCCCAGCCCTTTAGTATAGCGCCAATTCCTTTTGGTACCTCATTGAGTCCTACAAATTTTTCTTTAAAATATTCCACTTATATATTCAATAATAGATTGTATTCTAAAATATTAATACAATCTATGCAAGAACATATAAAGTTTTTAGGTAATTATGGTGCCCAAGAAGAGACTCGAACTCTTACGCCTTGCGGCACTGGTTCCTAAGACCAGCGTGTCTACCAATTCCACCACCTGGGCATACCCAATATGCCTATGTTTTATACAGGCATTGATATCAAATTGCAAGCGCTAACCCTCTACTTGTAGCTTACCTTCAGGCACATGGTCAACAAACAAGATGCCATTCAAATGATCTACTTCATGTTGGACGACACGAGCTTCAAAATCCTTAAGCTTCATAGTTACTTGCCTTCCCGTAGTATCAGTAAAACGAAGGGTTATTTCAGATGCCCGTTCCACGGGACCCCATTTGCCTGGCAAACTCAGACAACCCTCGGTATCAATGTCAGTTTCCTGTGACATATCCAGAATTTCAGGGTTAACCAAGGGCAGAATCTGCTTCTTGTTGATTGTAACAATAACAATTCTCGTATTCACTCCAACTTGTGGGGCGGCAATACCTGCTCCATTATCGACAATCAAAGTTTCTACCATATCTTTGATGAACTTCAGGGTCTTCTTGGTAATTTTCTCATGCTTGGATGAAACCTTTCTAAGAATCGGATTATCTTCCCCTGTTACAATATCAAAAACCATGTTATCTGGATTAGAAAACAAATGAAAAATACAGGATTACTGATTTTTGAGCAAATAGGCTTCCACAAAGGCATCCAGTTCTCCGTCCATCACCGCATCTACCTGGCTCGTTTCTTCGTTGGTACGATGGTCTTTGACCATAGTATAGGGCTGAAAAACATAAGATCGGATTTGGTTTCCCCAGGCAGCTTCTTTATAACCGCCTTTAAGTTCATTTACTTGCTCTTTCTTCTCTTCGAGAAGCTTCTGAATCAGTCGTCCCTTTAAAACGTTCATGGCTTGATTCTTGTTTTGTTGCTGACTGCGCTCAGACTGGCAGGTAACCACCAGGCCGGTTGGTTCATGAGTGATTCTGACAGCGGAATCGGTGGTATTCACATGCTGACCGCCCGCTCCGCTGGCCCGATAAGTATCGATTCGAAGATCTTTTTCATCAATGATCACACCTTCATCCTCCGCAATTACGGGCAGTATTTCGACCAAAGCAAACGAAGTCTGGCGCAGATTTTTGGCGTTAAATGGCGACAGGCGAACCAGTCGATGAACCCCATGTTCACCCTTCAAAAAGCCATAGGCCATCATGCCTTTCACTTCGATTGTGGCACTCTTAATGCCCGCTTCCGCGCCCATTGTTTTTTCGGTAATACTAGTCTTCCACCCTTTCTTTTCAGCATAACGAAGGTACATTCGCAGGAGCATTTCCGTCCAGTCCATGGCATCCACTCCTCCGGTGCCTGCCGAAAGCACTAAAATGGCATCATTATGGTCGTAAGGACCACTCAAAACCAGCTCTACATGGGCTTTTTGGTAGGCTTTTTCCAGTTTCTCAAAATCAGCCTCCAGCTCAGTCGCTTCCGGGCTGTCTTCTTCCACCATTTGGCTTAATTCCATAAGGTCTTTAGCCTTCGATGAAAGATCGTTCCACGTTTCTTCCAGGTTAGTCCAGTATTTCAGTTCTTTAAGTACTTTTTCCGCTTTTTTGGGGTCATCCCACAGTCCCTCCTCCTTGGATTTATTGCCCGCTTCGGCTTTTTTTTCCTTTAAGCCGGCAGCTTCAAAGATGTTGGAGGTCCTGACTGATTTTTTCCGCAAGTTTTCGGATTTCCATTGGGGGTGACTCCTAGTTAGTACTAATCTCGCCCATTTTAGCATAATAGGCTTGAAAAATGCATGAAAAAATGATAAAATAAAGAGATTTAAAAATAATAAGCTTATGGAAGCTCAAGAAGACAAAAATAAACCAAGCGATACAAAAGAGCAAATCAGAGCACTCGAACAGGAAATGAAAAGTTCCTTCAAGGAGGGGAATTTCGACGCCATCAAGGCTGCCGCAGACAAACTTAAAGTGCTTGATCCCGAAAATCGCCTTGCTGAAAAGCTGATAAAAAAGGCAGAAATCGCAAAAAAGAAAGAAGATGAGAAGAAAAATATGCACAAGGCGAAGGAGTACATTGTGATGCTAAAACAGCTCTTCAAAGACAAAAATGCAGAAAAGCTGGCAGAGCTGGCAAAGGAATTTAAGGCATTTGCCCCGGAAAGCAAGCACGCCGACAAGTGGCTTTTTAGAGCAGAGAAACTGACAGAAAAACTAGGAGGAGAGGGCAAAATCATGCAACATGATATTGAGACAAAGAAACCTGAATCAAAAGAAGAAAAGAAACATGGCTTATTTGGGAGTCTGTTTAAAAAATCCGAAAAGTCCGCAGAGCCAGAGAAGAAAGATGGGCTAATGCAGATGATGGCAAAGAAAGCAAAAGAAGAACCAATTCAGATGGGGCCAGAGAAGGAAAAGGTAGAAGAAAAGACAGAGGAGCCAACGAAGATTGAGACTCAGTCAGAACCTGCCAAGTCAGCCTCCAGCATGCCGGTAAAACCTCTGGAGACCAATACCGCACCAAAAATCGAAATGTCGACACCTGTAACTCCGGTAGCACCGGTAACTCCGATAGTCCCAGTAGTCGAGCCAAAGGGGAATCTATTTACCAAGATGTTTGGCAAGAAAGACGAAGTAAATAATAAGAAGTCAATCATCGATACAATCGTTGCCAAGACAGACAAGAAGAAAGAGACAAAGGCTACTGAAAAGGAAGTGGAATCCGGACAAAACGAGAAGAAAGAAGGTCAATTGAAGATGTTGACCTTCTCAAAGCTATTTATGAACTTCGCTATTATCTTCATCGTTTTCAGCGCAGCCTTTCTTTACGTTGAGTGGATAGATAAAGAAAACACTCTATTGGGCCTTGCCGGGATTTCTGAAAATACAGGCAAAAAACTTCACAGCGCCTCAGAGGATCTTGGCACACTAAAAAAGCAGGAAGATGACCTTAGCAAGGAAATTGAATTGTTTAAGGGTGGTTACGATGACAAGGCAGTTAATGCTGTTGAAACAATCATTAATAATCGCATAAATTGGCCTGATATTTTTGCTAAAATCAACGAAGTGACCAATTTTGTTTATGAGCTCAATGATTTCTTCAAGTATATAGAATACAACAACTATTCCTTTGACGCTGAGAATGGCACCATTCGTGTATCCGGTACCCTTAGTGATCCGCTGGGAAGGAATCTAACTAAGTTAGTGGAGCTTGAGGAAGCTTTTAAATATTATCCAACTGACAGAAGCGATCCGGATGACACCACAAAGCCATTTTTTATTGGATTTAAAGAGTTCCAATCTTTCAGTAAGACGCTGAATAAGGAAACAGGACGATACAATTCAAGCTTTCAGCTATCTTTTTCACTTAACAAATAAAAACATTCACTAATTCTACATGATTTCATTAAAAAATATTATCGGCAAAAAAAACGAGCCAGCTAAGCCAGAAGCTGAAGATACAAAAAAACAAGGGAATATCTTTGGTAATACGCTCAATGCCGGACAAGTAGTTAAATCCAAGAAAGTCGAATATCTAGAGAGTAAAAATAAGAAAAAAGCATACCTCAGACTGGGAATTTCTTTTGCGGCTCTTACGGTTTATTCCGTATTGTTCTTTTATGGGAATACATCTGCTTACCTTAAAGCACCAGCCGAAATTGCCATATTACATGGGCAGATTAGTGAATACGAAGAAGTGATTCTACCTAGTCTGGAGAAAACAAAAGAGTTACACAAATCCGCTTACGATCAGGAATTCATAGAAATAATCCAGGCCTTGGAAGCAGTTTTTCCACAAGAAGTTGATAAATTGGGGATTGTTCGGTTATTCGAATCCTTTGCTACAGAAGTAGCTGCCAATTATCCACCGTTTGAGTTTACCTCCATAAATCTGGCAACACCTGTACAGAAAGATGGCTATCAGATTATTCCTGTTTCAACTTCCATCCATTCCAGCCTGGCAGGTTTTGATAAATTCCTGAGTCTGGTTGACCATTCCGGTTATATATATACCGGAGAAGATGAAGATAAAGAACTTATCGACAAAAAAATACGTTTGATGAGCATCTCGAATATTAGCGTAAAGTATCGCGGTGTCGATGAAAGTACCGGAAAGGACCAGGGAGTGGATTTTAGTGTTAAGCTCAATATTTACTCCAGAATTCCAGGGGAAATCAAAAAATAAACCAATAGATTTTTGGCAGACGAAAAAACTCTTACACCATTGGACGAAGATAGCAGTGCTCCGGTAGCCACAAAGGCTGCGCCTGAAACTACTCCTGCAGCACCTGTGGCAGAACCTCCAAAAATTCCTCCTGCACCTGAAGTTGCACCTCCAAAAGCTACGCCAGCATCAGAAGCTACTGAACCCAAGCCCGACAGCAACAAAGCTGGTACCGCAGAGCTGACTCAGTCACTCCAAAATGCCATTCTTGCGGGAAATATTCCGCAGATAGTGATGTATGCCATCACTCTGGCTTTAGTTATGGGGGCTTCCGACATACATATTGAGCCAGAGGAAAAAACCGTTCGTATTCGCTTTAGAATCGACGGTGTGCTTAGATTGATTGTCGAATATCCAAACAACATTCATCCTGCTGTAGTGTCTCGTGTTAAGATTATGTCCACCTTAAAAATCGATGAACAGCGTGTGCCGCAAGATGGCCGAACGCAGGTAACGACCGAAGACGGGAGAAGTATAGATCTTCGTGTTTCTACATTGCCCACCGTAAACGGTGAAAAGATTGTTATGCGTTTACAGGATAAGACCAAAAGCATACCTGATTTGCCAGACCTTGGGCTTAAAGGTACTTCGCTCGAGATGATGGAAGGTTTCACAAAACTTCCGAATGGAATTATTCTGGTTACCGGGCCAACGGGTTCCGGTAAAACAAATACATTATATTCGGTACTGCATCGCTTGAATGAAGTAGGTGTAAACATCATGACCTTCGAAGATCCCGTTGAGTACCAAATGGATGGGCTCAATCAATCACAAGTGCGCCCCGATATTGAATACGACTTTTCGGTCGGACTGCGTACCGCCCTGCGTCAGGACCCCGACATCATCATGGTGGGAGAAATCCGTGACCAGGAAACCATCGAAATCGCCGTTAGAGCGGCTTTGACAGGTCACTTGGTGCTTTCCACCATTCATACGAACAGCGCCGTTTCTACCTTAACTCGTATCACGGACATGGGCGTGAAACCCTTCCTTATTACTTCATCTATTCGTGGAATCGTTTCGCAGCGTCTGGTTCGTCGTATCTGTGAATTCTGCAAAGAAGAGTACACTCCCGAGCCGGAAATCGTATCAGAAATTACAAAAGAACTGGCGAATATTGGTCCAAAGGACCTTGATCCGGACTTGCTAAAGAATATTAAGTTATACAGAGGTAAAGGTTGTGAAAAATGTAACGATCTTGGCTATAAAGGACGATTGGCTGTATTTGAAATATTGCAGATGGATCGTGAAATAGGCCAACTTGTTTTGAAGAACGCCCCCGATAATCTACTGGAAGAGCAGGCCAAAAAGGGCGGCATGATTACCCTTAGACAGGATGGTTTTATAAAATCACTTCAAGGTATTACAACACTAGAAGAAATTTACCGAATTGCTCAATAATATTATGACGACTCCTTCGCTACATATAGGTGCCCAGTCAACGGAATCCAACATTCCTGAAACTCCTAAAAAGGGTGCGATGGATCGGGGAAAAAAGGGCGGATGGTTGGCATTATTCAATGATTTCCTGGCAAAGTATCAATCCATCAAAACAACCGACAAAGTCAGTTTCTTCAGACTTCTGGCAACCATGATCAATGCGGGCATATCGATCGTCAAGGCGCTCAATATTCTGATGGATCAAACGGAAAACGGACATATGAAATTAGTCATTCGGGATATCATTGATAGAATTGAAGGTGGAAGTAGTTTTTCTCAGTCTTTGGGAGCTTTCCCAAAATACTTTTCGGAGGCTCAAATAGGTATGGTCGAGGCAGGTGAAGCCTCAGGGCGTCTAAATAAAACGCTTCTCGAGATAGCCGATGAATCTGAAAAACAGGCGGCCTTCGCATCAAAGATTAAAGGAGCGATGATCTATCCCGTGGTTATCATTATTATCATGGTGTCAGCCTTTTTGGCCGTCATGATTCTGGTTATGCCTAAAATCAAGGATATGTTCGAAGGACTTGGCGGTGAGCTCCCTGCTATTACTCAGGCACTTGTTGGCATGTCCGATTGGCTAGTATCCTCTTGGATAGGGATTCCTAATTTTCTGTGGATGATTGGCATCGTCATAGTAATAATCGTGATTTTTCTACAATGGAAGAAGACAAAGTGGGGGAGTTATATGTGGACACGCATAGTATTCTCTATGCCACTATTTGGAAAACTTGCTAAAAAGGCTTCTCTGGCACGCTTCTGTCGAGGGCTTTCTACCATGGTTTCCAGTGGTATACCCATTATAAAGGCACTTCGTATTACTGCATCTAGTGTAGGGAATCAGCTTTATAAGGCTCGTATAAACAAAATAGCCGATGACGTGAAGCACGGTATCGGTATGGCCGAAAATATGAAAGACGATGAATACTACTTCCCTAATATGGTGGTTGGTATGATTGGTGTAGCCGAGCAGACAGCTCAGATTGATCAAATATCCGAGAAGCTTGCTCAGTTTTATGAGGAAGAAGTAAATAACATGGTTAAAGGACTTTCACAGCTTATGGAGCCGATTATTATGGTGGTATTAGGCGGCGCAGTAGCTTTTCTGGTCATGGCCGTGATGACACCTATTTTGTCTGTTTCCGATCTGGCAACCTAAAAACATAAAAAAAGTATTGCGTTGAACAAAAATTGTATGCTATCATTCGGGCAACAATTATTTCATTAAACAAAACAAAAATGAAAAAGAACACGAAAAGTGCCTTTCATAGAGGGTTCACCCTCATCGAGCTGATGATTGTTATCGTCATCCTCGGTATTTTGATGGGTACTATTCTACCACGTTTAACTGGCGCGCAAGCTCGTGCTCGTGACACAGGACGTATTGCTGACCTAAATACAATTGGTCAGGCACTCGAAACTTTTTTCGATGACAATGGTCAGTATCCAGTAGATGATACTGGTACTGTAAACGAACACTGCATGCTTGAGGGTGAGAGTGTCATTTCACCTCTTATAGCAGATTACCTAAAGGGTAGCCAAGTGCCTAGGCCAGCGGTTTCTCAGGTGACAACTGTAGCAGGTCTAACATGCACTGGTGGTTATGTTTACGTACCATTAAGGAGTAAGGGTATAGATAACAATGGTTACGCCTTATTTAGCGATGTGGAAACATATCAGAAAGCAAATTTCATTGTTTCCGAGAGTTTTGCGGCTGCTGGCGCTATTACTGATAGTTCCGGTGTAGGTGGAATCGGTAGCGCTATAGAGACTGATTCTACTTTTGTTAAGACTTTTGACGATACAGATGCTTCCGATACCATTTACGTTGTTTACAACTAATAGTTAGTTGACTTAACAAGCTATCAAAAAACCCCGCTTAGGCGGGGTTTTTTAGTACCTAAGTTTGCATATATCTATCTGTTCAAATCCCTGTAAAAATTCTCCTTATATTTTTTTTGTACCTTTTTAAAAAGGTACCTAAAACGTGGGGGCTTTTTGAGGTGAGTCAGCTTTCTTCCTTTTCCCAACATTAGCCACCCAAAAGAGCCCCCACACCCCCAATAACCCTAACTCATCATCTCACTTCCTTTGGAGCAATCAATTTGCTCCAACGCTTAACATAAAATGGTTAAGCTTTCTTTGTACAATCGCAGGATATACAACAAATATCAATTAACTAGTTAAAGGTAATTAGATGGGTAGAAGTGCACGATTGGGGGGTCTGGGGGGTTTACTTTACCGGGCCACAAGATGGAATAAGGTGAAAAGATGATTTCCGGTTAGTAAACCCGCCCAGGCCTTTGGGTACTTTTGGGCACAAAAGTACAAATATTCGAAAACTACAAAAAACGTAATACCGCTGCGCCTGTAGCGAGGATTAGTTTATCACCAATAAAATAGGCATTCCCTTATAGCTCCTTCAATATCTTCTTAGCGCTAACCTTCCCGATTCCCTCAATTCCCTCAAGCGCCTTCAAGTCCATACCCTTCAGGTCTTTCAGACCGGCGTGGCCAGCGGCTTCAAGCTTATTGGTAACAGCCTTGGTTAATTTGCCCCATTCACTGGAAGAATCTTCACCGCCTTCTTTCTTCAAAGACTTCTCGGCAGCCTTCAGTGCCTTATCAGTTGTGGCGGATTCAAGTTCCTTGTCATCAATGCGCCTTCCGGATAAACTATCAGACTTCATAAGCTCTTTAAGTTTGTCCTTAAAGGCAGGAAGTTGGTCAAGATTGTACAGATCCAGCTCATAACCGGTTAAGTCAGAAGCAAGGCGGACATTCTGCCCCTGCTTACCGATAGCCATAGGACGCTCCTCTTCTTCCACAAACACAGCGGCGCGCTTAGGAACATTGGAGTCTTCTCCGGCATTCACAATGATTACCTCGGCAATCTTGGCTGGCTGAAGAGATGTAGCAATAAATTCCTTAGGATCCTTGGTCCATTCAATAATATCTACACGTTCTCCGTTTAGCTCGTTCATCACCGCCTGAATACGTACACCCTTTTGACCAATACAGGCGCCAACAGGGTCGATCTTGTCATCTTCTGCCCACACAGCTACCTTACTGCGGGTTCCAGGATCACGGGCGATAGACCTAACCTCCACTTCACCTTCAGCAACCTCGGGAATTTCCATTTCGAGCAGACGTACTACCAAGTTGGGGTGAGTGCGCGAAATAGATAGCTGAGGACCTTTGCTGGTGTGAACCACTTTATCCAGATAGACCTTAATACGCTTACCGTTGTAGTACTTTTCGTTCGAGAGCTGATCGCGGTGACCCAGCATAACATTGTGCTTTTCAATCTGTATATGCACCACACCGTTTTCTACGCGCATAACCTGAGCAGTCATAATTTCGTTTTCACGGTTTTTGAACATTTCGTAAAGCGCGTCACGCTCAGCTTCCTGTAAGCGCTGAAGAATAACCTGCTTGGCGGACTGTGCGGCAATACGGCCGTATTCAAGGGGTGTTACGTCGATTTTGATGATATCACCGACCTCCACATCCTTTTTCATTTTCTGAGACTCAGCAAGCGAAATCTCGATGTTTGAATTCTCGACTTCTTCTACTACTTCTTTAACAAGCAGTACAGTAGCGATATCACTATCATCCTGAAGAACGATTTCAACTTCCTGTTCTTTGTTTCCAAAGTCCTTGCGGTAGGCAGTGGCCAGAGCCGCTTTAATGGTCTCAATCACGCGGTCGTACGAAATATTCTTTTCGTCACAGATTTGGTGAATGGCGGCAAAAAATTGTGGTTTCATGGTCTTTTAGTTACGTGGAAAGGTAGGCCTGTCAAGCCCTACATCAAATTAATTATACAGTTACTTTAGAATCCTGTAAATAGCAGAATTACCAAAGCCACGGTTTTTCAGGAAATTCACTAGCTTTTGCTTCTTCTTTCGTTCATCCGTTTCATGTAAAACACGTTCTTTTGCCGCAAGAGCCTCTTTTGCTGCCTCTTCCTCACTCCATTCTGCATCCAGCAGCACTTGTTCCACCATATCCCTGTCTAGTCCGCGCTTTTTGCATTCCATCATAATCTTAAAACGGCCAATTGGCTTCTGAATCAAATGATGCACATATTCCTCGGTAAAGCGGCGATCATTTATTAGCTGTACGCGTTCCATTTCCTCAATCACCATTAAAATAGTTCCTCTTTCACTGGAAAACTTTTCGCTGAGCTTACGAATTAGTTCTGTCTTGCTGTGACTGCGTACTTCCAGTTTTCTTAGGGCTGATTCCCAGATTTGATCATAGGTGCTTTTCATTTCTAAATTGTAGAGTAAAATGCTGTTGTGAGTCAAAAAAGCGATCCAAAAAAAGTGGGAAGCGTTAAGTTGGAGCCCTTAAGGGGGCGGTTTTTTGATATCAAACCGTCCAAATCAGGAAAAGGAAGGCCTAAATTCACCGGGCGAAGTGACTTTTTTCGTTTTGCAGTCGTGGCTATAATCGCCTTTTTAATTTTAGGCTTGGGGAATACATTTGTACTCGGACGTGAGCTGGTCTTCGAGAGCCAGGAGGCAGCATACGAGGGCTACGAAAGCATAAAGGCAGGCATTGATAGCTTATTGGCACAAGATGCAGCCAAGGCAAAAGAGTACTTTGTAAAAGCGGAGGAATCTTTCACAAAGCTAAGTAATACAACTGAGCCACTAACTTCACAAAAAAATCACCTTCTTGCTGAAAGTCTATATTTAGATACGGCCGACAAACTGATAGAAGGAGCGCTCGATGTGACGCAGATCGGGCAGGAGCTGGCTGATTTAATGGAAGGGTTTTCTGCACTACCGCAGGCGGCGTTATCTGTGGCCGGAGGAGGGGATGAGGGGCTTATTGAGGCGCTGACCGAAAGAAAAGAGTCTTTGGATGAAATCCTGACATTGGCCGTCTCGCTCCAGCAAAAAATGACCACTCTGAACGACCGCGTTCTTCCGAATAATCTGCGAAACAAAATTGCCTCGGCCCGCACACAGATTGGTCAGATGATGGCAGGGCTTTTGGAGGTGAATGCAAATTTTGACGTGGTTTTACGCCTATTGGGTGACAAGGTCCCTCATCGCTATCTGGTTCTGTTTCAGAATAATCACGAACTTCGTGCCACAGGTGGCTTTATTGGCAGTTATTTGCTGGTAGATGTGAATGATGGAAGAATCACCAAAATGGAAGCCAAGGATGTTTACGAAACCGATGGGCAATTACAAAATATTGTCGATCCTCCACCGGGAATAGATAAGGTCGCAGACCGGCTTTACATGCGTGATGCCAATTACAGCCCCGACTTTCCGACAAGCGCACAGAGTATTAAGTGGTTTCTGGAACACAGCAAAGGACCATCTGTCGATACAGTCATAGCCATTGATCAAAATGTGATAGAGAGACTACTCGAACTTACCGGTCCGCTTGTTCTTCCGGGCTTTCCATTTCAGGTGAAGGCAGATAACTTCAGCGACATCGTATCGTTTTATACCGAAGCTAAGCTCAGCGATACCGCGACTCCAAAACAACTCCTTTTTGATTTGATTCCGGCATTCCAGGAAAAGTTCGCAAACTTAAATGAGCTCGAAGAATTATTGAGCGTGGGAACGGAGCTATTAGAAAAAGGGCATATACAAGCCTATTCTGACGATTCAAAAGTACAGAATTCGATTGTGCGAGTGGGGCTCGATGGTGGCATTGTAGAGGCGGGCAACAAAACAGATTACTTATCGGTTATCACCACGGCCATTGGTGGTAACAAGAGCGATCAGTATATGCAAACAGATCTTCATCACCGTAGTGTGGTGAGCGAAAAAGGGCGCATAGAAAACGAGCTCATTATAAAAAAGACCCACACCTTCTCGGGGGCGGACGCGGCAAAAATTCAAAAACTAATCAGCCGTTATGGCACCGGAAAAATCAATGAAGAATCATTACACTTTATTCTCGGAGGTGGAACAAACATTGATTATATGCGGGTTTACGTGCCAAAAGGCAGTCAGCTTCAGGATGCCTCGGGCATCGACCTATCTGCCATAGAAGTTTCGGAAGATCTTGGTTACACGGTTTTTGCCTTCACGCATGGACCCACTAAAGCAGGAGAATCAAAAGAAGTCACTATTCGTTATATTTTGCCGTTCAGACTTTCATTTAGGCCGGAAGATAATTATGAGTTTATTGCTCAGAATCAGGCTGGTGCAGAGAACGTGACGTTGAAGAAAGAGCTAATAACACCAGACTCCCTCAAAATAACTGAAAGTTATCCTGCCTCAAGCAGCGCTTTTACACTCGCGCCAATCCTAGAAACAAAATTTGATCGAAATCAGATTTTTATGTCCGCCATTAGTTCTGAACTCTAAATTTTCACATGAAACATGTTGGGGGAAGGTACTCTTTTTGGGTGTAAGTTTCTTGATGCGCCAATCTGGCGCCAATTTGGCACACATATGGCGCCACTATGGCGCATCAGAATTCAGAGGGTCCAGGAGGTGTACCTGAGGTCTAACAATTTTTAAGCAAGCTCTATAAAATGGCGATATGAATAAAAATTGTGTTCAAAAAACCCCGCATCTATTGTGACTTGCGGGGCTTTTCGGGCAACTTTTTGATATTTCAACTAGCTCCTGTCAGGCTTTCTATTTTCTGATTGTCCTCGGCTGCCACCTTCACTCTCATCTTCAACTTCAACTTCATCCTCATTTTCACCTTCTTCACTTTCATCCTCCTCTTCCTCTTCTACTTCGGCTGCATCTTCATCTTCATCTTCAGACTCATTCTCATTTTCTACTGCTTCCTCCACTTCTTCCGATTCTTCATCCACATCCGCATCGTCAGTCTCATCTTCATCTACATCAGCTTCATCCTGACCAGCCTTTTTCCCACCCTTTTTATCTGACTTCTTGGCTTCCATTTCAGCTTCTTTTTCGACTTTACGGTTGATACTTTTGGTCTTTGCCTGAACAGCAGTGCTTAAACCTTTAGCTCGTCCAATTTTGCCTTCTTCAAGAGCGGTCTGAACCTTAGCCATTTTAGCTTCTAATTGTGCTACTTCCTCTTCACTGGCA
>SDBT01012074.1_pt1 | contig 13874 bp, 14 predicted proteins | sample 2277101 | NCBI WGS metagenome assembly SDBT01 (sample SAMN10404973, study PRJNA504765) | marine sediment metagenome | isolation source: marine sediment core GS10_PC15, 103 cmbsf | place: Arctic Ocean: Southern Knipovich Ridge | collected 2010 | reverse complement strand
CAGTAGAGTACAAAAACCAGCCAAATTCCTCTTCGTTATACGCCATACCGTAAGAATACAACTCGAATTTATGTGATTTGCGCATAGTGCCTACGAAACCGAGTAATAAATCGAGTATGGTAAACCATAGGTTTTGTCCTTCTTCATCATCCTCATCAACCGGCTCTTCTGGCTTAAGTTCATAGCCATATAACGTTGCCATGCAGCTCCTTCCATCATTATTCTTGAAAAAATTTACTAAAGGTTCCATGACGTTAGCTAAAGATGGGAAAACTTGTTGATGTTTTTCCATGGAATTTTTCGTAATAGGCAGATAAAAATCCCGCACTTCCTCCTCAACTTCGACCCTGTTAATATCTAAAAAAATAAGCGAGTAAAAATATTGTCTCTTAAACACTGCCATTCTTACGTATTTCACTTCCTTATTCTTATAATATTATCAGTTAACTGAGATCTTTTTTTGAAATAAAGTATGGAGGAAATAGGCGATACCAAAATAGCTGATTTCGATAGACTTTTCTTTTTTATCCAACGGATTTGTATTTATATTAAGCGCGGAAATTAGAGTTAATTTCTGAATAAATCCATTTAAGGCTCCCCTGGAAATTGAAGTCTTTCTTACCTTTTCCATAACCACCTTCAATTGCTTTAAGGATTGATATTTTTGTCTTTTGTGTAATAATGGATTATTATTAAAAGATAACTCGGGTTCAAAAAATTGGCTAAAATTATTATACTCATTAAAAAATAGTTCTAAAAACTCAAATTGTTTATCTGTAAGAGACTGAAACGGGATAGTTTGTAATTCAACATTTGAGTAAATTCCAACCTCTTCATTTTTTTCATAAATAAAATCACCGTGGATTATTCTTGTATTTGTAATCGAACTCGCTATATAGAACCAAATGTCCATGTACCGTAAACCGCCAGATATATTTATTGTCATATTATCGTATTTCTGGTGTTCTTGTTGATAGATTAGGTGAATTAATTCTGCAATAGGCTTAGTTTGAATGTGAAAATCAAACTTTACGTTTTTCACCTCAATTCTTCGTTCCATGTAGTAGTTATTTAGTTCCTCTAATGCTTTTGTAGCTTCAAGTGTCCCTGGAAGATGTTCGCTTTCAGTTACAAAAACGAGTTTATGAGTTATTTCTTTATCAATCGAAAGGATTAGTTTATGGGAAGTATGTCCTACGAGTACAATTTGGCAATTTTTTTCGGTCATATCTATTGTTCCTATATCAGTATATGTTCAAAGAAATTAATAAATGAGTCCTTAATTTATGATCATAACTATATCTTTTTAAACACATATATTATTCAAGATATATGATCACAAAAAAGTATATAAACAAAAAAATCTATATAATTATTACACCTTAACCAAAAAAGATTTAAGAAAAAAGGGAGATAGGGCGAAATCTATGAAATATTATAGGAAGAAGGCAATTTTCTTTTATATAGGATTGATTATTATATTAGGTACAATTTTTATTTTACCTAAAGGGTGGGGCATTACAACAGAAAAAAGTGTATCCTCTATCGCAGACAAAGATACTTATATTGATACTGCTAACCCAACGTCTAATTATGGTGGAGTAAATAATCTAAAGAGTGGTTGGGGGATATTCTCAGATATCAGGGAAGCTTATTTTCACTTTACCTTTACTGATAAACCTGAAAATGTCACTAAAGCTGAGCTTTCTTTAGATATCTGGGGTGTCTCTCAGACTATGGATCTTACATTGTCTATAATTGATGTTAGCTGGGATGAATTTACCTTAGAATGGATGAACAAACCCGTTCATGGACAAACAATCGGTAAAATAATAGCACCATCCAGCGGTATATATAAATTTGATATTACCTCGCTACTTACCTCAAGAACAGATATTTCCATATGTGTTAACATGACTATTGATGACTATGTTACTGACTATGTTTACATAACTTCTAGGGAAGGATATTCTTCTTGGGCCACTGAAGATGCACCTCAGATAATTTGGACATATCTAGAGACAATTTCCGATTCATCCGTGGATGCTATTCCCGGTTATGATACCTTTTTCGTCATTGGAATAATAAGTGTTTTTGGATTTTTCTTTACAAGAAAACTTAAAGATAAAAAGTTCTAACTCAGTAGCTATTATTAAATATAATTACTTGATGGTTTAAAACCATCTAATTTTTTTTAGTTCAATTATTTTCAATTGTTTAAATAATCTATGCTAATTTCTGTGATATTCCCTTTTATATAGGAAAATAAACGAGTAAAAATATTGATTCGTAAATCTTATATATCATTAATAAATAATTTATCTTCAATTTGTAGTTAACTATTTTAAAAAATCCGGCTCGCGTTATTCAATTCTTCTATTATTGAAACAACTTAGATTATACAAACAAAATAAATTAGAAGATTCAATTACTACTATTAACAATTCCTAATATTACCATTAGTGTTAATGATTAAAAAAAAAGATTTTTTTGCTGTGAATGAAAAATTAATTGGTTCTTTTTGGGGTTTAGCTCTCGGCGATGCTCTAGGAAAGCCCGTGGAGTTTAAATCAATCGAGGAAATTCGAGAAATTTATGGGGAAGATGGAATTCAAGCACTTGAGGAAAATGCTATTTGGACGGATGATACCGAGATGACGATGGTTATTACTAAGGCTCTATTAAGTTTAGGAAAAGTTGAAAAATTCAAAGATTTAAATGACGATATTATCGGGCACACGTTTGCTGAAGAATTCATTAAATGGCTCGATAACCCCGGATATGCTCCGGGAGTGACTACTACAGGCTCAGTTCGTTTTTTAAAAGCTCATGGACCAGAAAGATGGAATGAGGGTGGTAAAAATGATTCAAAAGGGTGTGGAACTGTTATGCGAGCCGCACCATTGGGGATTTGGTTCGCAAATTCTCTCGCACCAGAGTTACCTTTAATAGATGGGACTTATCATGAACAACTATTTACAGTTTCTAAGATACAATCTGAGATTACTCATGGTCATAAGGCAGCAACAGCAGCCGCCCTCGCAGGATCATATGCCGTTGCTCTTGCTATTAATGGAATACCTCCTGATAAAATGATAAATCCTATTGAAAAATATTGTAATTATATCCATCCTGATTTTGATAATGCGATTCAACGATTAAAGACGAGCCTTACCAAACGGAAAGAAGGAACATTTAAAACAGATTTGGAAGCACTTACTTATATAGGGCAGGGATGGGTCGGAGAAGAAGCTTTTGCCATGGCCCTTTATTCTGCGATTCAGTATACCAATGATTTAAAAATGTGCCTTCGCATTTCTGTTAACCATGATGGTGATAGCGATAGCGTTGGTTGTATTGCTGGAAGTATTCTCGGAGCTTACCATGGAATATCAATTATTCCAAAAGATTGGGTAGATTGTTTAGCTGAAAAGAAAAGAATGGAAATCCTTTTGAGAAAAGTTATAGAATTTTTTAGAAAATGATATTAGATTTATTTACGATTAAATCATCTTGAAACATTACCAACTGCGATTGGACTGCTCCTTAAATTGAGAAATTTCAATATTAGCTCGAATAATTTAATGACAATTCCAGATTCCAATTGGGGAATTGGTGATGCTAAAAAACTTAATTTTAAACAATAATAAGTTAAAATGTATACCTAAAACAATAAAAAACCTACAATTACTTAAATCCTTACACTTAAATGCCAATTACTGGATATTAATACCAGAAACCGTAAAGAAGTTAGAATTAAAGGGACTTGAGATTATCCGATAAGATGTAATAAGCTTCTAATTATGAAAAAACCTTAAAAAAAAGAGAAATTAAAAAATCATGTAAAAGAGGCAGAGATTCTTACACTAAGTTGCGATAGTAGAAATAATTCAAAAGCTTCTTGAATCAAATGTAAGTATTTAATACTGAATGATTTCATTTTTATTGTTTCGGATAAAGACTGGAAGTTACATGGGTAAATTCTGAATCATACTTAAGAAAATTAAATCCAAATTGATTTAATTTAACCATAGCTTTCACTAAATTAAAAATTATAGAAAAAAATTCATAAAATTACATACATTAACGTTTTATGCGCAAATTATGTAATAAATTCATCGATGCGAAAGGAAATGGAATATTAAACTCTATTTTAATTTTTTGAACGGGCATCTTTCTTTATTCTTAGATCTAATTATGACACACCATTCATTTAGAAAAATATTATTCTTGTTGATTTTATGACCAAAACACATTTCCAGATATAATTGGGTGTGGTTAAATTCTAGAATATATGTCTTACCTAAGTGTGATAACTTAAAATATTTTAATTAATTAATTTTCGCTTCAGAAATCAAATTTTTCTCTTTAAGTTTTGTTAGATATTTTGAAACTAATCCTTCTTAAATTTTTTTCTCTCTAATCTCTTCAATTATAATTTAATCATTATAATTTTAAAAATCATAAACTTCCTGATTAAATATTAAAAACAGCTTGGTTGAAATTTTTATTACTTTTATTTATTATTGGTCTCAAAATTAATTTTCTTCGAAAACTGTATAAAATCGTCATAATTAGGATTTTTTCTTCTCATTTCTAAATAAGTAATCTTATAGGTTGCAAAAAGATTGCCAATCTCTGCAGCTGATTCTACATCATTAGTTTTTATAAAATTTGAAAGAAATCCTCCAGCAAATGCATCTCCAGCACCAATATTTCCTACACTTTTAAAATTAAATCCTCTAAAAAACTTTTTTTCTTCATTATGAAATAATGTGCATCCTGGTTTAAAATCGTCTTGCGTTATAATGACAGTCTTTACCCCATGTTCTTTTAATACTTGACCAGCCTCATCGATATTTCTTTTATTAGAATACACGAAAGCTTCTTCTTTATTTAAAAACAAAAAATCAACATATTCCAATTGATTTATTAGAGAATCCCTAGATTCTTGTTCTATATAAACCGTACCAGGATTAAAGGCTATTAATTTATGTGAATTAAATCCATACTTTATAAATTCTTCATGAATTCTTTTCGTTGCGGGAGCAATGTAAAACATTTTTGAATCTCTAAGATAATCCTTTGGTGCATCTCTAACTGATAATTCATTCAATGCCCCTATATTCACTAAATAAGTGCGAGTGCCATCGGGATATTTTAAAGTATAAATTCGAGTACTTGGGCATTTTTTAACTTTGATAACTCCTCTTAAGCTAACATTATATTCTTTAATCCTCTCTAATAACTTATCACCTATAATATCACTACCAATAGCACTTACTAATCCTGTATTGATTTTACCATAGAACGCAGAATAAGCAGAAACGTTCGCTGCACTTCCGCCGTGAAGATTTAATATATCTTTGATAAAACATTCTGAATTAATTTTTGGGATAAAGGGAATTTCTATGATAGTGTCATATGATAAACACCCTATACTAATTAAGTCATAAAACATAAACTATATACTCATTTGAAATATGTTTATAATGAAATCATAAAAACACAAATTCTTCTTTCTTTAATAAATATAATAATTAATATAATTACATTATGTGATTTAAATCACTTTTATTATCTTTTTTCATTAAATCTGAGAAATAATAAGAAACTCTTATAAAATTTTATTTTAATACCTTTTTCGAAATAAGTCAATTATATCATCATTTATCATTTCTAAACAACTTTTTAGATTTTTTACTAATTCACAATTTTCATCTTCAAACGTATTATAAACTTTGGCATCAAAAAAAAAAACCCCATAGACATTTGTTTGAGTATCTTTTACAGGACAAGCAAAATAAGATTTTCTATCAGTACTAATTCTTTTCATATCATTAGATTCATAAGAGTATTTCTCCACCATTTGAGTTCTATAAGCCTTATCATCAATAAAGTTTTCAACAAAACATTCTTTATATTGATATGATCGCCCTATAATTCCTTTATGTCGCTTTTTTTTCCGATTAATACCAGTATTGTCAGGATAATAATTAACATATTGTGTGAAATTTTTATTCCATATAACTTTGTGAAAAGTTCCTCTTACATCAGCTTTATTTGGGAAATTACACCTCTTATGAATATATTTTAATTGCTTTTCAATAAAAGTCTGATTAAACTCTTTCTTAAATTCATTTTTTTTTGCTAGCTGAATAAGTTGGATTATGACTATAAGGCCAATAGGAATAATAATCCAAATTTTATCAATAAAGAAAGGTATTAAAGTTATTGCTAATATACATGTGTATTCTAATATTTCACTAGTATAAAAATTTCTTATTACTTTCATTAAACTTTCACCCCAATTACTAACAAAACAATAGGAAGATCATATACTGATTTTTTTAGCTTATCTGCGACATTTAATATATGTTCAGATATTTTAGTACTTGGTTGCCGTAAATATAAATCTTTTGTGATAATTTTAGTAAATCCTGATTGAGTTAAAATCTTAATAATTTCTTTTCTGCTAGATAAATAAGAATTTAATGTAATATAATCTTCATTTTTCGAATTAAATTTTCTGAAGATTGTTCTTGAATGATCAATTTTAATAATGTTTCTTAAGTTTATACCCCAGGTTGCGTGTGGTAGGGTTCCAATGAAAGGAGCTCCTTTTTTTAGAACTCTACATATTTCTCTATAAAGGTGTGGCAAATTATATGGATCATATAGAAAAGCGAATACACCAGAAAATATTGATGTTTGGAATGGTATTTTTATTGCATCAAATTGAACTTTAGTTTTTTTATCTTTTTTTATAGAGTCATGTAGCATTAATCTTGATAAATCTGAGTATATTATCTTCCTAGGATTAATATTACATAATTCATGTGCTTTTCCAACACCCGCACCAATTTCAAGGAAAATTCCTTTTTTTTCAAATTTTATGATATTATTTTTAAAAAAGGATTCTGTAGATGTATCAAAATTACGAGAAGTTAAATGGAGATCTGAATAATATTCAAGAGCTATCTCATTATAAGTGTTCTGTTTTTTATGTAATGTCATTTAAATATCTTAAATTATGAGTCCATCTGGAATTGATTAATCTTTAGATTATTTGTTTGATTTCTTCCATTAATATTATCTTAGTATTTTTTTAAACAATTATTATATTTAAATTTTCTTTATTGAAAACCTTAAAATTAATGTAAAAACCTTAAAAGAATATATAGAGTTTAATATCATTCTTTCTTAATTGTTAAAGGATGACAGAATTAGCAGATAGAGAAATCCAGTGGTTAGAAGCTTTTGCCAAGAAACATGAATATTTCGCATCGTTCCTGCTCCATTACAAATTAAAGAATCATCTGTCTAATAATCAATATTATTGGCTTCGTCTCTTCATTAATCAAGCCGAAGAAAATGGTGATACTCTATTAACTGCTGAAGAAGTTATATTTCTGGAGGTGAAATCTCAAAATGATGAAATTCTGCAAGAACTGATGGAAATTTATAAAGATAAAGGATATCTGAAATATAAAAAATTTTTAAGCTTGAAAACCGAGATGATAGGAGAGATAGGAGAAGTTAAGCCAAAAGACAGCAAATATGAGCACAAAGTCGTCAAAATCCCTTGCCCGCACTGTAATTTCCTTTGTTCACCCCAAATTTCACACTGTTCCAAATGTGGAGAACAGTTACCTAAATTGGGGAAATTAAATGAGTATTCTGGAATCTCAAATATCTCTGATGAGGATTATACAGAAAAAAACATTATCCATTCACTTGAAAAATTAATTAATAAACTAATCCCCTTAAGAGAGGAATTTAACAGGTCTTCTACATGCTACGTAAAAGGAGGAGAGGAAATCACGGGATTAAGCATTTTTAATAGTGGTCTAAAAGTTTTTCCGCACGAAATTCTCAGACTTAAATCTCTAAAAAATTTAACACTTAGAAGAAACAACATCGTGCGCTTACCGAAAGAGATTGGATTTCTTTCTAACCTTGAATACCTGGATTTGCGATTAAATGAGCTTGAAACATTACCAAATGCGATAGGACTGCTCCTTAAATTGGAAAATTTAAATATTAGCTCAAATAATTTAATGACAATTCCAGATTCAATTGGGGAACTGGTGATGCTAAAAAACTTAATTTTAAACAATAATAAGTTAAAAAGTATACCCGAGACTATGGAAAACCTACACTCACTTAAATCCTTACACATAAAAGCCAATCACTGGATAACAATACCAGAAAACGTTAAAAAGTTAGAATCAAATGGGCTTGATATGATATTATAAAATATATATCAAAAAATATGAAATGAATATTTATAAAAAATTTGTAATTTTGCTGTAGCTCTCTATATCATCAACATAGCAAAAAGATTGAGGAGCATTAAAATCTGGAATAATTGATTTTGGATCAATTGGTTTCTTGAAAAATTTTAAATCTGAGATTCCCAACGCGAGTCCTTTATCTTTATCTTTAAAATATTTAAAAAATTCTATTTTATCAATACCAGAAACGTCTTTGCATTTTTCCCATAAGACTTCCGGGTGATCTTCTAATACTACTCTTATTATAAATCTAGCAACAATTTTTTTCACAGGTGAACTTGAATAAATGTAGATTTTTTCAATTTTATCAAAATTGTTCTTATTGCATAATGACTTACGAAATTCATATTTCTTATTCCCTTTTTTTATTTCTTCCACATATTTTGGTTTAATTGAAAGTAAAACGTTCATCTATCCTTCCCTTCTCCTTTATTTTTAAATATTTTTGATGATCTATTTCAGTGATTGATTGAGGAGGTCCTTGTAATATGTTATTTTCTACTAAATCCACAAATGAAATTGGACTTTTAAGATAGAAATGATGGTTAAATAAAATAACAGTAATAGGTTTCTTGACAAGTTTTTCAATTTCAGAAAGAGAATAGACAGTGCGTTTCCCCACCAAATTGAAAACTTGTTCTTTATCAATAAGATCATATTGAACTTTTTCGACAACCCCCACCGAAACAAGTTCTTTCATATCTTCAGATCTATAAAAGAGAATAATATCACCAGGGACAATTTTCTTTGATGAAGAATGAGTAAGATATGCTTTTCTTATTGTGTTTCCTTCAATGACAAATTCATTTATTGCTTCATCTATAGTAAGTTGCCCTCTTCTTGGGAAATCTGTAAATAGACGATCATGATATATCGGTTTGATTGGAATTATGTGCTTTTTGACACTTTCACCATCATAGAAATTTGGGAAATATTGTTTTGAAACTTTAACAGGGTCTACTGATCGAATCTCATCATGGGAAATAAATATCTTTTTAACAAAAACATCCTCTGGAATTTCAGACCCGTCTTGTTCTATAATTGCTTCTCTTGAAAATCCAAAATCTTCAATAAGTGCCACCAAAGCATCGTTTTCTTTACTAAAATGGGTTAAATAAATCTCCGGGATTTTATTTTTAATCGCAAGATTGATCGTTAATTTAAGGAATAACTCCCCAATTTTTTGACCAGTGTAGGAAACAATCAATGTAGCAATTTTAATTCGTTTCTTTTTAGGAAGTCTTGGGTTCGCTAGAATTTCTTGTTCTTCGAATTTATAAATTAAAACAGCTCCTATTTTATCACCATTTCTATAATATACCCAACAATTTCGGCCTTTTCTGGCTTTTTTAATAAACCAATCATTAAAACCAGGATATTCCTCTCTTAATTTGTTAAATATTGGATCTTCTATATTAAGGTTAGATATCGATGTTGCTTTTAGAGCATAAGGCAGTTTTATTTTTTCTTTGGGTATTTCTTTTTCAAAAAGACTAATCGTATCTAATATTGAAAGAATTCTGCCAGAAATATCCAATATCTTTGCTTTTTTATGAATTCCAATATCTTCTGTAATCAAAAAATTAACAGCATTCCGGTAAACAGCATATAATAAATAATCATCAATTAGATCATTGCTTTTTTTAGGTTCTCCAACAATATTAAGAAATTTGGAATCATTAGAAGGTTCAGGGAACGCTTCTAAGAGATTATAAGTTTTGAATTTTGAGAGGGTTATTTGTTTTCGCTCTTCATCTTTATCTCTTTCAATATCTTCAATGGATTTTTGATGGAGGATAATGTTAATGTTTAATTGGTTTAGAATCTTCAGTAGTATTTGTAGATCTTCATCTATGATTTTATTATCTTCTCTTCTAATGAAAATATTTGTATCTAGTAAAACTCTCATCAAATTTCCTTTTTTTATTTAGGATTTTTTCTTTTTAAATCAATTACTGAACCTTTATGTTTTATGTATAGATATGCGTTAATATATTATTTAAATGTTAAGAGATTTTAGTCTTTTTTCCGATTGATTAAAAGTTAATTGCTTAAACTAGCGACAGAAAGACTTAATTATTCAGTTAGCTAAATTTCTTTCTTATTTCATTCTCAATTCATATTGAGAAACCAATAATAAATCCCCCAATATCTTAAAGATCAATAAATATAAATATACATATTTTCTTCTATTACTGATTTGTCAGTAAATAATATTCAACATCGGTTTGAACAATTAATTGATAGTCTATCTATCAAAGAGGGTAAGAAAAAATACCTTAGAAATCAAGTAAATTATATCGAGCAACAACTTAAGAAAGTATCAAAGTGGACTTTTCCTAATCCCCAAAATACAATCCAATCAATGTCTAATAATATTGAGGTCGTTCGATTTTGGTATGGAGGATCATGGGATCGGGGGGTTCATATAAATAAGGAATTTGATATTGACATATATATTGTTTATGATGAAATTGATAGTTCTGAGTACGATTTCGATGAAAATACATTAAACGGAGAAATACTATTTACTATTTTACATGATGATTTAGACACAATTCAGGAAGAAATTAATCCTAATCTAGAGATAATGGAATCTTCCTCATATTCTCATGCAATTCCTATTCGATTACACTACCAAAATAAAGTCCTAAAAGTGGATTGTATACCAGCAATTGAATCACCAAATCAGTATCTACTGGTACCGGACGGATGGAATTATATTAAAAAAGTAAATCAAAAATTAGAAGAAAATGGATTATCCAAAGTTAATAAAAAGCGAAATGGAAATGCTACCAAAATCATTTGGCTTTTAAAATACTGGAACTGGTATTGGAATAAACCACTTAAATCTTATGTTATTCAAAGATTAGTAGAAGATATATTCATCCAATTTGGAATTAATAATTGGGATAAAGCAGTTAAAACTTTTTTTCATAAATCAATAAATGTATTTAAAAAACACTATAATGGAATGTTGGTTTTGCAAGATAGAGTCTATACTAATGAGTCTATTCTGGATGATTATAGTGCAAAGAAAATTGATCAATTTTACAATGCTTTACAAGAAGCTAATCAATACGCTATCAAAAATCAGTGGGAAGAAATTTTTGGTGAATTATAGAATTTTTCAATATAAAATAGGGAGGTGAAAATTATGGGAAAGAATCGTAGTTCTAACGATGATAGATCAGATGGTAAAAATCCAAATAATCCTGCTTATCAATCAGCAATGGAAAATAGATCAAACCAGTTGAATCCAAATAATCCAGAATATGAAGATGACTCAGAAGAAGATTGAAATCAAAAGTTAGCTTATTAATTATATTTAGTTAAAATAATTTTTTTTATGTTTAAATTATAACTTAATCTATAATTGAAAGATTTTGGGTGTGAAACAAATATGACAAAATTAGAAGACTCGTTAAATAGACTTCAAATACATGATATTGACTTGAAACTAATGGAAACAGCTTTTACCCATGGATCCTACAAAGGATCACCGCATGATGTTGATGATTACCAAAGATTGGAATTCCTTGGGGATGATCTTATCGATATCATTGTTTCGGATAAATTCTATAATATGGGGCAATATTAAAAATCATTGATTTACTATTCCTATTTATATTTTATCGCGAGTATGAGATCTTCTTTAGTGATCTTCTTTCTCTTAGCATGCCTTGTTAAAGATTTTGCTTGTTCAGTAAGGCAGTAAGCAGTTTTTTCTAAATGATCTATTAATAAATCGACTGCTTCTCGAGCTACAATTGATGCACCTTGTTGTTTCATCAATCTCCGTATTGGAGACCATGAAAATGAATGATTTGTAGTGCTTATTGGACTTGATAAGCCTATATCTGGGATATCTACAATTCCATAACTTCTTATTGTTGATTCAAAATCTTTAAAGTCTTTATGTTTTAAAATTTTATCAGCATCAGTCTTCGGTAAATAATTTTGAATTTCTTTAACTAGTTCTCGTTTATTTTTAGGGATTAGGGCAAGTTTTTTTATTAAATTAAGTTTTGCATTCTCAGGCTTTTGTTGATTCTTCTCACTCTCATATTCTTGGAATATTTCAGCAAGAATTGATTTGACGTCTCCTATTTCCTTATAAACTCTACGGTAAGATACCACTAATTGATTGTAATAGCCATTTTTATCAGCATCTTTTAGACCTTTAGAAGATTCCATTACTTCTAAAGTTAAAGTCACATTTTTCGGATTCTTCCTAATTTGCTCTATTATATCAATGATTTGGTTCGTTTCTGGATCGTATACCTCTTTACTAGAAGTAATACTTTTTTTGTCTGATCCAACATATTTAACTGAATAATCTGTGTCATAATTTATTTGAAAATGAGAAACCTCTACATTCATAACGATATGTTTATATTTTTTTCCCATATCTACCTCTTTCTTCATGTGAATGACATTAAATGTGTTATTTCTGGCGTGATCATTTTTTTCACCCATCGCGAAGGTTTTGTTTTTCCGATTTACAAACACACTTCCTCCTCCAATAATTAATGAGTTATTTATATTAATTAAGAAATTTTCATGTCTATGACCATGAATAATTACATCAAAATTATAGTCATCATGTAGTTTTTTTATCAAAGTTATATGACTTTTCCCTAATCCATTTTTTGAATTAATTAGTTCGACAGAATTCTCCTCAAATGGGTAAACATTATGATGCATCATAACTATCCTAATTGTTGGATCAAGAAATTCACTTTTGGGGTGGATATCGTTAATTTTTATAAGAATTTGCAAAAGTTTATCTTCATTTAGTAAAGACCGATGTCTGTATTTTTTGTGATGTCTCGCTTCCTCCGTATCGTTATTATATGATGTGAACATACAAGAATTTAATCCGAGTACAATGGTGTTTAACTTTTTGAAATATTTATAGAAGTGTGGATTAGAATAATATTGGGGTACTCCTTTAATCAGCCCAATCATCTTAATAAAATCATAATATTCACTGAATTTATATTTCTGTCTAGCACCTCTTCTAATTGCCCATTTTAAGTCATGATTCCCTGGAACAATTACAATTTTTGATGGTAAATATTCTTTAAAGTAAGTAAATAAAAAATTTGCTGCATTTATTTTAGAAGATTCAGAGTTATAATCATTTTCATCACTAGTTGAACCAATATCCCCCGAAATTAGAAGTAAGGACGCTTTATTAATTCCCTTTTCCTTGTAAAATTCTTTCAACTTTTTAATAATGGTTCTACAACAGTCAATAAAGACACTTTCTTTCTCCATGAATTGATTGTACTTACCGAAATGAAGATCAGACAAATGAAGGATTGTAATTTCTTTTTCCCATTCCATAAATAATCACTTGTAATTCTTTTTCGAATTTCGATATAAAGAAATTAGAAGCATCTTTTAATATATTTTAACATATTTGAAAAATTGATAATATTTTTTTATTTATCGATGTCACTATATCCTGCTCCTTTTAAAACTTTAAGAAGATGAAAAAACTCCCTTTTCTGATTTTGAGTACAAAAATTAATGATGATATTATTAGGAATCTCGAGGTCCTTAGCGGGT
>SDBT01012073.1_pt1 | contig 13875 bp, 8 predicted proteins | sample 2277101 | NCBI WGS metagenome assembly SDBT01 (sample SAMN10404973, study PRJNA504765) | marine sediment metagenome | isolation source: marine sediment core GS10_PC15, 103 cmbsf | place: Arctic Ocean: Southern Knipovich Ridge | collected 2010 | reverse complement strand
ATGGAAAATCCTGAAAAGGTTGTTACAAAGGCAAATGATAAGCTAGCAGCATACCAACAAGTGGGTGGTTGGACAGTGTGGGAGGGTGATGATTTTCCTCGTACTGCTACAAAAAAAATTAAAAAAGAAGAAGTAAAAAAAGTAATATTACAAAAGCGCAAGCCATCTGAAGGTCCCGAAGAAAAATCAACCAAACTTACCCGTATTCTTGCAGCGGTCACCGGCCTAGATGTGGGCTATATACATTCTACCACGCGCGTTATTCGTGAGCTAAATCTCGATTCGCTCATGCGTGTGGAGCTTATAGCGCGTATTGAGGAAGATTACGGGGTCTTGGTAGATGAAACACGTATTGAAGCAGACACCACGGTAGAACAGCTTGAGGAAATGATTAAAACACAAAAGCCGATCAAAGACGGCCGTAAACTTAAAAAATGGCCTCGGTCATGGTGGGCACTCATGTTGCGCACCATATTTCAACAAGTGCTGTTTTTGTTTTCACGAATAGTTGTGCGCTTGAGGGTTGAGGGGCGTGAGCATCTAAAGGGGATAAAAGGACCGATTGTTTTTATGTCGAATCACTTGAGTTATGCGGATCCCGTTGTCGTGGCAATGGCGTTACCTGCGCGCGTGCGTTATCGTATGGCCTTTGCAGCTGCTCATGACATGCTTTACGAAGAATATAAAGGCTTTGCCTTGATTGGTGAATTTATGCTTAACGCTTTTTCGTTTCCGCGAAAAGAGCATGAAAACATTAAAGTTGGTCTTGATAGTATGGGGCGACTTTTGGATAAAAACTTTCATATTATTATTTATCCTGAAGGAAAGATCAGCGAAGATGGTGATCTCTTGCCGTTTAAAAAAGGTGCCGGTTTGGTGGGTATTGAAATGGGTGTGCCTGTTGTTCCCATAAAAATTGTTGGCACGAATATAGTGTTACCTTACGGAAAATTAATGCCTAAAAAACGTGCTACGGTGACCGTGAAATTTGGCAAACCGCTTATATTTAAAAAATCAGATTCATATAACGATGCAACCAAACGGCTTGAAGCTGCTATGAAAGAGTTATAATTGAAAGGTTGCAATTATGCTGCCTTTTGCAGCTGCTCTGCTATAAAGGAATTTAAACTTATTCCCAAAGATTTGGCTGTTTTTGATAACTGTGCGTGAAGCTCAGGAGATATACGTAGATGAAGCTTTCCCGAAAAAGCTTTTTCGGGTTTTTCTCCTAGTTCCTCACACCATTCAAGATAATCGTTAATTGAATCTTTAAATGCTATCTCAATTTCTTCAACTGTCTTTCCTTGAAAAGTAATAATGTCTCGCAGGCCAATAACTTGTCCATGAAAAATATTAGCTTCAGCATCATATTCTACATGGCCGCTATATCCTTTATATTTCATCATAGTTTTACTCCTGCATTTTTTGTAGAGTCTAGCATTGTTACCGGAGTATTTTAAACGAAAATTTAGCCCCAAGCCCTCGTAAAACTTTTCAGAAGCGGTCACCGGTAATTTTCCAACGGTCTTGATATCCCCCAAAATTGCTTTTGCGGCAGAGTGCTGTGCGTATTCATTATCCTGATAGGTGACCAAAATAGCATCCTGATCACCGAAAAATTTCAAACTATAGGGATTGCCAAAAATAGTTAAAATTGTTTTGGAAGCTCGTTTGGTTAGATTCTGAATGAACGTTGCTATTTGTGGCGATATTCCAAAATTGTGCTTTGGATGCTGACTCATATCATGAAGATCGATAATAAGTGTATCAAAGTTGGTAAACAAATTTGGGTTAATTTCTTCTGTATTGATCGCGTCAAAAGAGACAAAAAATCGTTGTGTAATATTTTTTTGCAACGTAGCATAAAATGTTCTATTTCCCTCTTTTTTTCCTATTTCAATCAAAGCATTATTATTATTGCCATTGCCCAACGTGTGCGACATAGCTCTCGTCCGACCCTTCACTCTGTTCAGGATAAACTCCGCCCCATCGAGCGAAGGCTGATTAGCGTCGGCGCAAGCCCTGGCCTTCAGGCCGAGGTTGGCTTTACTTATCCTGCAAGCACCCGCCTCAAGGCGGGTGCTTGCTTTATTTTTTTGTGCTTGTAGTGGCAATACGTTTTCATTTTTTACGAGTGTTATAGCATGATCGTAGATTGCTTGATTAAGTATGTGTATTTCTTGTGTGAGATAGTTAACAGGTTGGTTCTTCATTTTTTGTAAGAGGTTAAGGCCCAACTTTTCTTTAGTTTTTAAAATTTTCAGTGCACTTAGATTAATAATTGTTTCTAAGTTTTTATCTCTTTTTGCTTTCTTCTCGATGTAAGCAATTGCTCCGGGAGTATCGGGAGACATAACGATTACATCAACACCAGCGCGTAAAGCTTTTTCTGCAGCTTGCCCTGGCTTGAAATGTGTGCTTATGGCGTCCATCATCATGCAATCGGCAAACACGAGGCCATTAAAACGCAATCTATTTTTCAACAATCCAGTGAGTATATTATACGACAGAGTTGAAGGGAGATAAACAGGGGACTGCTCATATCCTTCGACAGGCTCAGGGTGAGCGACTTCAGAAAGATTGTTTTTTTCTAATGCGGGAATATAGAGATGTGCAGTCATGATTGCATCAACATTATTTTTTATAAGTGCTTTGAAGGGTACGAGTTCTGTTTTTTCTAATTCAGCAAGAGTGTGGGGAACAATTGGTAATGCTTTGTGGGAATCAATAACAACATTACCATGTCCTGGAAAATGTTTTGCACAAGAGAGAACCCCGGCTTTATGTAGTCCGTTCATAAATGCACACCCCTTTGCGCTGACACGAGTAGTATTTTCACCAAATGAACGATGATTGATAATGGGGTTTTCTGGATTATTATTTACATCAATTACGGGAGCAAAGTTTACAAGCACACCAAGATTTTTTAACTGCGTACCAATAAAAAAACCAAGTTTTTCAATTAAGTAATCACCTTGTTGTGGTAGGGCACCCAATGTCATGTTATAGGGCGTTGCATCAAAATCGACTACACGCATGTTCGCCCATTCAGCATCTTGTGCTACGAGTAAAGGGATAGTGCTTGATTCTTGGAATTGCTCAATAAGATTTTTTTCTTGTAGTGCGCTCGAGCGCATAAAAATAAGACCACCGATGTGATATTTGCTAATCAGCTTGGTAACATGCTTGATATAATCTTCTTTATTTTCAGCAAGCACATCGACATGAAAAACTTCTTTGAGCCGTTTGTATTCTTGTTCTATTTGCGGCCGCACATCCACCATGAAGAGCTGGGCAATTTTATCCCGCAGTGACAGGTGGTTGAGAGTTTGTTCGGCCCAGTTTGCGTGAATACTGTTAAAGAATAGTATTGTGAGAAATAGTAGAATGTTTTTTTTCATGAACTTCTTTCGAAAAGTTACTGGCCGTTTCTGCCCGGAGTTTATCCTGCATGTGGGCCATAGTTTTAACGACGGCCTAAGCGAAGTCGAAGGGGCCGACAGGCAGGACGAACGGCATTGTTTTACGTCTTATGCATGTTAAGCAACTGTTCGCCGACTTGATATACGTCGCCAGCACCAACAGTTATAACAAGATCATCTTGTTGTGCTGTTTTATGAATGTGTTTGGTTATTGCTTGAAAACTATCAAAATAATATGCTTCACATGAAGGGTTTATTTTTTTGATAGCAGAAATAAGATTTTCCGAGGTGATGCCATCTAATGGTTGTTCGCTTGCGGGGTAGATATCGGGGATGTAGAGGGTGTCAACATCTCGAGTTGCGAGTGTTTCTACAAAAGCATCCCAAAGCTTTTGTGTTCGTGTAAATCGGTGTGGTTGGAATACCACATGTAATTTTTTCTTTGCCCTATTCCGTGCGGTGATAAGCGTTTTACTTACTTCAAGAGGGTGATGACCATAATCATCAAAAACTTCTATGCCTTCGATCGTGCCCTTAAATTCAAAACGGCGATCAACGCCAGCAAAGCTTGCAAGTGCTTGTTGTATGATTTCAAACGAAATGTCGAGCTCGAGGCTCACCGTGATAGCCGCAAGTGCATTGAGTATGTTGTGCTCTCCTGGTATGGAAAGATCAATTGAGCCCAGAAGTTTTTTATTTTTATAAACCTCGAATCGTGAAGTTTGTGCATCTAATGAAATTATGCTTCCTCGGATATTAGCATCGCGGTCAAGACCATAGGTAATTACTTTTGTGTGAGAAAGAGGCAAGAGGGATAGAGTGTTTGCATCATCCGCACACAGAATTGCCGTGCCATAAAAGGGCAATCGTGCCAGAAATTGCTTAAACGTCTGCTTGATATCTTCAAGATCGTTGTAGGTATCAAGATGATCAGTGTCTACGTTGGTGATTACTGCGATGGTAGGATCAAGTAACAGTAATGATCGATCACTTTCATCTGCTTCGGCAATGAGCCAGTTGCTGTTGCCTAAGTGTGCGTTTGATTGCATATTCTTTACTATGCCGCCAACAATAATTGTGGGGTCTACGTGTGCCTGTATAAGAATGTGGGAGACGAGGCTTGTCGTTGTTGTTTTACCATGGGTGCCACTTACTGCAATACTATCTTTCGATCTCATAAGTTCGGCAAGTATATGCCCTCGGTGCACTAAGGGGATGTTTTTTTCTACTGCAGCTTTATATTCTTCGTTTTGTTTACTGATTGCTGAAGAATAAACAAGCACATCAATATTTTGCAGATGGTCAGGGTTGTGACCATGGTGTATTGTGCAACCGATTTTTTCAAGACTGGCAAGGAGTGTACTGCCTGATGCTGCAGCATCACAGCCAGAAACTTGATAGCCTTGTAAGCGTAAGATTTTTGCTATACCGCTCATACCGATACCCGCGATACCGATGAAGTGAAAATGGGTGTTTTTTGAAAACATGTAAGATCCTTGGGTCCTAACTAATCATTGAAAAATGATTTTCAATATAGCATCATAATAAAAAGTATTCTGTAACAATTAAGGTGGGGGTTGTCACTATGAAAAAAACATTTTTATTTTTAAAGTCAAATTTTGTGCTATCAACACGAATTAAAAGCTTGATGTTGGTTTCAGTGTTTTTAATAATGTCTACCGTATCAGCAATCACCTTAACGCTGCAAGAAGGACAAACATTACGAGATGTAGTAGATAAGCTGGAACAAACCATTGCACGTACATCAGAAAGCTCACAAGTGTTGATAGAGCAAAAAATACGTGAGTATGTTGATCTTGCACATCAGATTGTAAAAATATCGGGAGTTTCACCTGATGAACGTATTGATGAATTTGCCTACATAAAGGATAAAACAACCCGTTTTGTTAATCGCCAATTACGTATCATCGTCGATCAGGAACGTAAAGATTTTATGCAGGAATTTACTGAAAAACATGCTCGAAGAAAAGAGATTTTACACCAAGCATTACAGGATATTGAGATGTCATCCAATAAGCTTGACAGTGTTACGCAAGGGCGTTGGAAAAGAATGAGCTCTTGGTTTTGGCGTAATCGAGGGAAAATTGCCACATCCAGTATGGTGATGCTATTAGCGGCATTTTTTATGACAATGAAGGGTAAAAAAGAGGATAGTAGAAAACATGCTTATGGTGCTATGGGAAGAGAAGAATATTTGAGACAGGTTGACTTTATTCGAGATTGGCAGAAGAAGGAGAAACTCAAAAGTCTACCAAAATTACTTCACCAAAAGTTGTTGAATGTAAAAGTATATTTAGCGAGTGATTATGTGAAAGATATTCTTTCAAACCCTGAGACTTTCAAACATATAAACCCAGTAGCATTGGATACTATCAAGGAGAATATCAAACTAATCGATAGATTCCATGCTATGAAAGAAACAGAAAAAAATACTTATAAAGCGCTTGATGATAAAGATAAATTGATGTTCTTTCACTTGGACAGCAAAAATCGCGATGAGTTTATCAAAGTGAGAAAAAAGGATAGACAAGCTTGGTTTATCTCAAGGCGTACGTAATGGGTGCCTTTTCCTGTCGGTGAATTGAGCTTTCAAAAAATGAGGTAAGCCGCTTGATACCTTCTTCAAGAATTTCTGGTTGGCGAGCGTAGCAGAGTCTGAAAAACGAATTGTTGTGCGGGCCGAATGCTTTTCCGGGAATCAAAGAAACGCCAACTTCATTAATTATGTCTGTGTATAAAGCAGTTGTATCACGAAAATGTGTCTTGATAAAAAGATTGAAACCACCCTGCGGGGCCTGATAAGAGATGAAACCAAGATCGACGAGTGGTTGTAAAAGTTGTTGCACACGTGTTGCATTTTGGTTAATCGTTTTTTGAAACTGTTGTACGAGCTGTGGATGATCAAGCGCATAAAGTGCAGCATATTGTGCGAAAACATTGGGACAGTTAAGCAGTGCATCTTGCACTCTTCCCAAAGGTTGTGATAAGTGGTGTGGCACTACCATGTATCCTACACGCCAGCCGCTCATCGAAAAGTTTTTTGAAAAAGACCCGGTACGAATAACGACGGTTGAGGTGTTGACAAAGGGCGTTGTGGAATGGAAAGAGTTGGAGAAGAGATAATCATCATATACTTCATCAGCTATCAAAAAAATGTCATGCTCTTGGCACCATGAAACAAGTTCTTCCAGTATTTTTTTTGATACAACATAGCCTGATGGATTGCAGGGATTAGAAAAAACTAACAGTTTGGTTTTTGGTGTAGTAGCTGCTTTGATAGCATCAAGATCAAGTCCGCTGTGGCAGGGCACAAACTTGGTGGTGCAACGAGCTGCTTTGACAAGAATGTCGTAGGCGGGGTAAGCAGGCTCGGGGATTATTACTTCATCGCCTGGTGTTAAGAGTCCTAAAAAAATAGTTGAGAGAGCACCCACGCTTCCATGGGTTATCATGATGTTTTTTGTAGTCAACGAAAGATGATGTTTTTGATTGAGATGATGAGCAATTTTTTCTCGAAGCTGCATAATTCCCCATGCACTTTCATAATTATCGGTGAGTCCGGTTAGAAGTATTTCTTGCATGTGGTGTTTTATTTCTTTTGGAATGCCTCCTATGCGGAGTGCTGCTTGGGAAAGAGAAATACAATTTTTTCTATTTTTTGCAATTGCTTCAATACGTTTGATTTCTGATAAAGGGAGAGCAAGCATGGGATCCTTTGTTTTTATAATGATGCTTGAATATTCATAATAATAATAAGATCACGGAAGGAAAAGAGAATAAGAACGGTAATTCCTGCAAATGCAAGAATGGCTGTCAACGCATAATGGAGTAAGCGATTGTGTGCATACATTCTCGTGCTCAAAAATGTGCGATACAACGTACCTAAAACGCATACAAAAGGGATAATCCACGAAGGCCATGGTTGTGTGAGAATTCTGTAGAGCAGATGCGTGCCTAAACTTTTTAGATAAATACTTGAATGATAGTAATGGGTGTAGAGATTTAAGCCAATTGCACTTGTCCACGTAATTATTTCTGCAAAAGGAATGCCATAGCCAGTAACCAACTTTATCGGGCGTAATAAAACACCACTACTGCCCCCGGGTACACATAAAATGAAAAAGCTCCACATAAGTGCAGCGATATAAATTCCTTGGAAGAATCCGTGGATGATTACAATGTATAAAGTGAACAAGTAAATAGTAAGAAAAAAAAGAATACTGAGATAATAGGTAAGCACACGAGCTGTGTTAATAAGATGCAAAAGTGTGCGATAAAGAGTTCGTTGTACCATAATATTATTACTCTCTTTCTATTTTTCCAAATGCGGCTGTGCCTGCTCGATCCTTCGGATTATCCTCCCGCCGTCGTATGCACTTAGGCCGTCGTTAAAACTATGGTCTACACGCAGGATAAACTCCGCTTTAGCGACTGCAGCCCTACTACGCTCTATCCTACTTTGTAGAATTACGAGCTTCGAAGGGCACCCTACGCCTTTTTTATCCCTATCAATTTTTTCAAAAAGTTATTCCCATAAAAAAGGTGGCCTCTACTTCGCTCCTAACGGAGCTACGAAGAGCAGGCTGTGCCACCCGAAGCTTTAGCGAAGGGTGGTGGAGTCAACCGGAATCGAACCGGTGGCCTCATGCATGCCATGCATGCGCTCTACCAACTGAGCTATGACCCCGTGTCTATAGCTATAGACAATTTTTATAACATCATTAAAGTCTAATCTGTCTGTCCTTTTTGTCTACGTTTTAACGTGAAAGAACTATGGTATGCAAGTGATTACTTCTTTTTTAAATCGTTGTAAAGAGTTAAGGCCTATAATAATCGCTTTAAAACAACAGGGTGCTATTTCCTATCTTGTAGGTGGGAGTGTGCGAGATCTTGTTTTACGTGTTCCTGTTAAAGATTTAGATATAGAAGTACATGGTGTAGTACCAGATGTTTTAGAGAGAGTTCTAAAAAAATTTGCACCTGTTTCTTTGGTAGGAAAAAAATTTGGCGTTTATAAATTAGCGCACATGGATGTGGATTGGTCGTTACCGCGCAAAGATAGTATGGGTCGCAAACCTGAAGTTGTCATCGATACGAGCATGACTATTGAAGATGCTTGTAGACGCCGTGATGTTACGATGAATGCTATGGCGATTAACTTAAACGATCTTATTGATAATTTCTCATCGAATGAGGAGGAATTAACAAGCACCCCCACGGATGTGGGGGTGCAAGATATGCACGATAGTTCTGTAGGGGAAAGTATTCAAACAATCGACAGTGACCTAGGTGATACGTGCAATTCGTCTGTACGAGAGAGTGTTCAAGCAACTGACAGTGACCTAGGTGATAAACGTAATTTGTCTGTGCAAGAGAGCATCCCGCCAACAGGCGGGATGCCTCCTATAATCGATCTGTTTAATGGGCTTGCTGACATTAAAGCTAAAATTCTTCGTGCCGTTGATGAAAAAACATTCGTTGAAGACCCTTTACGTTTTTATAGAGTGATGCAATTTATAAGTCGCTTTGAAATGTTACCAGATACAAAACTTGAAACACTTTGTACGCAGATGAGTTTGATTGATCCAATTTTGCAAAAACCAATTGCACGTGAACGCATTTTCGAAGAGTTAAAAAAATTGTGTCTCAAATCAAATCGTCCATCTTTGGGTTTTCGTTGGCTTGCAAAAATTGGTCGATTGAAAGAATTGTTTCCCGAGCTTTACGCAACGCTTGAAGTTCCTCAACGTGAGGATTATCACCCTGAAGGGGACGTGTTTGAGCATTCAATGCAGGCATTCGATGCATCTGCGCAGCTTGATGAATTTATTGAACGGGCGTTGGATGAAAATGATGTTGACCGCGCTCCTTCGATACATCCGCCTTCGCCAAAGGCTTCAGCCGACGCTAAAGCTATGGCCGACACGTCGTCGGACACTCCAGCCGCCGCTCGTCCTGACCCTTCGCTTCGCTCAGGAGGACCGTCCTCCGATACGAATTCGAAGGGGCCTGTCCTGAGTGATGAGCTTTGCTCATCGTATCGAAGGATCGAAGGATACGAGCTTTGGCGGGCACGGCAGGATGAGCGGCCTAATCAATCAGAATATTGTATTCATCCTGATCAAAGTTTGAAAGATGGTGGTAAACATAATCAAGAAAAAACTTCGAAAAAAACGCCGCTCATCCTGAGTGCCACCGGAGGTGGCGTATCGAAGGAGCGCGGTGTTCCATGGGATTCGAACAGCTCCAGGAAAGACAAAATCAAACTAACCATCATGCTTGCTGTACTTTGCCACGATCTAGGCAAACCAGAGGTTACCGTAAAAGGTGAAGATGGATTACTGCATGCGTGGGATCACGAAATAAAAGGCGTACCTATTGCAAAACGTATGCTCAAACGTATTACTGATACTACATTTTTAATAAAAGCGGTTAGTAAATTAGTACGACATCATATGGCTCCCGGAATTTTGTTGCGTGAAAACGCAACACTTAAAGCGTACAAACGTCTTGCAATAAAATGTGCGCCAGAAGTTACGTTGTGGCAGCTGGGGCTGGTGGCACTTTGTGATTTACGTGGTCGTAATCCAAAAGGGCACGATCCACTTCCAATCGATTCTCAAGTACTACAAGTGCTTGAATTGTTTACCCAAAAAATAAAAGAAGCGCGGGTTGAGCATAAACCTGAAGAGCCCGTTTTACTTGGTCGTGACTTACTCGAATATGTTGAACCAGGCCCTCAGCTTGGCAATATTGTAAAAGCTGCCTATGAAATACAATTGGAGGAGGGTGTTAAAGATCTGGAAGAACTGAAAAAGCGCATTATTGAAAAGTTTGGGCTAAAGGTTCTTAACGCTTAAACAAATGTACTTTTCTTAGAGCCTATCCCAAAAGTTGGAGAAAGCTTGTTTGGTGAAAGAATACCGTTCGTCACAAGTGTTTACCGAGCAGAGCGAGGTAAATGTATCGAGGGATACGAACGATTTTAAGCTGTGTTTGCGATCTAATACTATGATGAATTTTAACATAAAAAGCCATCTTTTTTCGATTTTCCAACAAGAAATATTTCAATTTGTGTATGTATAGTGAGATGTTATACTGGAAAAGGTGGTTGGTCTTTTTTGTTGAGTAAAAAACGAAATAATCCATAAAAATAAAATTTATAGAACATGAGATCATATTCAAAGCTTTTATTCCCTACTTTACTTCTATCCTTGTTATCAGTTTGTTGTTTTCCGGCTGAAGATGCTGATGGATCTTCTCCTACCCAACAGATGAACGAGATATCTCTTGAGCGCGAAGAACTATTAAACAAAGAAGAACAACAAGCTCTACTGAATAAAGAAATCAAACAGATGATTCCTGAAGAGCTACTAACAAAGTGGGAATATCTGAAAGCAAAGATAAAAAAGCATAAAAAAAAGCTTGTGGTTGGTATTGCCAGTTTGGGGTTGCTTGTCGCATGGTTATTGTGGCCTGAGAGTAAAGGTGGCATAGTAAGCAAGAAAGACAGGAGGAAGAAACCTTTATCATTTAGTAATCAGTGCCAGGTCGTTGTTCTAGACTTCGATGCCAGCACTGATGAATATATTGTTCGATCGATTTCAAATAATCAGTTGATTGAAAATAATTCTCAAGAAATGATAAAGGTTTCTCGGCAGATTGTAGAGCAATCGACGACAATCAGAAACATGCTTGCTGATTGTGCAGCTCTTTCTCCTTTTTCCCAGCAACTCGAAAATCTCAAACTTTTTCATGTGGGCTACAAGGCTTTTGAAACACTTATTCCATTCATGAGCCTTGCAGCAGAAAACAAAGGTATTACTACGTTTTCACTTGTGAAGAAAATGAGAAAGAAGATCAGCAAGAATCCTATTGATCCTCAAGAATTGAACAATGTTCTTCAAGTTGCAAATTATCTCGATCTTTCTAAGGGGCTAATGAATGCTCTTACAGAGCATTATGCTTGTTGTTATTACAAAGAAAAGATTGCAAAAAGCACATTCGAGCAATTGTGTGGAGATTTGCAAGATTATGTAAGGAGGCAATACTATTTAAAGTTTAAAAAAATAATGGATGAAAGAGATTTTAATCTTTCAATACAAGATTATTTAGACTTTGAAGGAGAATGCGGAGAAATATATATTGACGGCCCTGATAGTACAATTAGAGCTTTTTGGAGCAAAAAATTTGCATATGGTATTTCTAAAATTAGGGCCTTATGTTTTAAGTGGCTTAATCTTACGAGTATTGATGGTTTGAAAAATATTCCAAATATAGATTCATTTGATGCGATAAGTCTTAGTATTAATAAGATACGTCATATTCCTAAAGGGGCGTTTCATAAATGTGCCAATTTAAGATTTCTTGATCTTTCAGAAAATAGGATTGGTAGATTACCTTCAGAAATGTTGTATGGATTGAGGTCTCTTGAAGTATTCTTATTGGACCGTAATAATCTAAAAACAATACCTGCAGATCTTTTTAATTATTCAAAATGCTTGCATAATATTGTTCTAAGCAACAATAAAATAGCTTCAATTCCTCAAGCAGCCCTTAATAGATTAGCTAAAAGATCAAACAATCTCATAAAACTTGATAATCTTTATAATAATCTTGGTAGTTATTCCGATTGCATTAATGCTTATAATAATCTTACTCCTTCTGAAAAAATATTCTTTGATGATAGATGTTATAATGCTGTCGATCTGAGTTTCAATAGACTAACAAAACACGAAAAAGAAAGTATTACGAAGATTTTGTGTCCTCCCAATTGGCCAGTGCTTTTGTTATAAAACGAGTAAGTAGCTTGTTTGTTTTCAAGTTATGAGGAGACTTATCTTTTTTTAGCTATGTTTTCTAACTGATTTTGATAGCTATACCACGATTGTTTTTGTTGGTTAGCAATAGACTGAAAAGCTTTGTTGAAATGTTCTTTTTTTACAACGCCATCTTTAACAGCTAAGCGCGTTGCTTGCTCAACCAAGAGCTTGATGAATGATCCCGACCAATTATCAGTTTTTTTAGCAAGCTCTTGATAGAAGTTCTGCGCTTTTACATTCGAGGCAACTTTTGGCAAACGTTCGATATAGAGCTTAAAAATTGCTTGGCGGCCAAGTTCATTAGGCACATCAATTTTAATACTGCTGCCAAAACGTCTCAGCAAGCGTGAATCGAGTTTTTTGTCATAGTTAGTAGCACCGATTACAATGACATTCGAGTTTTCAGTAAGTTGATCAATTGCGGTAAACAGCTGGGTAACGGTTGTCGTTCGTTCGTCGCTTGTGCCGCCATTACCGGAGGGCTTACCGCCAATTACATCAATTTCATCGAAAAAGAGCACACAGTAATCTTCTGCTTTCGCTTGAGCACATTTGATTCTAATGTTTTTTGCCGTACCACCCATGCTCGAACTTATTAATTCAGGAGATTTTACTTCTAAAAATTCATACCCAAGTTCGTTGGCAAGTGCGTGAGCCAAGGTGGTTTTACCGGTGCCTGGTGGACCGTAAAACAGAAAAGCCTGTACCTTTTTTGCTCCAACTGTCTTGAATTGTTTTTTATTCTTTATAGCATTAATTACTTGTTGCTTGAGACTTTTCCAGAGAACAGGATAAGTGCTGCCGGCGGAATTACAGTAAGGGCAATCACTACCGAAGCTATTAATGCGAATGTCTTAGTGAATGCCAGTGGTTTAAATAGTTTTCCCTCGGCACCAATCATTGTGAAAACCGGCAAAAAACTGATTACGGTAGTTGCAACCGCGGTAATGACGGCGCTTCCAACTTCGCTGGCGGCACGATGTACGATTTCGAGTTTGGGGACATCCGGCGGAGCTTTTTCAAGATGGCGCAATATGTTCTCGCAGACAACAATGCCCATATCTACTATGGTACCAATAGCTATGGCAATGCCCGACAAGGCTACAATATTTGCGTCAACTCCAAAATATTTCATGGCGATGAAACATAACAAAACTGCCAGAGGCAGCATACCCCCTATCAACACACTGCTGCGAAGATGCATTACCATAAGGATGACAACGATACAGGTAATAAGGATTTCCTGTGCCAGAGCATCGTTGAGCGTACCGAGGGTTTCGTAAATCAGCCCTGTGCGGTCATAAAATGGCACAACCGTGACCTGGCTAATGTTGGCCCAACTTGGCCACTGCTCTGGTGGAGTAGTTCGCAGATAGTTTAGCCAAGCTTTATGATTGATCTGGGTATCGAGATAAGCCTGAAAACCATTTGCTCTTGCAAAGGCTCGAATTTCTTCGGGACTGACTTTGGAATCATCAATCACTACCTTCGCGGATAAGCCACTCGAAATCTCCTTGATCTTTTTTTTCACATTTTTGATAACGGCCAGGGGGTTATCCCCGTATCGAGCTATTACTACTCCGCCAACCGCCTCAGCCCCATCCTTGTCC
>SDBT01012071.1_pt1 | contig 13876 bp, 25 predicted proteins | sample 2277101 | NCBI WGS metagenome assembly SDBT01 (sample SAMN10404973, study PRJNA504765) | marine sediment metagenome | isolation source: marine sediment core GS10_PC15, 103 cmbsf | place: Arctic Ocean: Southern Knipovich Ridge | collected 2010 | reverse complement strand
AATTATGTGGACAGATGATACTACAATTACAACAGCAGCATTAGTAAATGATCCATCTCCATCAACAGCTACAGATAAATTATGCCTGAGATTCTATGCAAAAGAATGCAGGATAACATCGCACAAAACAAGTTTTACTGATGGGATTGTTAAAACAACAGTCACTCTAAAATTTCCAGATATGAACAAGGCAGGAGCAGCTAAAAGTTGGGCTTGGGAATCAACTGATGAGATAGCAGCAACTCCAGTATCTGCATTATCATATTAAATGGAATTTGACGAAAGAGTAGAAGAGATAAAAAAGAAAACACATCAGACAAGCATCCACATAAGCAGGATTCCAAAACAAACAAAGACAGAATTCATGGAGTTAGCAGAGAAAGAATTTTTAGGTGATTATGGATTTTGCATTAAAGAATTGATGGAGTTCAGAAAGGGAATCCTGACAACTCCAAATGTGGAATTAGCAGCCAGGATAGATCTTCTGGCTGATGAAATAAATAAAATAAAAATCCAAATCCAGACACCAGCAGTGGAAGGGGAAAAAGGAATCACTATGGTATCTGGAAAAAAACTGAAAAGGAGGAATGAAAAATGAGCAGAATAGCACAACTTCAAGGAAAACCAAAAAAAATTAAAGTAGGAGATGTGGAATTAGATTTAAAACCTTTGACAATGAAGGATTTAGATCTTGTCTCTGGTGAGGATAACTCATCAACAGAAAAACAGATGGAACTAATGAAGAAATTAGTTTCTAAGGTTTTGAAAACTTCATATCCAGACACAACTGATGAAGAAATAGACAACATCAGTCTTGAACATCTAACTGAATTACAAACAGCAATAATGAAGTTACACAACTTAGATAAAATAATAGATATAAAAGATGTTATCGCCAAAAGACAGACTGGACAGGATAAAAAAGGGGGTTAAAGGGCAAAGAGGAGATACAGACATAGTAACTTCCATCTATTACCTCATCAAAGAACTGAAATGTTTGCCTGACATTGTCGGTAGAGAATATGAAGTTGAATATAAAGATAATGAGATTAAATTTAAAGTAATATATCATCAATACAAATGGTATAAACCATGGACATGGAATAGGATTTCAGAAATAAATTGTAAGATGGGACAAATCTCCAAGATTTGTCAGCTTCCAATAAAAATACCAACAATGAAAATCCTATTTGAAGAAATGAAAAAAGATTACATAAAGCAGGAAAAAGAAGCTAAGAAAATGAAAAGAGGAAGGAGAAGAAGATAATGCCACCAGTAATCATACAAGACATTCTTGTTAGATTAAAAGCAAATACGAGAGCATTTGCTAATCAAATGAAAATGCCTCCTGTTGCTATGAGAAAGATGTATAATGCAGCAGGAGTTATGAATAAAAATTTCAAAAAGAATATTACTACAGGACAAAGATGGGCATTAGGCATAAGAAAAATGACACATGGACTTCGTGGTTTCCGTATGGAAATGCTTGGAGTTATGTTCTTTGGTATGGGACTTCAAAAGTTTTTCACAGGATTACTCAGGCCAGCTTTAGAAGCAACAGGTATTTTTGAGTTATTCTCAGCAGTTCTACAATTATTATTTCTTCCTATTGTATTGGCTTTATTACCCTGGATAATAGAGTTTGCAACTTGGCTCATAAATCTTCCAGAAGCTACAAAATTAGCAATAGGCAAATTTGTTATATTTGGTGCTATTTTAGGTGGTGCATTATTTTTGATTGGAATGTTTGCTTTAGGAATTGGTTCAATTATATTAGCATTCGGTGGGATAATTGGTATCATTGTTATGGTTATAACAAGTGTTGCAGGATTAGTAATATCTTTTCTGTCTATGTTTGGACCGATTGCAGCTGTAGCAGCAGTTTTAGGAATATTTGGAATTATTGCACCTGCAGCAAGTGCTTTCGGTAATGAGATTGAAAAACAAGGTGGAATATGGCAAAGAATAAAAGATACCTTGAGCGGTGTTCTTGGTTGGATGGATGATTTATGGGAGAAATTTTTAGACAAACAGACAGTCCAGAAATTTTTAAGTCAATTAGGAATTGTAGGAGATAAATTTGAAGCTTTAAAAGACCCAATAAAATTCTTCAGAGAAAAATTTGCTGAAGAATTTGAAAAAATTGAGAGAATAGCGAGAGTAACTTGGGAATTTATAAAAACATTTATACATCAAAAGATAACTAATATAAAAGCTGATTTTAAAGAATTTATGGATAATTTTAGTGCTGAAAATAAACAGAAAATAGATGATATGGTATTTGTATTAAAAGCTCTTGGAGATGCATTACACTTTATAGCAGGTTCATTAAGAACAATACAAACAATAGGGCAACTTGGTAGTCCTTACCTTTTAGGAAGTTTAGCAGCAAAGGGATTAGGTTTAGGAGTTCCATCTTATCAAACAGGAGGAGTAATACCACATACAGGATTATATAAACTTCATGCAGGAGAAACAGTCAATCAATCTGGATTTTCTTCAAGTCCAACAATAATTATTAATGCTTCACCAGGAATGGATATTGACAGATTAGTTTCAGAAGTATCTGATAAAATATCTAATGATTTTGAAAGTTTAACGAGGAGATAATGGCAGGAGAAAAGGTTGTAACATTTAGCAAAACAGGCGAAACATCAATTGAAGTATGGTGCACTAAATTAGACCATGATTTTCAAAAAGCTTTAGTTGAAATAGCTATACCCAGACTAAGAGATGGAGATAGTTTTCAGGATAGTTCAGATGCTTGGATTATAGATTTAGGCAGGATTAAAGAGCATATTCAAATTACAGGATTTCTTGTTGATGATGCAACAACTTCAGCATTTACTAAAAAAACTAATTTATTAACTTTGATGAATAGAAGAAAGGTTACCTTAACTTGGGGGACTACAAATGCTACAACTAAAGTTGGAAATATACAGAAATTTACTACAACAGAAACAGCAGGGAAAGTAACTGATGGAACAGGTTCAACAGACCAGGAAAGAGTATTTGCAATTATGATAAGTTTCATAGTTGGAACAGATAAATGAAATGGCAGAATATATCAAAAATAATAGGAACAGGAACTTTTTTAGTAGTTATATTAGGATTGTTAAATCTTTTTGGAATGACTTATTCAATTCCACCAGATATAAATTGTGATGATTGCTATTCTGAAATAAAAGTTAATTCTACAGTTTGGGAAATCAAAGTTGAGCATGCAGGAGATAAGGCTATCCTCTTTAAGAAAAGATCAGGAAGCAGAACTTTGTGGCTTAATCTTGATAAAATCTCGGATTTTATCCCAACAAACCCAGAAGTTTATGTCGAGATATTAGTTCCAACAGTAAAAAGATATTCAACAATGAATCATCCAGAGTTTGGTTATTTAAGGCCGATTAAAGACGGAGATAAATTAATCGCAAGAAAAAATAAATACAATCCGCAAGGAGATAGGTTTATTGTTCACGGCAAAACGGATGGGACGAGAGTCAAATGGGGTTTAGATATAGATTCTTTCTTGTCTGAAGGCATTGAATTTGATCCAGTATGGAATGATAACAAAAATAAATTTGCTAAAACCATTTGTAAAAATAAAATTATATATTGGAATACAACAGAATACATTTATAAGAACAAATCTATGGAATATCTTTGTGACAATACAAACGGAACTTGTGACGGACAATGGCTGAATGATTCTTGGTATGAATTAATAAATATAAGTGTCTTTAATGGAAGCATTATAACAAGCCATAATATAACTGAGTGCATAGAGATACCGTGTATCATAAATTACACTGGAAAGATAATGGCTGATGAAGGTTTTTGTTACAAGATTGTTGGTGATTACATAGTTGGATATAGCACAGAAGGAGATGGTCTATATGAGTTTGGAACAGAAAGATGTCCAAAAGACAACAGAAATGTTTGCAGGGAGATTAAAATAAGCACAGGAAATGTAAAGTTCTATGATTCAGGGCATTACAGGAAATTTAAGAAAAAATGAAATTAAAAATATTACTTTTGATTATTTTTGTAATAGCTTCATGTAATTTTGTTTCTGCTGGTGATTTAGATATCAATGGGAGTTTAATGCAATATCATAAAGGAAATTCATCATTATTAGATGACCAAGAAAACTATTCTTTAAAGCCAAATGCTGGAACAGAATTTCAACCAGGGCTATTTGGTAATTCTATTCAGATTAGGTCAGAACAATATTATTCTAATTTCTCTTGGAGCACTGCTTGTATTGATGGCAATTATGCTTTTGACTTCTATTTTAATGGAAGCACTTGTTCAAATGCTGGTTCTTCCAGTTATACTATCGGTGGATGGACAGACAATTCTAACTGGTGGTGGCTAAGATGTTCAGAAACAGGAGACCAAATGGATTTACTTGTAAGAGATGCTACAGTAACTGTGATTCGTATAACAGCAGGTCCAGATGTAGCAGATAATTCTTGGCATCATATTGGAGTGAATCAGAATGCGACTACTGTATCTCTATGGGTAGATGGGGTGCAAGTAGGAACAGACAGTGCATATTCTCTTGTTGGACTGCATAATGTTCTTGATTATGGAAAATATAGGGCAAGTGATGGTGAGGGAGTATCTAACATAGATGATGCTGCGTTCTGGTGTGTAGAAAAAGAAAGTACTTATATGGTAGCAAGACATAATTCAGGAACTGGTGCAGAACTATTAGCACCAACAGCAGTCGCAGACACTGAATCACCAGCAATTCCAACTTGTATTTTAACTTCTCCAAATCCAGGTGGTGTTTTGGAAAATTTTACAAATGATGTAACTCCTACTGGAAACTGCACTATAACTGATGATTCGACAGTGCAAGTTGGCAGAGCTTCAAATGATACAACAGATAGTTTTGATGATATGACTTCCTCAAGAGATATGACTTCTGGAAGTGGTGATGATTGGATATGGACTATCATAGGAGCAGACCAATTAGTTCCAGATGGAAATTATAGTTTATGTTTTACTGCTTCAGATGACTCTGGAAATAATCATTCTACTTGTAATGCAACTATGAATATAACAGTAGATACAACAGAACCTTTTGTTTCTATTATCCACCCTATAGATGATTTAACTTTTGAAACAGATAATTTTGATTTAAATTATTCTATTTATGATGTGATTATAGGAATAGATAAAATCTGGTATAATTTAAATGATGGAATAAATGTAACAATTACAAATAACCTTACTATATATGTTTCGGCAGGAAAATATAATTTAACTTTATGGGCTAATGATAGTTTGGGGAATATTAACAATGATAGTGTGAGTTTTACATCAGTCTTTAATTTAACTTTTAATGGATTAGGCAACCTGACAAAATATGAATATCAAACAAATGTAACCTTATTAAGCACCCATAATATAACTATCATAGTAGATACAAATGTAGACAATTTTAGTGTTATAGCAAATACAAATTATATTTATCAGATAGATACATTAAGACAAAATAGATTCAATGACAGTTCATTTACTAAATTTTTCAACACAACAGAAAATTTCACAATACAGATAGATACAAGAACAGACTTATATAATGCTTCAATAAATATCACTGGCTTGGATTTATCAGGTTATCCAATAGATAGTTATTTGAAAATAGCAGATAATTATTCTCTTTTAAAAGGAATGTTAATTGGAGACATTCTAACCAATAATATAACTCTATGTTCAGCAACAACAGAAACTCAAGCCTGTAATCTATCTTTTGGCTCTCCAGGGCGACAGAATTTTTATTTTAATATTTCTATGTTAATAGTCAATAAATCACCAGATTACAATATAACATTCAGCTTATCAGGATTTGATATTGATACAGATAACCAATTAGATTTCACAGAATACTTTAATGATACAAATTTATCTTCATCCTTTATTAATAGCACATTCACAGATTTAGCAACTCCACTTTATTATTATGATAATTTCCAGGATAATCAATCAAGTTCAGCAAGTTGGGATTTATGGGATATTACAAGAACAGATTCCAGATGGAGTTATAATATCTCTGGAGCAGGATTTGATGTAGAAGATAGTTATTTAGAGGTTTGGTGTGAACAAAGTAAGTGCGGAACAACACCTTTGATAATTAGGTCAAATAGTCTTAATTTTAGAAATCATTCTATGTTTAATATGTTAATGAGTATGTCCACTTCTGCAGGTGAGGGTGGTGCTGGTTGTGCTGAAGATGCAACAGCCTATCTGAGGATAACTGATGGAACAAATACTGTGAATTTAGTTACACTATTTGCCTCAGATAGTTCAGATACATTAAGTTTGACTAATGTTACAGTAGTGAATAATCCTGTTGATTCTAATAATTGGGATGTATATAAAGCTGGAGCTTATAGTAATACTATATCAACATCAACTTTAAGTTCTTCAGATTGGAATCTTGAATGGTGGGCAGATACATCAATCTCTGGAAGTTGTGCTCCACCAAGTGTGCATTCAGCACAACTAAAATTATATAAAGTTGAATTGGGTGGGATGGCTTTAAATAAATCAGATTTCAGTATTAATTATACAGAAAATGGAACATTTGAAAGCAAAATTTTACATACAGCCCCTCACAATATTTCTGCAGCAACAATACAAAATGTCAAATCATCTATTCCTGATGGGACAAATATAATTTATCAATTAAGTAATGATAATGGAAGTTCTTGGGAGATAACATTAACAGATGAAAGACACGCATTTACCTCTATCGGACATCAATTAAGAGTTAAAATTAATATGACTACTGGAGATGTTGATCTAACTCCAAAAGTATTACAATACCAAGTTATAATTGCCCCAGGTTCAAGTGCTAATATATCTATTGATATTGGAGATGATGGAACTGATGAATGCACTTATAGTGGAATTTTGAATTCAAGTTTCTCTCCTTTTAATTGTTCTATCAACCCATCATCTATGGGAGCTTATGCTTTAAGTAATTGTGGAGCATCTGACAGTTGTTTAATCAAAAATAAATTAACAGTTGCAGATAGTGGTGGAATAATCCAGATACATAATGTAAATATCACAACAGCAATGAATCCTTTGAAATTGCCTTTAGCTTATTTTGATGGGACTGAAAAGTCAGGAGTTGAAGTAGGAATATATGAGGGAAAATTACAAATTGATGATTTAAAATTTGATTATAGGGGAAGCCATAATTTAAGTTTAGATGTTGATGGAACTAATTATGTATTGCAGGTTAAATATAGTGATTTTAATGTCAGCCTTCCAGAGAATATCAGTTGGTATGATGTATTTCCATCAGGAAGACAAGCACAAAATGTTACTCCATTCGGACAATCAAATGATACTCCAATATGGTTTGTGGAAAATCTTGCTTATGATGAACCTTTTGATGTTTATGCAAGAATGAATGCTACAAAAGAAACAAAAATAAATATAACCTTTTCTAATGAAAGTATTAAGAATGGTGCTGTTTCTTTTGTATTAAATACTTCTGCACAAAAGATATGCTCAAATGTTTCTATTGCAGGAAATTGTTCAATATGGAACTGGATAGATTTAGGAAATTATACAAGTGCTTTTTATCTACCCTATTATGATTTTTCAACGATTTGTTCGGCTTGTGTTCTGACTTCAGGACATTGGCTAACTAATTTTATACAGGAGTAAAATGCCAAGAAGAAGAAAACCAGCATTCGTTTGGATTCCAATCCCAAAAGACACAAAGTATTCAATAGAGATAGATGGAGTAGATAAAAGAAAAGATATAATTTCTGCTGAATTTACAAGAGCAATAATCGGATTGGAAAGCCCATGCAGGATTAATATTATTGATACTGATGGAACTCTTGCCGAAAAATATGTTGGTAGAGAAATAATAGAATTAAAAATGGATTTTGGTGATGGGACGACAAGTCAATGGAAAGGAAAATTAGAAAGACCCAAAAAAAAATCAGGAGATGTTTATACTTTAGAATTAATAGGAAGCCATCATCAAGCAGAACTATTGGATATAACAGTAACAGAACAATATATAGGAGGAGCTACTGCTGATACTATCCTAAAAAGTTTAGTTGATACATATCTGACAGGATTTACTTATACGAATGTAAGCAGTTCAACTACTTACCCAACAATAAAATGGAATAACAAACCTTTCTATGATGCTGTTGTTGAATTATGCAATCGTGCTGGATTTGATTGCTGGTTAGATAGCGACAAAGATTTTCATTTCTTTAAAAGAGAATCCATAAATAATGATGATATGGCTATTGTCTGGAATGATACTTTATTGGAAATAGAAAATCTTGGTGTTGATACGATAGATGTTAAAAACAGGATTATAGTTTATGGTGAAGATGAATCAGGCAATCCAATAGTTTATCAAACACCAGATAGTGATGCTCAGGATTCGATAGATACTTATGGAATTAAAGAAAAAATAATTAAGGATTCAAGCATAAGGTCTTATGAAGAAGCCAAAGAGCTGGGTGATGCCGAGTTGGCATCACAAAAATCAACATCAACAAGTGGAAAAGTAAAAACAATAATCTGGCCACACTTGGTATTAGGGTATATGACTTATATAATACATCCAATACAGAAAATCCATGCACGATATAGAGTTGTTAAATATACTCATTTTCTTCCAAATGAAATGTCTTCAGTTGTTGTAGCAAAAGAAAAAACATTGCCAACAATCTTAAAAGACAGAAAACTTGCAGAAGAAGGATCAGAAAGTCTAATAAATCCTTTCAAGATGAAAAATTCATTCAATTTTACTTTTGATGATATGACTAAAATTGATATAGTTTTATCAGACCATATTATAGTTTTAGAAAGCAATCTAAAAGTTTCTGCAGGAACAGTAGGAAACATGATTAGCAATAGACGAAGTTCAACAACAGACATCACAAAGGTTCATTTGAAAGTGGTGGGTGACGCTCTCAGCGGCACAATCTATTATATCTCAACAGATGATGGTGTTATCTGGACAGAAGTATCTTTAGAATCAGAAGTAACAGTAACAGCAGGAAAAAGTTTAAGAGTTAAAATAAATTTAAATTCAGCTTCAACATTAATCGATTCATTCGTTGTGCTTTATAAATAATAGTATTTAAATATGGTATTACAGATAAAAATATATGAGGTGAGTAGTTTGACAGGAGGAAAAGGAGAAGAAGCCTGGTGGCAAAGCAGAAGAATATGGGCTGCAGGACTGAGTTTTGCAGCAACTATAGGAGTAGTAGCTTTTCCAGATTTCTATGGGATAATCATAGCAGTTGGCACTGGCATAGCTGGTATATTGGGCATAGTAAGCTGGAACAAACCAAAGAAATAAAAGAGTAAATGGTAACAAAAAATAATCTTTTGATTCGTATAGATGAAAGAGTTCTCACAATCAAAGATGATGTCAAAGAACTCAAAGACAAGAACAGTATAGCGCATAAAGAATTCTACGATAGAATCCGCAGGTTAGAACGAAGACCGATAGGCTCCTTCGGAGCAGTATTCCAATTCTTTGCCAAACTATTAAGATGAACCTTCCAGAAAGTATAGTTAAGATAATTCTTGAAGAAGATTACTATAGATGTATTAAGGAACTCAATGAAGATGTGTTAGATAGCTATTTAGAGCTGTTTAGATATGATTTAAGGGACTATTCTGATATATTGAAGGTAAAGGACATATTACACTATCAAAAGAAGTATGAGACAGTTAAAGAATACAGTAAGGGCTTGAGATTTTGAGTCTCCACTTCTTTCTGGGGAAAGATAGTTCGTAGAGACTTAATCCCATACTGGAATATATATACTACTATATAAATGTTGTGAAACTATGTTCTGGATTACCAAAAAATATATATAGTTACTACCACTACCACTAAAATATGAAAGTTAAATGTTCTAAGTGTGGTTACGAATGGAATACTAAAAGTAAAGCTATGTTTGTTTGCTGTCCTTCTTGTATAAATAAAACTCGAATTCGTGAAAAGAGAACAGCTTTGTCTTTTCTCAGAGGTGATGGAAAATGATTAGAAGAAGATGTATTATTTGTGACAAATACAAAAGAACAACTAATGAAAAAAAAGATTATGCCTGTGAAAGATGTATTAAGAAAGTGTTTTGGAATATGATGAATGCTCCACAATTATTTCGGAGATGGATTAACAAGAAGCATATTTTCAAATGATGGGTTGATAAACAAAATGCCAAGACAAACCTGCAGAAATCTAAACTGTGGAAAGATGTTTGAATATAATGAAACAATGGGTGGATTGATAACCTGCTCTCATTGTGGAACAGGACAGAGAGTAAGAGTTGGTTGGAAACGATCCAATATACATCCTAATCTGATGACAAAAAGTCATCCCAGCGAGGAAAAATGATTAGAATATGCAATTTGTCTGGACAAATAACTCTCGAAGATAATGATTTTTGGTTTGCTTTTTTTGATACCATAACAGATAAATTTTTATCTTTTGATGGAACTCAAGTTTGGGCAAATTGGAAAGATTTTGAAACAGATTATAGCACATATTATGGTGAAGATAAATCAAAGTCAAGACCTATTGAAAGATTTAAATCTTTATTTGATGGGATTGTAAAATCAAAATGAAACAAACTAAATGCCCTTGCTGTGGTGAGAAAGTGTATCAAGTATATGTTGATGGTATAAAAATATTAGTGAAGATTTATGAAGATGAAAGAAATATAGTTGGTTACAATCCTAAAACACATAGGAGGATAATTGAAGGAAAATCTAAAGTTGTAGATTATCGTAAACATTGTTGTGAGCTCCCAAAGAAATTGCAGGTGGAGAAATGATAACCCCTGCTTCATATGGAAATCATTTAAAAAGGGGACACCCTAACTTGCCGATGGAACTCCTATATTATATTATTATATATAAAAATATATTATTATATTATATATGATATCATAACTTTCAATATTGAAAAGAAATAAAGAAAATGAAAGAACTACAAAACTTCGGTTGGGTTTCCATAGGAAACAGTAGGGCGCTAAAATGGTAAATTGCATCTATTGTGATAGCGATAATATAACCAAATTAGATGAAAGATTGAAGAAAACAACCTATAAGTGTAACACCTGCAACAAATGGTGGTATATAGAAAGAGGAACAGCTACAACTTTTGATACAGAAAATATGGAAACATATAAGAAACAATTAAAGAAAGAGAAAGTGATACTTACAAATTGGTTGGATGAAATCAATGCAAAAATCAAGATGTTTGAGGAATATAAGAAGTTAAAATGTTAGCAAGTGAATGTGAAATATACAATTATATTGCTCGACTAATCGAGCCTATCTTAACGAAAGCAGTTAGTGATGGGCTTTTAGCAAAAAGCAAAAAAGAAAATAAAAACTTAAAAGGGTGGTTATGAATGAAAACTAAAGTATTATACAAAAAAAGATTGAAAGAAGTAGAAAGATTAAGCAAAGAGAATGAAAAACAAATTACAAACTTATTTGAGCAAGCTCGTAGAAGATTTGATACTGTGATGAGAAGAATAGATTCTTTGACTGATAAGGAATTAATACCATTTGAACCAACTCCAAAATGGGAAGGTATATCTAAACAGATAGCCAAAGCCATAAAAAAATACAATATGAGTGATATTCTAAAAATCACAATCGATGCAAATTATGTTGAAGTTATTACAATCACAGAATTTGCTAAAACCATCAAAAGAATAAAGAAAAATGTGAAAAGGTGAATAAAATGGAAATAAAAAGTATGAAAAAACAATATAAAATAACAAGCAAGACAAAGCCAACAAATCCAAATAAGGCTTTGCAGTTAGATGGAGAATGGATGGGTTTAGATCCTGCTCCAGCAAAATACTTTGACAGGTTTAACACGAATGATACTGTTGATGCTGAAGTAGTTGATAGGAATGGAAAGATGTTTATTACATTTGTTTCGAAGACAGATTCGAAACCCATCGGAAATGGAAAAAGTTATGTGCCATCAAATAAATTTGTGGATAACAGCGAAGGACAAGCATTCGGCCTGGCTTGCAATTTAGCATTAAGAAAAGCTTTGAAATCAGATGTAAGTGAGGATGGTTGGTGGGATTTATATGACAGCTATGTTGAGATGTTCTACAACAAAAACAAAGAATTGAAAGAGAAGGTGCTTACTCCGTAAGCCCAGCACGGAGGAAAAAAATGTGTGAATATTGTGGATTTCAGAAATTAAGAGCAGTTGTAGAGTTTGAAATACAGGCTTGTTCCCCACATCTTAGTGTTTATAAAAGAATGTTAATGAGAGAATTAGCTAACTTACCAGATGATATAATGGCAGGAGATATAGATAAAAATTACAATAAAGGATTCAATAATCATCCATTGTATAATATTAAAATAAAAGAAATTAAAGAATTAGAAATGAGGGTAGAGAAATCAAAATGAAACTAAAAACTTTAAAACATATTGGTGTAGATTATGTAGTTAAAGGTTATGGATATTATTCTGCTAAAACATTAAGACAAGAAGCAATCAAACACATCAAAGCTCTAAGGAATGGAGATTGTGACATTGAGGGGATAAATGATTGGATTAGTGTTATACTTTATCTTAAATACCTCTTCAATATAATTGATGAGGATTTGAAATGACATTAGAACCAAAACTTTACTTTGAAGCAGTAACTTCTGTATTGAACAATCGTGTAAAAGAAGTTGGCAAAAGCAGGGATAATACATATTTCGAGGTTGGGATTCCAGAGGAATCAAAAACAATTTCAGTAACTATAAACACAACCAATAAGATAACAGCGATTAATGGCTGCACCTGCAAACACCATTCAGTAAAAGATGTTTATGTCTTAGGTTTCTGCTCTGCAATATTAGCCGTATTGTTTTATAGAATGCTCAAATTACACAAAAGATTGGTTGGAGAAGTAGGTTAAATGAAATATTAGACATAACTGCTAATTATGTTCAATAAGTTTTTTGGAGGTAAAAAAATGGGAATTATAACAGATGCTATGGAATTAGATATCAGTGATATAGCAAGATTAAAGTCTCTAATTAAAGGATTAGAAGAAGAAAAGAGAATAGGTGGTGGTGGATTGTGCATACCAATTAGGGCTATATCACATTTAAAAAAGAATGGTAAGTTAGATTGGCAAGACGAATGGGAACTTGCTGATGATTGGGATGGTGTAAGACAGAGAACCAAAAAACTCACTAAACATAATTCACGTTTAAAGAAATCCTCAAAACCTATTAAATAAACTTTCGGACTTCATTAAACGTGAAACATTATAAAAAATAAAATTTAGCCCCTTAACGAAAAATGGAATTTAAAGAAGCATATAAAATCGCAGAAAGAGTAAAGAAACAATTAGAACCTTATTGTGATAGAATCTCCATAGCTGGAAGTTTAAGACGTGAAAAAGCAGAAGTAAAAGATATTGAGATTGTGGCTATTCCAAATGATAGATTTCAATTAGGGCTTATTGTTAATAAATGGATGAAAGTAAGGGGCGAAGTTTCAGGTAAATATACTCAAAGAATACTTCCAGACGGAATTAAACTGGATTTGTTTTTCGCTACTAAAAAAAATTGGGGTTTGATATTTGCTATTAGAACTGGAAGTGCTGAATATTCACATAAAGTTTTAGGTATCGGATGGGTTAAAGCGGGATATAAAAGCAAAGAAGGAACATTACATAAAGACAATAAGCCCATAGAAGTAAGAGAGGAAATAGATTTATTTAATTTAATAGGTGTTGAATATGCTGAACCAAAACAACGGGGCTAAATTTTACTCTCGTTTCACTCGGTGGCTAACGCCACTTTTATAATTGCGGTTAAACAAAAAC
>SDBT01012070.1_pt1 | contig 13876 bp, 11 predicted proteins | sample 2277101 | NCBI WGS metagenome assembly SDBT01 (sample SAMN10404973, study PRJNA504765) | marine sediment metagenome | isolation source: marine sediment core GS10_PC15, 103 cmbsf | place: Arctic Ocean: Southern Knipovich Ridge | collected 2010 | reverse complement strand
CTTGTAATCCTTACCCGTTTTCATTATATATCTTTCAATCTCGAGTCCGGATCCCTCAAGAGAAGGTATGTTGTAGTACGACTCAAGCAGGTACTGATCAGTCAAGAGGATTACAGGAACCTGGTATTTGTCGGCAAGATTGAAGGCTTTCTGGGTAAGACAAAAAATATCCTGAGTGTTGCCGGGAGTAAGGATAATTCGTGGAAACTCTCCATGACCCGCATGAATGGTAAATAAGAGATCAGCCTGCTCTGTTCTGGTGGGAAGTCCTGTTGCTGGAGCTGGCCGCTGACCCAGGTGAATAACAACCGGCATCTCCAGCATACCGGCAAGACTTAGGCCTTCTACCATGAGAGCAAACCCTCCCCCCGAGGTAGTAACCATTGCTCGTGCGCCTGCATACCAGGCTCCAATTGCCATATTAATGGCACTAATTTCATCTTCTGCCTGTTCAACAACGATGTCAAAGTCCTGGGAGTACCGGGCAAGAAATATCCCCACCGAGGTTGAAGGGGACATAGGGTAAAAGGGGACAAAGTTGCACCCTCCACCTATTGCACCTAGTGCTACTGCCTCGGCACCATTAAGGAGAATCTCATTTGCAACCTTCGGGTTTCTCTGTATCTCCATGTGGATTTTGCCGGACGCCACCAAGTCCCTCGCGGTCCTGTACCCTTTTCGTGCAGCTTCAATATTCTTCTGTACGATCCCCTCTCCTTTTCGAGAAAAATGCGTTTTCAAGTAGCCCTCAAGAATATCTGCTTCAACTTTGAAAAGACCTGAGAGTACTCCAACGGCAACTGTATTAGAATAGATTTTGCTTCCAACGTCGGATGCCATTCGAGAGAAAGGTATATCTATCATCATATCTTCGCTGCCGCGATATTCCTTTTGGAAATTCTCTTTCTCGCCCAGGATAATCGTTTCAGGCGAAAATCTTTCCTCCACGTGGTGCAGGGCGCCTTTGCTGAGAGGAATGAGAATATCCATCCTATTAACAAAAGAAGATACCCTCCTTGATGATATACGTATCTCAGAGGAATTCACTCCCCCCCGTATTCGGGACATGAATTCTGTGCTGGAGAAAACATTGTAGCCAGAAAGTTTGAAAACACGGGTGAGAATGTATTCAACGGTTTGAATCCCCTGCCCGGCCTCCCCAACCAGAACAATCGAAACAGAATCTCTACTATCTGTTAGGTGCTTAGGCATAGGCTTCATCCTCCATAAAAATTAACATATACACCCTGTATTTTCCCAAGCTTTGTCTATTGGTATTCAAATGTGGCAGGCTATCGAAGCACTTTCCTTATTGCTTCAAGATCGGGTAACTTTTCTGGATCCTCGGAGACCCATTCATAAAGAACAGATCCCTCTCTGTCCAAAACAAAGGCAGAACGCTTGGCTACTCCTTTAAATCCTCCGAGATCTTCATAGAGGACACCATAGGCTTCACTTACCTCTTTATTGAAATCACTCAAAAGAGGAAAGTTTAGATTTAGCTGCTGAACCCAGGCTTTTTGAGCGTAAGGGCTATCCACGCTGATCCCGATAACTCTTGCTTCGATGGCCGTGAACTCGGTCATGCCATCACGAATAGAACACATTTCCTGAGTGCATACCGGACTGAAAGCAAAAGGGTAAAAAAGGAGAAGTATGTTTCCTTTACCCAACTCCTTCTTGAGACGAACCTTTCCTCCTTCGGTAGAGGGAAGTTCAAAATCTGGGGCCCTATCTCCAACATTCATTCTTACACCTCCGTTTCAATATATCTTGAAACAATCCGCGGGCATTTATCGATTACGAAGGAAAGCTATCGAGAGAGCTCCCCCTTTGAAGCGGTTTACAAGACAAGGAAGATGCAGCTTCTCTCATTCTTTGTAGGCCTCAACAGCTGTTTCTTCAATTCTTTTCAGAATAGAATCCAGATCTTCACCACCCACATAGTCCAGTATCCCACTCCAGAAAGAACCAGACCCTACAGCAGCAGGCATGAGATCCGACCCGTCAAAGCGAAATGTGTCGGCACTGGCTAATATTTTGGCGGCTTTGCGAGTAAGATCATCAGGATAAGCATTAGGGTTCACCCTTCTGTTAGCTGACAGTTTTCCCAACTGGGCTACCCAGATCTCCTGCGCGTCAGCAGTTGCCAGGTAGCGCATAAGGGCTCGTGCTTCTGGAGTATCGTTGAACATGGCAAACATATCAGCAGCTCCTAGAGCCGGGGTGCCGTACTCTAAATCAATGGGTGGGAAGGGAAAAAAGCTAAAGTCCTCACCTGGATTAAGGTCGGGATCGTACTTGAGAATAAAACTCTTGATAAAGGTCGCCTGTTTATGCATATATGCACGAGGTTGAGTAGAAAATAGCACGTTAGGAGCCTCCCCGAAGTTGGCAGTAAGTGCGGCTGTTGACCCCCCATAAACATATTCCTCATTTCGGGCGATCTGACCAAAAAGCTCCCAGGCACGTTTTACGGTCGAGTCTGTCCAGGATATTTCGTGATTGACCCACTTATCGTAAATCTCCGGTCCTGCGGTTCTGAGGATAATGTCTTCAATCCAGTCAGTCCCGGGCCAGCCACTAGCAGCACCGGACTCAAGACCAATAGACCAGGGACTTCTACCCTGAGCAGTGATTTTATCGGAAAGAGTGATGAGTTCATCCCAGGTTTTCGGTATCTGGTATCCTGCATCTATAAATGCCTTAGGATTATACCAGACCAGACTCTTGAGATCTGCTGAGATGAAAACCGCATACACAGTCCCCTGGAAGCTTCCCAGATCAATCCATGTTTCAGCATATTCGTCCCGTAGTCTACTCATATCCATGAACTCGCTGAGATCAACCAGGACTTTCATCTTCGCAAACTCACCCATCTGACCAGGATTGGGCAAACTAGAAACGTCCGGAGGATTGCCAGCTGCCACTCGGGTAGTGAGTACTGCCGGAAGATCACGTGTACCGGTAAATTCCACACGAATTCCGCTCGCTTCTTCAAACGGCTCCAGCGTCTTCATAAAAGCATCCCTTTCCGCACCTCCCCATACACCAAGCATGGTCACAGTCCGCTCAGGAAAGCCGGCTGGACAAAGTCCTCCCACCAGTAAGATCAAGATTGAAAGAAGCATAACTCTTCTGGTCATTTTCTTCCTCCTTGGGTCTAGAACTTGTAATCTAGACCCCGAACCTCCCCATTTGCTTTCTCACCTCGTCCAGGCATTACCTATTCCTCAGTTTTTTTTCTATCAGAATCTTGCTAACAGAAAGTGTAGATAATTGGAAAGTTTCTGCAGAGCTAATGGGTAGAGTTTTCAGACCAAGCAATTTCAAGTTACCGTAATTTGTAACCTTGTCAACTACGTCTTTCGCAAAAAACCGCGACACCGTATGGAGGAATCCAAGAGGAAACCGCGCGCTGGATAATTTTTCGCAGAGGGCATTTCTCATCCAGCTCAAAACACATCTGATCATACATGTTTTCTCAAAAAGCATCGGGGAACTTGACATCTACGCTACGTTATACTACTATACTTGGCGTCCTTGGAACAAGGACAAGGAAGCCGAAACGGCAAACCGTTCGAAAAGGATGGGACGCAAAGAAAAGCGGTAGCTCGCCTGCCGAGGTTATCACATAAAGATGCTGAAAACCCCCATCCTTCCAGTGAAAGGGGGTTTTTTTTCGGGAAGAATAGCACATTTGACCCTCAAAAAAGGACACCTGCAGGTGCAAGAAAATCCTTCAAACGAGAGACAAATTCATCAAAGCGTACCAACAACAACGGCAATGGATGATCCAACCCAGGGCAAGGAAAAGATAAAGAAAATAGGAATGGGGAAAAAAGCAGCTAAATTACTGCTAATGGTAGCCGTAGGGCTAGGAATTAGTTGTAGTTTGGCTATCGCCCAGACAAAGATATCTGTCTGGTGGACCACCCGAGATCCGGTGGTAAAATATCTAGACAGAGAGCTAACTTTCTTTGAGAAAGCGCATCCAGATATCAAAATAGTACATTCCATCCTGGCCATAGAAGCAACCGTAGGAGCAGCAAAGCTGGCCAAAGCAGAAAGAGCTATGGCAGAAGAGCTTCTTCCCATGATTGCCTCAGGCACGGGACCCGATTTAGCCTACATTGACGAGAGCTTCCTTTCCCCACTTTTGAATGCGGAAGCTCTAAGAGCTATCCCTGCTGATATTTATGACAGGGAGAAGGTAGAAGAGACATTTGGGAAAGCAATAGCGGATCTCTTTTCTGTAAAGGGTAAGTACTATATGTTGCCTTACGGAAATATGACCAGTGTAATTTTCTACAACCCCGAGATTCTGAAAAAGTATGGTTATGCAGGTAGCGACATTCCGAAAACCTGGGATGGATTCCTTTCCATGGCTCAAAAGATGACCGATCTGGGAAAGGGACAACCTGGTTTTGCCATCAATGGTAACCATTTTCCTGGTATTGTTGATGCTGTACTATACCAAAAAGGGGGATATTTCTACAGAGATAATGAAGAAGTGATGCTTGACACTCAAGCGCTCCGAGAAGCGCTCAAGTTCAATCGTGACCTATATGATAAGTACAAGATAGATACCAGAAGCGGCGTATCGGCAATGGAAGCTTTTGGAAGTGGTAAGACACCTCTTATGTTCTCCTGGTCATGGTTCATCGGTTATATGGACAGAATCTATCCTGAGATTCCCTATAATACTTCTGTATTGCCCACTTTTACTGGCAAGCCTCCCTACGGTCGATTTGGCTATAACTTAGGGTTTGCTGTGACTGCCATCGATCCAGTAAAAATAATGGCTGCATGGGAATTCTATAAATTTTTGATGTCTCCCGATTTCCAATACGGATTTGCCATAGCCAGAGGGTGTATACCTACTCAGCTCAAACTTCGAGAGAAAGCAAAATTTAGATCTGATCCCTTTAAATCAGTAATATACGCTCTTCAGCCAGGGAATACAATAAACACAGGAGGGTTCGATTTTAGCTCTCTCGAGGTGACAGATATTATCAGTGCAATGTCTGATGCGGTAGTGCTGGGGGGTAAGCCCACAGGAGAGGCTATAACCGCAGCTCAAAAAGAAACGACTGAGGCAATGAAAAGATTTAGGGATCCCTGGAATCTTCTTTGGGGAAAGGAAGGATGGGAAAAAAGGATGATAGGGCGTGCGGTATCATAACTTTTCAAAAGAGCTCTAGTGTTTAGAACCCCTCAAAAAAGGAGCCAAAAATGAAAAGAGTAATTACCGTCATTTCAGTAGTAATCAGCCTAGGATTGGCGATGCCTGTGCCCTGGGGCCTTTGCAGCGAGAACACACCCGAAGCCTCCTTAGTTAAGAAGCACTTAGGCAATTTGAATTTGCTGGTAGAGAACCTACTGGTAGATCTTAACCCTCCTCGAAAGAGTACTGCGGAGGCTGCTGAAGTAGAGGCTGGAGACGAGCAAGACAGAGCAACCACAGAAAAGATTACATCTAGGGCAGAGACATACCATGCCATTATTTACGGCTATAAGGGTGCAAAAATCCCTGATTATCTACTCGACAGCTTTGACAGGATCTTCAGAATGATCGCCGAATACCTCAACTTCGATGTTGGGAGGGACAAAGTTGTAGTTTGGGTAATGAGCCTTGGTGATCTCCACCAGGTCCCATTTGGAGCACAAAGCGCCGCCAAGGGAAATCCGAGAACTCTGGTTGCCCTTTACGTACATATTTTTGACTATCTTTTTTACTCTCCCGAATATATGAAGGACTACTACATGACCCATGAACTTCTTCACTATTTCATCGATGAGTATGAAAAAGAGGTCATTGATGGACTTCCTGAGATAATTACAAAACAAAATATGGGATTTGTTCCAATGCACTATTTCCTAAAGGGGAATGAAGAGAGAATCGTCACTCAACTTTCTAAAATCATTATCCGCCGGGGCGAGCATAGCTTTATGTGGCGAAGGACGTGAAAGGAAAAAATAAACGGCATCGAAAGGGAAAAAATGAGTAAAAAGACCTTGGTCCTTTTAACGGCAATGTTCTTGGTTGGAGCACTTACTGTCACTGGCCTTTCCCAGAACAGGGTGATTTCAGTTCAATACCGAGAACCCTGGAAGGACCTATTTGAGTCAGCAATTGAGGAGTTTGAGGAGACCACCGGAGCCAAGGTTGATAGAATGCTGATTCCATACGAAGTGGATATGTGGGAGAAAATAGTATCGGATTTTGCGGCAGGGACCGCAAGCGACGTTATCCTGGTAGATGGTTTTATGATAGCCGACTCTGTCGAAGCGGGTTATCTCCATGAGCTGGATGGCTATGTTAAAGACTGGTCGGATTGGTTTCAATACTACCCAACATTTCGGGCAGTGGGTTCATACAAAGACCATACCTATGGAATCTTACTAGAAACGTCTGTGAACGCAATTCTGTGGTATTGGAAACCAAACTTTGAGAGGGCGGGTATACCTATGCCATGGAAACCGAAAGATTGGGACGAGGTACTAGAAACCGCTGAAAGAATCAAAGAGAAGTTGCCAGATGTTGAGTGTCCACTGTTCATCCCCATGGGACCCAAGTGGGGAGAAGGCGCTACTTGTACCGGGATTTACTCGGAAATTCTCGGAGCCGATACCTCAAAAGGCGATCGTAATAGACTTAGAAATTACACAACAGGCAAGTGGATCGGAAGTAGCCCTGCAATCGAGCGCGCCCTTAACTTTTACCGCGAGATATTTTTTGTACGAGGACTATGCCCGACTGACCCCATGTATGCTCCGGACGTTTGGGGTGAGTGGAGAAGGCTGATGCTAGAAGGCAAAATTGGGATCGGTCAGGGAGGCTCCTGGGAATGGTCTGAGTTCTGGCCAGAAGCAGAAAGACCGCCAGAAGAGGAGAGAGCAGACTTTCTTGGCTGGGCCCCACTTCCTGGATCAGGCGATCCCGGTACGCCTCCGATACAGACCATTTCTGGAGGATGGACGGTAGCCATGAACGCGACAGTGAAGGATCCGGATCTAGCTTGGGAATTCTTGAGAATACTCAACAGCAAGGAGAGGCTGGCGAAATGGCTTGGGGCATCCGGGAAACTATCTATGAGGAAGGATTCAACCGAAGTTCTAGAATATGCACGGAACGACTTTCTGATGGCCATTGGAAAGCTCCTTCCTTTTTCAAGTTACCGGGATGCGGTTCTCGGATACACAACGGTGTCAGGCTACCTTCAGCAGGCTATGGAAAAAGTGGCGGTTGACGGCATTACTGCTGCTGAGGCTATGGACTGGTACAAGACTAAATTGATCGAGGAATTCGGAGAAGATCAAGTGGAGACAGTGAGGCCAAAAGTGAGTTAGGTAACTAACCTTTTTTCTTGCCTCTGAAAGCCTAGTACCTTCCTGGAAGGAAACGATATGAGAATAAGACTATTGATGAGATCTATTCTTGGATCGAAATTACTCCGGATAGGAACCTGTCCAGAATTCATCGGGAAAGACTATAGGAGACTTGGAAGGCTAGTGCTTTGTATATTTCTATTTTCTGCTTTCATAGCTTATGCTGATAGTGGACAGACCGACAGCGGTCCATACGGTGGGGATCCTCAGGACCTTACCACGGACTCTTTCACCGCTGCTGCCATCTATGCTGCAACATTGACTTATCTCTCCGCTAACTCTCTAGCCATAGATCCCGTCACTCCGACTACCATCTATGCTGCAACCAGGAGTGGGATATTCAAGAGCATGAATGGAGGAGACGACTGGAGAGGAGTGAATACTGGATTGACTGATCTCCCTGTTGCCTCCCTAGCCATGGACCCTTTCTCTACCATCTACGCCCGAACTTGGGCTGGTGGGATATTCAAGAGCATGAATGGAGGAGATAGCTGGAAGGAAATCGGTACTGCATTGAGCGATCGGGATATTCAGGACCTGGCTATAGATCCCGTCACTCCTAGTACCATCTATGCTGGAACCTGGTATGGTGAGATATTCAAGAGTACTGACGGGGGAGATAGCTGGACTGAGGTGGGTACTGGACTGATTGATTTCCCTGTTACCTCCCTGGCTATAGATCCCGTCACTCCCACTACCATCTATGCTGGAACCTGGAGCTGGATATTCAAGAGCACCGATGGAGGAGACAGCTGGACTAAGGTGGGTACTGGATCGACTTATCTCTCTGTTGACTTCCTAATCATAGATCCTTCCACTCCTACGACCATCTATGCTGGAATCTGGAGTGGAGGGATATTCAAGAGCATGGATGGAGGAGATAGCTGGAAGGAAGTGAATACTGGATTGACTGACCGACATGTCTACAGCCTGGCCATAGATCCCGTCACTCCTACGACCATCTATGCTGGAACTCGCTATGGTGGGGTATTCAAGAGTCCCAATAGAGGAGGCATCTGGATGCAAGTGAATACTGGATTGACTGACCTGCGGGTTTTCTCCCTAGCCATAGATCCCTCCAGTCCTAGTACCATCTATGCTGGAACCCAGTATGGTGGAGTATTCAAAAGCGCCAATGAGGGGGATAGCTGGAAGGAAGTCGGTACCGGATTGACCGATCTCTCCGGTTAGTTTCCTACCCATAGATCCCTCCAGCCCGGCTACCACCTATGCTTCAGCTTCCTTTTTTAGCCTTGCCTGCTCCCTCATTAAATACCTAAGTCTATTTTGGACTCTTCCGTTAACCGTGTTTTTAGGGAAAGACCCATCCTTACCTCTCTTGCCAGCTTCAACACCGGTCAGAATCTCCACTCCCTCATTTATGCTGGAGATGGGGTAAATGTGAAACTTGCCTTCTCTTACCGCCTCGATCACCTTAGGTTTCAACATGAGATTCTTGATGTTACTTTTGGGAATGATCACTCCCTGCTCTCCAGTGATGCCCTTGGCCTGGCAGACGTTGAAAAAACCCTCTATCTTCTGGTTGACTCCACCGATTGGCTGTATCTCACCCCGCTGATTGACCGATCCGGTAACAGCTATACCCTGCTTAATGGGTAGTTCGGATAAGCTCGAAAGTATAGCAAAAAGCTCAGTCGAGGAGGCACTGTCCCCCTCCACAAATGAGTAAGTCTGCTCGAAGGTCAGGGTTGCCGATAGAGAAAGAGGAATGCTGCCGCCGTATTTTCCTCCGAGATACCCTGAGAGAATAAGTACCCCCTTATCGTGGGTCTTTCCGCTCAGCTTAGCTTCACGCTCGATGTTTATGACTCCCTTGTCTCCCATGAAGGTCTGGGCGGTTATTCTGGAGGGCTTGCCGAAGGAAAATTCCCCATAGGCGTAAACTGAGAGGGCGTTTACCTGACCGACCGTCTTTCCTTCGGTGTCGATATAAATGGTACCTCTCTCAATCATCTCCTGAATTTTGTTTTCCATGAGGCTGGAGCGGTATTCTTTCTCTTCCAGAGCCTTTTCCACATACTTTCTGGTTACATATTTGCTTTTCTCCGTCTTGGCCCAGAAATTCGCCTCCCTTAAAAGGTTAGCAATTTTCCCGAACTGGAGGGAAAGCTTCTCCTGATCTTCGGCTAATCTCGACCCATATTCCATAACGGCTGCTATTCCTCCCTTGTCACAATGTCCTAGGTTCTCGTCATTACAAATCTTGCAAATAAAACTGGCGCACTGACTTACTACCTTGTCATCTATCTTGGTTTCGTAGTCGAAATCCCCCCTTACCTTGAATATCTTTTTGAAATTCTCATCATACGCATGCAACAGGTCAAAGATTTCTCCCCTCCCTATCATGACAACCTTTATATCTAGAGATATGGGCCTTGGCCTCAGAGCGCTTGAGGAAAGAAAGGCATACTGTTCTGCGGCCTCTTCAATTTTGGTCTCCTTGTTCCTTAAGTTCCTTTTCAGGGTATCCCATACAAAAGGGCTCCTAAGTACCCCTTCGGCATCCACCACTAAATATCCCCCATTTGCCTTCAGGATAGAGCCGGCCTTGATTTTGGTAAAATCAGTTATGATGGCCCCGAGTTGAGCTTTCTTCTCCACCCTCCCGAACATGTTGCTGTAGGTAGGGTTTGTCTCCATTATCACCGGAGCCCCCTCGGTATGAGAATTATCTACCACCACATTGACCTCATACTTTATGAAAGGAGCCTCCGTGGGAATCTTAACCCCCAAAAGAGACGGCTCCTCCTGGGTTTTCAAAAAATCGTCTACGTTTTCTACCAGGTCAGCCTCAACCTCCTCCAGATGATCGAGAACTCCAGAATAGTCCTTGTATTTTGCTTTTAGATTATCAATGCGAAAGCCAACCACAAAAAGAGCCACCTCTTTATTGAATTTGGCAAGTTTCTCCTTTGATTCTCTGTCCAGCAGGTTAAACTCTCCGAATGTCTCTTTTATCTGTTTCTGAACACACTTCAAAGCCTCCTCAATTCGCTTACGATCCCTGGCCCCAAGCTTCTTAAATTCTTCCTCACTCAAAGGTTCACCATCGCTCTTTATAGGAACAGGAGCAAATCCCAGGGGCGTTTTCTTGATTTGAAAGCCCTGCTCAAGAGCTTTTTTTTCCATATCCGATAAAAGCTTCTGTTTTCTTCTATCATAGCCTTCCGAAGTCTTGGAGCTTCTCTCTTTATAATCTTTGGTTTCAAAAGCCTTGGGTATTTCTTCCCGGAGGCTCTTTATTAAATCCCTCATCTCCTTCTGCCACACCCTTCCTTTGCCCGGAGGAAGACTGATACTCCTGGGTTGGTCAGGATCGTGGAAGTTGTATACATAACACCAATCATTGGGCACCTCTTTTTTTGCCGCCACATCCCTTAAGATTCTCTCTACCGTGCTTGTCCTTCCAGTGTCACTCAGGCCCGCTACATAGATGTTGTACCCAGGACTGTCAATATTTAGGCCAAACTCAATGGCCCTGACGGCCCGGTCCTGCCCGATCATGCCCTTTATTTGGGACGCTGTCTCCGTAGTTTCGCACCTAAATCCCTTCAAGTCAAAGCTTCTGGTTAGCTTGTCAGGCGATAGCTCTTCGTGTTTCAACTTCACTTTAACCCCCTTTTGTCACTCTCCAAGGAGATCTCTAACAACTTCCTCAAGCTTTATCTTTGGCTTCTTTGGCTGGATTCATAAGCCTTCATAACCTCGTGAACGAAAGAAGCCTCAGGATGAGCCCCCTCAAATCCAAATTCCTCATTTATCACCACTTTTGGAACCCCCATTACTCCGTATTTGCTTACCAAGTGAGGAAACTCAGCTGACTCTATCATATCTGACGTAATGTATTCACTCTCCAGCGCAATCTTATGAGCCATTTCGACCGCACCGGGGCAATGGGGACAGGTAAGGGTGACAAACACCTGGATGTGTACGGGTTTATCAATTTTACCTATTCTTTCTTTTGACTCCGAAGATAAGTCGGTGGACCCCGCGGAGACCTCTATAATGCTGGAAATAAGAGAGTTAAATTCATATCCTCCGGGAATGCCAAAAAACCTGATTCCGTGGTCTTTTTCTCCTTCCACAACGATTGCGGGGATCTTATCGATCTTATACTGTTGGGCTTTTTCCTTATCGATTGCGAAATTATATACTTCCGAGCTAATCTTGGGAGAAAGGGAAGCTATCTCCTCGACGAGCCGGCGGGTCTCCTCGCAATGGTGGCATTCCAGCTTCTGAGTAAAATTCACTAACTTGACCTGGCCAGTTAATTTCTTGAATCTCTCCTTTACCTCATTTTGCACTTCATCTTTGAGTATAGCCATGTTTACCTCTCTTCACGTTTTATTTTAGCCTCATTAAATATTGATGGGCAATGAGAGTTGCTTTGGCCCCTTCACCGGCAGCAATGATAATCTGTTTTTCAGGAACACTGCTCACATCTCCGGCAGCAAATAATCCGGGGATACTGGTGTGGTTACTACAATCTACTGCAATCTCCCCCATTTGATTAAGCTTGACCAAGGATCTGGCAAATTCTGAATTGGGAATCAATCCAATCTCGATGAAGACTCCCTCTACGGAAAGGCTCTTGGCCTCATCACCATCCACGGGTTCTATTACTATGCTTTCCACCCTGTCGTCCCCTCTAATTTCATTCACCTTATGTTGGGGGAAGGTAGCCACTTTACTCTCCTCTTCTATTTGCTGCACCAGGACAGGGTCCGCCATCCAGGTAGAGGCAATGTCTATGAGATAGATCTTTGGGGCAATTTTAACCAAGTCCAAAGCCGCTTCAAAGGCCGAGTTTCCTCCCCCAATCACGGCTACTTCTTTTCCTTCAAAAAAGGGAGCATCACACACACTGCAGTAGCTCACCCCGCGCCCGGTGAGTCTCTTTTCCCCTGGAACGTTGAGAGGTCGAGATCTTTTACCAGAAGCAATGATTGCTGTCCTACCCCTGAATCTCTTCCCTCCCCTGGTGAAGATGGAGAAGATTTCTCCCTCTTTATCCAATTTCTCAACTTCTTCCCCAATTTCTTGGTCTATGGTGAAGTGGCTCACCTGTTCTTTGAACTTGTTGACCAGCTCCCCACCTTCGATATATTGATAACCCATGTAGTTTTCTACCTCTGAAGTCAAGACAACTTGGCCGCCGAGATCCTTGCTGATCAAAAGGGTTTTCAATCTTTTGCGAGCAGCGTAGACGGCAGCAGTCATACCTGCCGGGCCCCCGCCTATTATCACCACATCATAAGTGAGCTCCCTCTTCCCGGTTGATTTGGCCTCCTCTTTTGAGAGAATGAAATCTAGCTCCATCAATCCCTCCTTTTTCCTCGATTAGGTTAGCCTCTGGCTTATTTTATACCCGAAAAGAATCTGGAAGTCAATCAGCCACAAGATCTCTGGCAGGAAAAGACTCTAACTTTACCCTGACAAAGCTCAAGATCTTGTACAGAATTTTGGGAAACTGTCAGCTATTTTCTGCTTGACAACCTATGAAGCTTCAGACTCCGAGTTCCGAGCGAAGGTGCAAGAGTCTCTCTAAGCTTGAGTAATTTCCAGAAGCCTCCTTGCCATCCGCCCGTGCCTCATTTCATCTTCTACAACTTTGCTCAGTAGACCTTTCATCCTCTCATCCTCAGTCAAACGAAGACATTCTTCATAGGCCTGGGCCATCTTGTGTTCCACAACCAGGACATCCTCAAATTTTTCAAAATGTATCTTTCTGGGATCCATCCTTTTCCACAGTCTCTATTTTTTTGATCAAACTCTCCACTGTTTCTTTGTGTTTCGCCGAATCGCTTTGCATAACGAAAAGAATATTTTCTGCCTCATTCTTTTCCTTTTCTGAGAGCTCACTAGTTCTGACAAAATCCTGGTAGAGAGGTGCTAGTTTAACAATAAACTCCTCTTCCAGATCCAGGCCGCTCTTTAGGGCCAGGACCAACTTTTCTTTTCTACTCATTTCATCACCTTCCGGCAAACTTACATTTCATTTGGCCTTGTAGAGAGCGTGAGTAGTCTTTTCCCAGTAAAATGGCCTGGTAATTAGCTGAAGTGTCCCTTTCCAGCAGCCAATGCTAATAAGGGCCCAGTATACAGGGATAAGAATGGCGTAGGGAATGAGAAAATATTTCCTGGTCCTTACGGCAGCATGGAGGTGAATTATTATGTAGATCGAATTACCTACCACCAGATTGAAAAGGCACAAAATAGGTATGGGATAGAGAAAAATGAAGGAAAAAACACCTTTAAACGCAAAAGAAGCGATGGTCACAAACCATAAGAGAGGGTTTATCAAAGGGAGGTAAAAATTCCCCCCAAAGGTCAACTGAAAAAGCAAGAAGGATCTGATCCCAGTTTCTCTCAATAGTCTGAGAGGATGACGCATATAGACCAGGAATGTTTGGGCATAGCCCTTTTGCCACCGGGACCTCTGGCGGATCCAGTTGTACAACTG
>SDBT01012069.1_pt1 | contig 13877 bp, 10 predicted proteins | sample 2277101 | NCBI WGS metagenome assembly SDBT01 (sample SAMN10404973, study PRJNA504765) | marine sediment metagenome | isolation source: marine sediment core GS10_PC15, 103 cmbsf | place: Arctic Ocean: Southern Knipovich Ridge | collected 2010 | reverse complement strand
TACAATGATAATTTTTGTAACAGGCGGTTTCTCAAGTGTGTTTTCGTTGCTGTATCTTGTTGTAATTATCTATTCCAGCATGCTCCTTTTCAGAAAAGGCAGTATTATCATGGCTGCCTTTTGCAGTATTCAGTACGGCATTATGGTTGACCTTGAATACTATGCTATTTTTAAGCCTTTTGTCATGGACGAAGCCCTTGACGCTTCAAACTACGAGGGAAGCCATGTGCTTTATAAGATAGTCATAACCATGGCGGCATGTTTTGCTGTCGCCTTTCTGAGCAGCCTCCTGTCGGAACAGGCCAGAAAAACAAAAAAAGAGCTCCTGGCTATGGAGGAGAATGTTAAAAGGGTGGAAAAAATGGCTGCAATGGGTGAAATGGCTGCAGGCCTGGTCCACGAAATCAAGAATCCGCTTGCTTCTCTTACAGGCTCAATACAGATGTTGAGGGAAGATATTAAATACGATCCCGATCATGACAAGCTGATGCAGATAATTCTGCGTGAGGCAAACAGGTTAAGCTCTCTTGTAAGCGACTTTTTATTATTTGCAAAACCTCAGACAGAAAAAGTTAAGGCAATTGAACTGGCTGAAGCTCTGACAGAAGCAGTGGAGTTTTTTGAAAATGACAGTAAACGCATCAAACATATTTCAATAAATAAATATTTTATTCCGGATATATGGATAGAAATGGATCCAGCGCATCTTCACCAGATCCTCTGGAATCTGCTTTTAAATGCCGCAGAAGCCATTGAAGATCAAGGGGTTATTGATATCAGGATGCATCCTTCGAAGAATAATACCGTTGGAATAAGAATTTCCGATAACGGCTACGGCATATCGAAAGAGATAATCAATTCTATTTTTAACCCGTTTTTTACAACCAAACCAAGGGGAACCGGCTTAGGCCTTTCAATTGTTCACAGCATACTTAAATCTTATGACAGCCGGCTTGATGTTGAAAGCGAAATCAACAAGGGAACAACTTTTATTGCTAAGTTCAAGATCATTGAGTCTCCAAGACTTAATTTAACCTAAATTGAGCGATTGTTGAGATTGCCGAAGATGCAAGGCGCAGAGTGCGAAGCTGTAGTATGCTACTGCAAACGCTCTGCAACACAGCAGATTCGGTAATATCGGCAAGCCCAAAGGGTTTCAAATTTTGACTGATTTTTGATATTTTTTAAGATACCCATTGGGTAGCGTCTCAATCGAACAATGCATAAATACAATTGGTTGAATACATATAGAATTATTTAATACCCCTCAGGTAAAATTTGAAGCGCTCGAGTTAGGTTTAACTTAGTCTTGACACCTATCTATAAATAGGTTAGCGAATTCAGCTTAACCTTTTTTGTATAAACAAATTATAAGTCTTTAACTTTATAAAATAAACTGGCTGTGCGTGAGCTTCAGGTATAATCAAATTCAAGCAGTTAAATTGACAATTGGCAACTTCTCAACTTAGGTGTAAAGCAGATATTGAGTGGAAATGGATAAAACAAGCGACATAATTGAGAAACGAAGGGAAAAACTGGCGGAGTTAAAAAATAATGATATCAATCTGTTCCCGAATGATTTTATTGTTTCCCATACTGTTAAAGATTTGAGAGATACCATAGAAGAGTCATCGCATTCACTTAAAAAAGATGACGCTGTCTTTTCCGTTGCGGGCCGAATGATGGCTATTAATCGTTTTGGCAAGGCATCTTTTATCAGGTTCAGGGATCGAACCGGACAGTTTCAGGCATATATTAGAAAAGATAAAATAGGCGACCGGGCTTACGACATCTTTAAAAAGCTGGATATAGGGGACTTTGTGGGCCTAAAAGGAGGAGTTTTCAAAACTAGAACCGACGAGTGGACCCTTGTGGCCGATGAGCTGAAGCTTATCACAAAGGCAATAAGGCCTCTTCCGGAAAAATTTCACGGGCTTAAAGATCCTGAAAAGCGCTATCGCCGGCGCTATCTTGATTTAATTATGAATTCGAATGTGCGTGAAATATTTATAAAAAGAAGCCGGATAATTCAGGCTGTACGTACATTTTTCCTTGACAGGGATTTTCTGGAGGTAGAAACTCCTATGATGCAGCCTATCCCGGGCGGAGCAGAGGCTACACCATTTATAACTCACCATAATGCTCTTGGCATGGATCTTTTTCTGCGCATTGCCCCTGAGCTGTATTTAAAACGACTTGTTGTAGGTGGCTTTGAAAGGGTTTTCGAGATAAACAGAAATTTCAGGAATGAAGGGATTTCAACCCGGCATAATCCTGAATTTACAATGCTGGAGTTCTATCAGGCATATGCGACCCACGATGACATTATGGATCTGATAGAAAAAATGTTCGATTATATAGCCAGGGAGGTTGCAGGATCAACCGTGATAACATACCAGGACAACGCCATTGATCTGGGAGGCAATTGGAACAGGATGACCCTTACATATGCTTTGGAGACAATTGGAGGCATAGATTCCGGCCTTTTAAAAGACAAAGAAAAACTCCTCGAATTTGCCTCTTCAAAGTCAATCAAAATTACAAAAACCAGGCGTCTTGGAAAGGTTATATCAAAACTGTTCGATGTCCTGGTGGAACCTAAATTAATTCAGCCAACATTCATAACAGGATATCCTGTAGAAATTTCTCCCCTTTCCAGAAAAAATGAAAAGGACAGCGAACTTACAGACAGGTTTGAGCTCTTTATTGCGGGGCGTGAAATTGCCAATGGATTTTCGGAGCTAAATGATCCTGAGGATCAAAAAGATCGGTTCCTCCAGCAGGTTGGAGACAGAGAAGCAGGTGATGAAGAAGCGCACTACATGGATGAAGATTATATAGAAGCACTGGAGTACGGTATGCCTCCAACCGCAGGCGCGGGCATAGGAATAGACAGAGTCGCGATGCTCCTTACAGATTCAGCCTCTATTCGTGAAGTTATTCTTTTTCCACATATGAAAGCAAAGAGTTGAAAAGCGGAATTTATTTATTACCCAGCTTTCGCCAGTTTTTAGAGGTATAATTTAAGTAACCGTCGTTCACGGTTAACAGTTAACGGTTGATCAAAACGTATCAGCCAGAGGCTGACAAGAAGCAAGAGATTCAGTTGTGAGAACTCAAGTTTATATTTCATGTGAGGTTAAGGTGTTTTCTGACTTCATCGCTCTCTAACCGTGAACCGTGAACCGACAACTGTGAACGGTTACCATATATTATTATGTCTTTTGAATTTTTCATAGGAAGTCGCTATCTTAGGACTAGACAGAAACAAGCCTTTATTTCGCTAATCACCATTCTTTCCATAGCGGGCGTTACAGTTGGTGTTATGGCTCTGATTGTAGTAATTGCCGTCATGGCGGGCTTTGAATCCGACCTTAAGTCGCGCATACTTGGAGTGGAGTCGCATATAGTCCTTATGCGCCATAATGCCCCTTTTTCCGACTATCGCAACATCCTGGAACATGTGAAAAATACCGATGGGGTTGAAGCAGCCACACCTTTTGTTAATTCCCAGGTTATACTTCGTTCATCATTATCAGTATCGGGTGCTGTTTTAAGAGGAATAGATCCTGATTCAGTTGACAAAGTTATAAAAAATTTCGACAAGGTTTCCCTGAAAAATCTTAAAGAAACAGAGCAAAGTGAAAGTACATCCATCTCCATGCCGGGTATAATTATAGGCAAGCAACTTGCTAAAAATTTAGGAGTAATGCAGAGTGACACCGTTTATCTGATATCGCCGAAGGGAATGATTTCTCCCATAGGGCACATACCGACAATGAAACTGTTTAAGGTGGTGGGTTTATTCGAGTCAGGCATGTATGAATACGACAGATCACTAGCTTACATACACATAAAAACCGCCCAGAAAATTTTGCGCATGGGAGATTCCGTAAACGGAATTGAAGTCCGTGTTAACGATATTTACAATGCCGGAAATATTGCGGGGAGAATAGTCAAAAAGCTTGGCTTTCAGTACTGGGCAAGGGACTGGATGCAGATGAATCAGAACCTGTTTTCAGCACTCAAGCTGGAAAAAACGGTTATGTTCATCATTCTGGCGCTTATTGTTCTTGTTGCAGCTTTTAACATCGCCAGCTCGCTCATCATGATGGTTATGGAAAAGACAAAGGACATTGCTATTTTAAAAGCTATGGGCGCCACAAATAAAAGTATTAGAAAAATTTTTGTTTTTAAAGGAATAGTAATAGGATCTATAGGAACGACTCTTGGAGTGTGCCTGGGATTTATTCTGTGTACAGTGCTAAAGTACTATCAATTTATCGAACTTCCAGGCGATGTATATTATATCACAACCCTTCCCGTAAAACTTGAGCTTTTAGATGTTGTTTTGATAGCCTCTGCAGCAATGGCAATCAGTTTTTTAGCGACACTCTATCCAGCAAGGCAGGCATCTAAACTTGATCCTGTTGAGGCAATCCGTTATGGTTAACAGCGATTTTGTTTCAGATCACTTAATAGCTGCCAGAAACATCTGCAAGAGTTTCAACAATACCGGCTCCCGTATCGAAATCATAATGGATTTAAATTTTAATCTGGATACCGGTGAAACAATAGCTATTATTGGTGCATCCGGAATTGGAAAGTCGACTCTTTTACATATACTCGGCACTCTTGACCGGCCTGACAGCGGAAATCTTTTTTTTAAAGGAGATGATGTTTTCCTCTTTAACAATGACAAATTAGCTCAATTTCGTAACGAATTTGTTGGCTTTGTTTTCCAGTTTCATCATCTTTTGCCGGAGTTCAGCACTATTGAAAATACAATGATGCCCGCTCTTATCAAGGGCCTCAGCAAGGATAGTTCCATGGAAGCCGCAGAGGAAATACTGGTAAGGGTCGGATTAAGAGACAGGCTTTTTTACAGGGTAGGAAAACTATCCGGAGGCGAACAGCAGAGGGTTGCTCTGGCAAGGGCCTTAATCCTCAGGCCAGCTATTCTCCTCGCCGATGAGCCTACCGGTAACCTTGACAAAAAAAACAGCGTGCAGGTTCACGAACTTCTTTTGGAGCTGAATCAAGAACTTCAGATGGCACTGGTTGTGGTAACACATAACCTGGAGCTTGCATCGTGCATGTCGCAGAGCCTGACCATTGTTGATGGAAAACTTGTAAAAACGAGATGAGTATTCTATATGCAAAAATGTTTAAACCTGATCATAATAGCAGTCATCTTATTTCTTCCGGCCGGAGTATATTCTCTGGAAACAGTTCGAGTCTTAGTGCTTCCTTTTGAAATCCACTCACAACAAGAACTATCATATCTTAAAACTGAAATCCCGGGGATATTAAAAAACCATTTTAAACAGAATGGCGCTATTATAGTAGAAACCGATAGCATCCCGGATTTCTCATTGGAAAATCAACCAAAAAGCGTAGCCGGAATGAAAAATCTCGGCATTAAGAGCGGAGCTGATTATGTTGTCTGGGGAAGCCTGACCTGGCTGGGACAAAAATTCAGCATAGACGCAAAAATGATAGAATCTTTTAATAATGAGCCGCCAAATATTTTATTTGTTGAAGGAGAAGGCGTAGAAAATCTGTTCGGAAGCGTAAAAAAACTTTCAGAAGACCTTGGTATTAAGATTTTCAAGCACGAAAAAATTGCCGCGGTGCTTGTCGAAGGAAATAAACGTATAGAAACTGATGCCATAAAAAAATATATAAAAACAAAACAGGGGGAGATCTTCAATGCCAAAAACATTTCAGAGGACTTAAAATCTGTATATTCAATGGGTTATTTTGAGAATATAAGAATTGAGTCTGAAGATCAACCTGAAGGAAAAACAATTATATTCATAGTCAAAGAAAAACCGACTATCAGGGTAATCAACATTAAAGGTAACAAAGTTTATGAAGATGAAGAAATTAAGGAGTATCTGAACATCAGGACGGGCTCAATTTTAAATATATTCAAGATAAACAGTAATATCAGACGGATAGAAGAACTATACAAGGAAAAGAATTATCATAATGTTAAAGTGGATTACGATTTAAAGCAACTTGAACATAATCAGGCAGACCTTGAATTTATCATTGAGGAAGGTGAAAAAGTTCAAATAAAAAAAATAATATTTGAAGGGAACAATGCATTTGACAGTGACAAACTCAAGGGCCTGATGAGAACGTCGGAAAAGGGTTTTTTTTCGTGGCTGACTTCATCCGGAGAGCTGAATATAGCAGACCTTAATCAGGACATCGCCAGCCTTTCGGCTTTTTATCATAATAATGGATATATACAGGCCAGGATCGGAGAACCGCAGATCGAATATAAGGGCAAGTGGATATATATCACGATAAAAACAGATGAAGGACCGCGATTCAAGGTTGGGGAAGTTGATATCGAAGGAGATATAGTTCTGTCAAAAGAGGAATTGGCCAAGAAACTTAAGATAAACAAAGAAGAATTTTTCAACCGTGAAGTTGTTCGAAATGATGTACTTGCCCTTACAGATATATACTCTGACGAAGGATATGCGTACGCAGAAATAACACCGCGTATTGATAAAGATTTTGATCAACTTATAGTAAACATTAGTTATGTTATTAAAAAGGGCAAACAGGTATATTTTGAAAAAATTATTATTGCCGGCAACACAAAAACAAGGGATAAAGTCATACGCCGCGAACTTAAGGTTTATGAGCAGGAACTTTTCAGCGGACGTCGATTAAAAAGAGGGATGCGCAATCTCTACCGGCTTGACTTCTTCGAGGATATTAAGGTTAATACAATAAAGGGAAGCTCAGATGACAAGATGATATTGAAAATCGATGTTTCTGAAAAGCCGACCGGCACTTTTAGTTTTGGAGGTGGTTACAGCAGCGTTGAAAATCTGTTTCTCATGGCATCCATATCCCAGAGAAATCTTTTCGGACGCGGCCAAATCCTGAGGCTGAAAGGAGAAATTGGAGGAAGAACAAACAAATACACCTTAAGTTTTACAGAACCATGGCTTTTTGATATTCCATTATCGGCAAGTTTCGATCTTTACAACTGGGATAGAGATTACGACTCATACGATAAGAACAGTATGGGCGGTAGTGTAAGGTTTGGCTATCCGGTCTATGATTTTACAAGGCTTTACTTATCATATAAGTATGAGATAAGTGATATTTCCAATATTGATGCGGACGCTTCAAAAAACATTTGGGAAATGGAAGGTGAGAATGTTTTAAGCAGTATATCCACCACATTGCGTTACGATTCGAGGGACAGGATTTTCAATCCCTCTGAAGGCCAGAATCACAGTATAAGCTTGGAATATGCGGGTATCGGTGGTGATATTGGCTTTACAAAATGCTTGGCTGGAACAGGCTGGTATATACCTCTGTTCTGGAAAACGGTTGGCTTTCTGCATGGTGAAACGGGCTATGTAAGAGAAACTTCCGGGGAAAAACTTCCGGATTACGAACGCTTCTATCTTGGCGGCATGAATTCAATGCGCGGATTTGACTGGCAGGATATTCATGTTACAGATGCGGATGGTGCTGAGATCGGAGGAGAAACATATATCCAGTTTAACATCGAATTTATTTTCCCTCTCATCAAAAAAGCGGGAATCGTCGGTGTTATATTTTATGATACCGGCAACGTATCTAATGGAAGTATACAACTGGGCGATATGCGACAAAGCGCCGGATACGGTTTTAGATGGTATTCTCCCATAGGTCCTATCCGCCTTGAAAATGGATACATACTGGATCCTGAAGAGGGAGAGGATACAGGCGGTCGCTGGGATTTTACAATGGGAGCAGCGTTTTAATTGAATTAATAGGAGGATAAAATGCAAACCGCAAAAATAGCTTCTGCTGCTGCAATCTTATTCTTGTTTTCAATAACTGTTTCATATGGTGCAGATGTTGCCAAGATTGGAGTGGTCGATTTTCAGAGAATTTTCGAAGTATCAAGTGCGGGCAAATCCGCACAGGCAGAATTCAAAAGCCAGGGCGAAAAGATGGCGAATGAGCTCAAGAAAAAAGACTCCGAATTAGAAGAATTAAAAAAGAGATTCGAGCGCGAGGCCCTGGTTATAAGCAGAGAAATGCGCGAAGAAAAAGAACGTGAATTCAGAATTAAGATTAATGATTTTAAAGCTCTTGAAAAAAAATACAAAGAAAAGCTCCGGGCCTTAAACAACAGGCTTGTTAATCGTATGAAAAAAGACCTTTATGAACTAATCGAAGAAATTGGGAGAAAGGAAGGCTATCTCCTTATTATTGAAAAGGAAGATGCTGGCGTGGTGTATGCGCCCACATCAATAGATATAACAGACAAACTGATTCCGCAATACAACAAGAAGGTTGCACAGCAGGCTAAAAAAGACAAAAAATAAGAGTATATTGCCATGAAAATATCCCTTAAAAAGATAGCAGAAACTGTCGGAGGCAGTGTTAAGGGCAATTCTGAAAAAATTATTGCTGGCATAGCTCCTTTTAATGAAGCGTCTTCAGGCCATATAACATTTGCTGATAATAAAAAATTATTGAAAAAAATAGATGAAACAAATGCCGGGGCTGTTATTGTTCCCTCAGGCTTTGAAGAATCTTCAAAAGACATAGTAATAGTTGATAATCCGCGTGTTGCTTTTGCAAAAATAATAGGCCTGTTCCATCCACCTTCCAGACCGGACTATTCTAATAGTATTGATGGAATATGTTCAAATGCCTATATTGGCAATAATTTTGTATGCGGAGAAAATGTTTCCATCGCTCCTTTTGTTGTGATCGGAAATAATGTTGTAATCGGGAATAATGTTATTCTGCATCCTAACGCAGTTATCGGAAATAATGTTTTTATTGGAGATGATGTATTAATATACCCCAATGTAACTGTACTTGAAAGATGCAGGATCGGGAATAGAGTTATAATTCATGCCGGATCAGTAATAGGAAGCGACGGCTATGGTTTTGCTCCTGACGGAGATAAATATTACAAAATCCCTCAGAAAGGTATTGTTCAAATAGATGACGATGTTGAAATCGGAGCATGCAATACAATTGACAGAGCAACTTTGGGTAAGACCTGGATTCGCCAGGGCGTTAAGACAGACAATCTTGTACAAATTGCCCACAATGTTACTGTAGGCGAAAACACTTTGCTCGTAGCACAGGTCGCAATTGCAGGAAGCGTAGTCATAGGCAAACATGTAACAATTGCAGGACAAGCAGCAATATCAGGACACTTAACCGTTGGTGACAATGTCACTGTCGGTCCTACGGCCGGTGTTGCAAAGTCTGTCCCGGATAACCAGATCGTATCTGGAGCACCTGCAATGCCCCACAGATTATGGCTGCGGGTGCAGAGAATTATACCTATGCTTCCCGAACTCAGCAAAAAACTATCTGAAATTGAAAAGAGATTAAATGAAATTGAGCATAAAGCCACAGGAGAAAGATAATGAAGAGCAACTATGATATTCAGAAAATAATGAGTTTGCTTCCTCACCGCTATCCATTTCTTCTGGTTGATCGAATACTTGAGCTTGTAACTGATGAAAAGATTATCGCCCTCAAAAACGTAACCATCAATGAACCATTTTTCCAGGGGCATTTTCCGGGATCACCTATTATGCCGGGCGTACTGATTATAGAGGCTATGGCTCAGGCAGGGGGCGTGCTTGTTTTTACATCACTGCCAAAAGAAAGACATGGCGCTCTGATATATTTTATGGGAATAGACAAAGTCAAATTCAGAAAGCCTGTTTTACCAGGCGACCAGCTTTTGCTTGAAATCAAAATACTGAAGCAGCGAGCAAAGGCAATTAAGATGTCCGGCACCGCATTTGTAGACGAAAAAGTCGTAGCTGAAGCTGAATTTATGGCCTCTATTGGAGAAAAAGTATGATACATCCAACCGCAATTATCGATCCCAAAGCTGAACTGGACTCCACTGTAGAAGTCGGCCCGTATTCGATTATTGGAGAAAATGTTTTTATAGGAGCAGGAACAATTATAGGTCCCCATGTAGTAATTGACCCCTATGTCACCATAGGTCCGGGTTGTCATATATTTCAGTACGCGGCGATTGGCGCTACTCCCCAGTCATTAAAGTTTGAAGGCGAAAAAACCTATGTCAACATTGGGCGCAAAACAATTATACGCGAGTTTGTTACGATCCACAGAGGAACAGAATTTGGCGGCGGAATAACCGAAGTCGGCGAGGAAAATTTTCTAATGGCTTATACACACATCGCCCATGACTGCAAAATCGGCAAAAAAGTCGTCCTGTCAAACAATGCAACACTTGCAGGACATATTACAATTGGCGATTATGCAACTATTGGAGGACTTGTGGCTATTCATCAGTTCGTAAGAATAGGTGACTATGCTTTTGTAGGAGGAAAATCCGCAGTGGTAAAAGATATACCTCCCTATGTTATTGCAGCAGGCGACAGAGCAATACTTCACGGCTTAAACAGTGTAGGCCTGAAGCGCAGTGGCTTTTCTCAAAACAAACTGAAATTATTAAAAAAGGCTTACAGAATTATTTTTCGAATAGGCCTCACAATGAACGAAGCAATGGAAAGAGTAAAGGCTGAAGTGGAACAAATCCAGGAAGTAGTTAACTTTATAGATTTTATAAAATCATCTCGTCGAGGAATCACAAGGTAAACAGGCAATAGTTATGCGGATAGGTCTAATTGCGGGGAGCGGTCAGTTCCCCATAATTTTTTCAAAAAAAGCAAAATCAAAAGGCTTTTCTGTATATGCGGCGGCCTATGTGAATGAGGCTGAAAAGGACATAGAAGACCATGTTGATGCAATTGAATGGATTCACATTGGCCAGCTCAATCGTCTCATCAATTTCTTTAAAAAGCATAATATAAGCGAAGCAGTAATGATGGGCGCCATTCGTAAAACAATTATGTTTTCTGACTTAAAAGATATAAAACCAGATATAAAAGCAATTTCGCTTTTTGCTGGTATGATCCATACACACGATGACGGAATTTTAAGTGCATTTGCCAGAACCCTCGAAAAAGAGGGCATCAAAATAAGGGCCTCAACATTCTTACTTCCAGATCTTCTTGCGCAGGAAGGTTGCTGGACAAGAAGAAAACCAACCAAATCAGAAAAAGCCGATATCAATCTCGGCTGGAAATATGCAAAGGAAATTGGCCGCCTTGATATTGGCCAATGTATTGTCATCGGAGGCGGATCAGTCCTTGCCGTAGAGGCTATTGACGGAACTGATGCCACGATAAAAAGAGGCGGAGAACTTGGCAAGGGAACCGCTGTTGTTGTCAAGGTTTGCAAGCCAACTCAGGATATCAGGTTCGACATACCTGCAATCGGGGTACAGACTATCAGGACTATGCATGGGGCGGGCGCAAAGGCGCTGGCTATTGAAGCGGGGAAGGCCGTAGTTTTTGACAGGGAAGAAATGATAGCTATGGCAGATAAATTCGGCATTGCTATAGTTGCTATAAACAATAAAGATTAGAGTAATTCTCATAATTATGTTCCGTATATTAGCAATATTCTCGCTAACTGTTTGACCATTTTGAACGTTTCTAAGGCTTGTTTCGCTAAAATTGAAGAACTCGACCTCGCTTCGCTTCGGGACTCAGACAGCTTCAATTTTTACGCTTCACTTCGCCAAGAACGTTTACAAAATTATCAAAATTGTTAGCTCGAATACCGCTAATATACGAATAAATAAACGGAACACATTTTTGAGAACTGCTATAAATCAGAAAATGGAACAATAAATGAAGAAACTTCGTGTTGGTGTAATAGGTATAGGTTATATAGGTAAATTCCATGCTGAAAAGTATGCTGGAATGGATGAAGTTGAACTTGTAGGAGTTGTTGATATAAAAAAAGAAAAGGCCTTAGAAACAGCGGCAAATTTAGGGACATCTGCATATACAAACTACAAGGATCTCTATGGCAAAGTAGATGCTGTAAGCATAGTCGTCCCCACTCCGATCCATTTTGCCGTCAGTAAGGATTTCCTTGAAAATAATATTGATGTCCTTATCGAAAAACCTATAACAACAACTATTGAAGAAGCTGATGAACTGATTAAGATTGCGGAATCAAAGAGTTTAATTATTCAGGTTGGCCATCTTGAAAGGTTCAATCCGGCTGTTGTTGCTCTCCAGAATATAGTTAAAAATCCAAGCTTTATAGAATCACATCGCCTTAGCATATATAAAGAAAGATGTACTGATGTCAGCGTGGTTCTGGACCTCATGATTCATGATATAGATATAATCCTGAACTTTGTCAGATCAAGCATGAAAAATATCCACGCAGCAGGCATTCCTGTAATCTCAAAACATGTTGATATAGCAAATGCCCGTTTAGAATTTGAAAATGGTTGTGTCGCAAATGTAACGGCAAGCAGAATTTCAATAAAAAATGAAAGGAAAATCAGGTTATTCCAAAGAGATGCATATGTATCTGTTGATTTTGCGAATCATGAAATAACCGTGGTCAGGCAGAACAAAAACAGTTCAAGCGGTCTTATACCCGGTATGGAAATTAAACAGCTTCGCTTTGACAAAGGTGACGCGCTTGAAGATGAGCTTAAATCTTTTGTAAAGTCAGTAATAAATCGTAAAACCCCTGAAGTTACTGGACAAATGGGACGTGATGCTTTAAAAATAGCTCTGAGCATCATGAAACAGATCAGCAGTTCTAATGGAAGTCTTCTGTAGCCTAAAACCCGCATAAACAATCTTGATAAATTATAACACGTTAGCTTTTTATAAATTCAATAAGTTTAATGATAATTTTAGGGGTAGTGTAAGTATATGGACCAGCTTATGGAATCGAAAAATGTTATTATTATAGCTGGTGAAGCTTCCGGCGATCTTCACGGGTCAAAGCTTGTAAAGGCTATATGTAATAAAACCGGTGAGATACATTTCTCGGGGATTGGTGGACAAGCGCTCAGAGATGCGGGAGTTGAAATCCTGATTGATGCATCAGAGCTATCTGTTGTCGGAATAACCGAGGTGTTTTCCAAAATACCATATCTTTTCAAGGCGATAGCTGTCGTAAAAAGACATCTGAAAAATATTAAGCCAGACCTTGTTATATTAATAGATTTTCCTGATTTTAACCTTAAAATCGCAGCAGCAGCTAAAAAGCTCGACATACCTGTTTTATATTATATCAGTCCTCAGGTTTGGGCATGGAGACCAGGCCGTGTCAAAATAATTCGAAAACTTGTGGATCATGTTGCTGTTATCCTGCCCTTTGAGGAAGATTTTTACAGAAAACACAATGTGCCGGTAACATTTGTAGGTCATCCCTTGCTGGACAATTATGCACAGAACGATTACAATCAGTCCGGTACTTTGAAGACAAAGGGAAGATCTGGCCCGCAGGTCTTTGATGGCAAAATGGTTGAAAATGAAAATCATGGAATGCCGGTTATAGGCCTTCTTCCGGGTTCCCGCGACAGGGAAGTTATAAGACACCTTCCGGTAATGCTTGATGCTGCCAAGATTCTGAAAGGCCGGCTCAAGAACATAAAATTCATAATTTCCATAGCGCCCTCTGTTGGGAAAAAACACGTTGAAGAAATATTAAAAAATCATAGAGAAATATCAGATTACGAATTAGCGACAGAAGATGTTAAAAAAGTCTTTGAAATGTGTAGAATAGCTGTGGCTGCTTCAGGTACTGTTACATTAGAAGCTGCGATTTCCGGCACCCCCACAGTAATAATTTATAAGGTATCTTCTGTGAGTTACTGGCTGGGCAAATTAATGGTACAGGTTAAGAATTTCGGTCTTGTAAACCTTATTGCAGGGGAAAATATTGTCCCGGAATTATTACAGGATGAAGCATCCCCGGAAAATATAGCAAATAGTGTATTTAATATGTTAAATGACGCAAAA
>SDBT01012068.1_pt1 | contig 13877 bp, 7 predicted proteins | sample 2277101 | NCBI WGS metagenome assembly SDBT01 (sample SAMN10404973, study PRJNA504765) | marine sediment metagenome | isolation source: marine sediment core GS10_PC15, 103 cmbsf | place: Arctic Ocean: Southern Knipovich Ridge | collected 2010 | reverse complement strand
CGGATCCAGCGATCCTTCGAGTACTGCGGGTTCGGGTCCAGGTCGACGCGCAGCACCTTCCCATATCGATCGACGTAGATGTCGTTCCAGAGGTCCATCTTCCAGGCCTCCAACGTCCTCGGCCCGATTTCGATCTCCACGAGCTCCTTGACCTCGAGCTTCATCTTCTCCCAGTAGCTCCGGGTAATGCTGAGCTTGTCGCGCTCCTGGCGTAGCCACTGTCCCTGGTTGATGAGACCTGCCGGGCGCGTACCCATGGTGACTGGAGTGAAGAAGAGAAACTCTTTTTTTGCGTCTTCCGTCTCCCAGAGCTCCGGGATCAGGAGGCTGATCAGGCCGGGATTGCCCATCGCCGGATCGCTCCAGTCACAGCCCTCGCGGTACTCGAAAGGATCGTATTCGATCGTGTTCGTCCTGAGACCGAGACAGCGCAGACCTGTAGGCAGGTACAAGAAGAGTCCGCGCGGCACCTCGACGTCGAGGTCTCGATGGCTAGCAATGTGGACATCGAATTCCCAATTTCGGCCCAAGAGTCTCACCTGCTTCGTGTACCCCTTGCCATTGAAGGTGTAGATGCTGGTGCGCAAGTCGCTCTCGATCGCCCGTTCCCCCAGATCCTGCTGTTCCGTGATCACGACCTTCAAGGGGAAGCCGTAGGCGTTGACAGTCAGCACAGTCTCGACCCTGATGAAGAAAATGTCGGCCTTGCCCTGACTCAGCATGTCCATGTACGTCGTGCTGCGCTCGTGGCTCAGGGAGAAGGTCGCCTTGAAATTCTCACCCTCCCCCTCGGTCTCATCGAGCCGTATCAGCCAGGCGCCTATTTCACCCCGGCGCAGCGCATCCTCAGGCCCCAGGGTGTAGCGACGCTCCTCTCCTACTCGATATCCGAACGCGCGCCTTCCAGCTTGGCCCGCGGCCCCCCCCGGAGCGTCAGCAGGCTCAGTCGCCGGCGCGGATATTAGCGCCATTCCGGGCGCGGCCATTGGCGCCACCCCGGGCGCGGCCACCCGCTCGGGCACAGGCGTCAGGTAGCCCGAGGTCGCTGCGGCGAAGCCCTCATCGCTCGAGGCATGAGCGAGCACCGCTGCGACAACAAGAAGAAATAGGGCGGCTCGCGAGAGATTTTCTTTCAAGGGTTCGATGCTCCAGTTCAAGGCTCAGTACTCCGTGGGATGCAGCAAGCGAATCCATCGCGGCGCGCCGGTCCGGGGGTGACGATTGATATCGACGCGGAGGACCTGCCCACCATCATCTACGTAAAAGGCGCCATGGAAGCGGCGCAATTCGAGGCGCCAGGCCGGCACTGTGCGACTCCCAAGCTCCACCGAGGTCTCCTCGACCATCCTGATTTCGGTGGTTTCGTAGTTTCGTCCGACGCTCGTGCGCCCGTTGCGTTCGGCAATGATCCAGTCTGCATCGAGATAGCGAGGAGTGCTCGAGGGCGCCAACAGCAACAGCTTGGTGTTCGGGAGTGCACCGTCGACGCGCGCCGGCAACGCCAGGCTCAAAAGTCCAGGATTGACGAGCGCCGAATCGCCCTCCGAAGCAGGTAGATACAGGAACAGCCCGCTGGGCAGGCTGAGATCCAGATCGCTGTGCCGAGCGATTGGAATCGTGTAGTCGAGCTCCCGGTCGGGCACCTTGACGCTCTTGTTGTAGCGTCGCTCCTCGGCGTCGTACTCGTAAGCGGTAGCCCGTGCCTCCCCCCGCCAGGGCGCCTCCCCCGATTGTTCCTCGCTCTCCGTATAGCGGAGCTCGAGAGGGAAGCCGAAGCGATTCACCTTCAGCTCACCTTCCACCCGGAAATAGACCTGCTGGGAACCCCGGTAGGAGATCCCGGGCAATCGGTCTTCGAACTCCAGGGCGAAGACCGCGACAAACTCCTCTGCATCTCCCTCGATGCGGTCGAGTCGTATGAGCCACTCCCTCCCCTCGCCCTCCAACATCGACTCGGAAGGCCCAAGGATGTAGCGCCGCTCCTCGCCGACAAAATACCCGAAGGCACGGCCGGGGGCCTGAGAGTGGCCCGAGCCACCAGATCCGTCTAAGCCGACCGCACTCCTGAGGGCGGCTGCTTCCTCGAGCCCGACCGCACTCCTGAGGCCGGCCGCTTCGCCCGTCCCGGCGACCAATCCTGCCAGCGAAGCCGCGATCGTCGCCAGAAGAATCACCCCCGCGACCGGAAGATGCCTGGACCTCGCGACCGGAATAAACTTTTGCCCTGAGGCTTGCGAAAATCTCGAAGACATACTGACCACCGTCCTGACTGTTCGGGGGGAGCTTTCCCTATAGATTGCCAACCTGGAGGCGCCAGGTCCACGTTGCCGCGACGATCATGGTGCCCGACCCGACTTTTCATGATATGTGCGGGCGAGTGTTATCGTGTGTCGATTCAGACTTTCGACCCGTGGAGCCCTACGAATGTCCCTGAGTGAATGCTGTCAGAACGAGGCCCAGGCCAGCCTGCGGCGACACCACGACGTCGCCACCTGCGACACCTGTGGCAGCCTGCTGCTCGCCTACACCGACGAGGAGACGTTCAACCTCACGGTGAGCGAGATGGAATCCGAGGACGTGACCTTTGCTACCGCTCGTCTCGAATCTCTCTACGTGGTCGCCAAGGAACGCTAGGCTGCATTTTTCATCGCGGTGCGTCGCGAGGGCACGGAGAGATCCTGGCCCCTGCCGGGGCGAGCGAGAAGATACTAGAAGACCGGAGGAAACCTGATGCGCTTTCGTCGAGGAAACCGGTGCAGTGCGGCGCTTGCCATTCTGGTTCTGAGCATCGCTGCGGGACAGACCGTTGAGGCAGGGGCGCAGGATCCCTCGGCAACTCTCCTGCGTAATGTGATGATCGTCGATGGAACGGGAACCCTGCCCTACCACGGCGAAGTATTGATCGTGGGCGACGAGATAGCCGCGGTGGGACCAGCGGGCAGCCTCGACGTCACCGGGGACGTGCATATCGAGTACTTGTCGGGGCTGATGCTGGCACCAGGCTTCATCGATATCCATAACCACTCCGATAGCGCGATATTGAACCGGCCCTCGGCAGAAGCGCTGATCTCGCAGGGCGAAACAACCATCATTGTCGGCCCCGACGGCGGCTCGGCCTGGCCCATCTCCGAATACCTCCGTCGCGTCGAGTCGGCACAGCCGGCGGTGAACGTCGGCACCTTGGTGGGGCACGGGACCATCCGCCGTGCCGTCATGGGCGACGACTATCGCCGCACCGCGACCCCCACGGAGGTGCAAGCCATGGCGACGCGGGTCGAGCGCGGCATGCGCGAAGGCGCGTTCGGGCTGTCGACCGGACTCGAGTACGACCCCGGTTTCTACTCCGATACCGAGGAGCTCATCGAGCTATCCAAGGTGGCCGCGGCGCACGGTGGCTTCTACATGTCGCACATGCGCGACGAAGAAGAAGGCGTGATGGATGCCATTGCCGAGGCGATCGAGATCGGCCGCGTGGCCAACCTTCCGGTCCAGATTTCCCACATCAAGATGGGCAATGCCAGCGTTTGGGGCGGCGCCACCCAGGCCTTGGAGATGATCCGGCAGGCGCGCGCCACCGGCGTCGACATCTACGCCGACTGGTATCCGTACCAGGCGTGGGCCTCCTCCTTGAACATCGTGGTGCGCTCACGCCGCTTCACCGACCCGGAGGAGGTAGCCGCCGGGCTCGAGGCAATGGGAGGCGCCGACCGGCTGCAGATCACCAACTACCCGCCCGATCGTTCCGTCGAGGGCAAGCGGCTCCTCGAGATCGCCCAGAGCAAGGATTTGACGCCGGTGGAGATGTATATCGAGATGATGCGAGCCGGTGGCGCCAGCGTGATCGGCCACACGATGGATAAGGAGGATGTCGACACGTTCGCCGCGAGCCCACTGGTAATGGTGGCGAGCGACGGCGGTATCGGCAGTGCCCATCCGCGCGGGGCCGGCACATTCAGCCGCATGCTCGGACATTATGTGCGCGAAAACGACATCCTCCCGATCGAGCGCGCCATCTACAAGATGACATCGTTGCCGGCCCGGCGTCTGGGCCTCGAAGACCGTGGTCGTATCGTGGCCGGCGCCAAGGCCGACCTGGTGGCCTTCGACATGGCGACCGTCAGCGACTCGAGCACGTTCGAGGAATCCGGCCTGCTGTCGGTGGGAATAGAGCGCGTCTGGGTGAACGGTCAGCTCGTCTGGAGTGAAGGCGCCGCCACCGGCGCCCGCCCCGGCCGCCCCCTCCGGCCCGACACTCAGTAGTCAGAGGTCCTAGGCGTCGGAGGTAGAGGTGGCAGAGGTCCAAGGCGTCGGAGGTGGTAGTGGATGCAAGGCGCGCGCAGCGAGGACGACGGAGGCGTACTAGAAGTACGCCGAGGAGGCCGAGTAAGCGCAACGCCGCAGACGCTGCCAGATCCGGCGCCTAGTGCATCGAGCCGAGGTCGTCAAGACTATCCAAAGTCGCCATCTCCAACAGCGAAATCATCAGACGGTTACGATCCTCGACGCCGGCGGCCTCGAGCAAGACTTGTCTCTCCCCCGCATCGAAGGGACACGACATCACGAGTGAGTTGACCAGCATCGTGTCATCGCTGGTCTCGAGACTGTCCCAGTCGGTGTCGAGCCCACGGGCATCGAAGTAGGCACGGAGAATCTCGAACAAGTATTCGCGGTCGATATCGCTGCCACCAAAGCCCTCGAGATCATCGCGATATGGGCTCCAATCCGCCCGCACTTGCCGGTACGGCGTATCGACCTGCAACTCCTCCACAACGTGGAAACGGCACAGGCCCGTGAGGATCAACAGAATCCTGCCGTCATTCGTCTCGCTGAACGAGCTGATTCTCCCACCACAGCCCGTTTGGTAGACCTTGGGGGAGGGATCATCGGTACCTGCGTCGATGGGCTGGATCATGCCGAGGATCCGGCCGGACCGCAGCGCGGCCTCAGTCATGGCGAGGTAGCGCGGCTCAAAGACGTTCAGTGGCAGCCGGCAGCGTGGCAGCAAAACGGTCCCGGGCAAAGGGAAAATAGGCAAGGTGTCTGGAAGATCTTCGAACCGCTGCGCAAACAGGTCGCTACTCATGGAAAGGTCTCAGCAGGCGGTGGTGGAAGCTCGTGTGTGTGGGGCCGAACGGTACCTTTCAAGATAGCACCCTGAGCCCATTCACGGCGCCCGAGCTCGGTGGACGCGGGTGCCCGAGCTCAGTGGACGCAGGTGCCCGCGCTAGGTGGACGCCGGTGCCCTAGCTCGCTGGACGCACGCGTCCGCGCCCACCGGCAGCGCGCTCCCTCGCTTCGCGCTTCACGGCTGAGGCTTCAGAGAGCGAGAAGGCGAATTTACAGGACCTATAGATCCGATTATCATCTAGGAGTGACACCTGTCCCGTTCTCACAGCAGCCCACGGAGACAGCACCTTTCTGAGCACGACCCCCATCCTACTGAAGGGATGGACTCGACTGAACGAATCTAGGCTGAGGCTACTGTCCTGTCAGCCGGAGGCATTTTCATGGCGGAACGAAAAATAGTCACCGTCGACGGTAACGAGGCCACCGCGTCGGTGGCATTTCGCACCAGCGAGATCATCGCGATCTACCCGATCACCCCTTCCACATCGATGGGTGAGCTCTCGGACGAATGGACAACCAAAGGAGGGTTGAATATCTGGGGCTCGGCACCCCGGGTTACCGAGATGCAGGCTGAAGGCGGGGCCGCGGGAGCGGTGCACGGCGCCCTGCAAGCCGGCGCTCTCACAACCACCTTCACGGCATCCCAGGGGCTCCTGTTGATGCTTCCCAACCTTTTCAAGATCGCTGGGGAGCTGACTTCCTACGCGATGCACGTGTCGGCCCGCACCGTGGCCACGCACGCGCTGTCGATTTTCGGCGACCACTCCGACGTCATGGCGTGCCGGCAGACCGGCTTCGGGCTGCTGGCCTCGGGACCAGTGCAAGAGGCGCACGACATGGCCTGTATCGCCACCGCCTCGACGCTACGCGCCCGCGTTCCCTTTCTGCACTTCTTCGACGGCTTCCGCATTTCGCACGAGATCGCAAAGATCGAGGAGCTCAGCGACGACGATCTGCGCGTCATGATCGATGACGAGCTGGTTGCGGCTCATCGCCAGCGCGCGCTCACCCCCGACCGTCCGGTGATTCGAGGAACGGCGCAGAACCCCGACCACTTCTTCCAGTCGCGCGAGGCCATCAACCCTTACTACGAGGCTTGCCCGGGCATTGTTCAGGAGGTTATGGACCAGTTCGGCGACCTCACTGGGCGGCAGTACAAGCTGTTTGACTACCACGGTCACCCCGAGGCAGAGCGCGTCGTCGTGATCATGTGCTCAGCCGCCGAAACCGCTCACGCCACCGTGGACTATCTCGTCGAGCAGGGTGAGAAAGTCGGTGTCGTGAAGGTGCGACTCTATCGTCCGTTCTCGGTCGAGCACTTCGTCAAGGCTTTGCCTTCGACGGTCAAGTCCATCGCCGTGATGGATCGCACCAAGGAGCCGGGAGCCATCGGCGAGCCGCTCTACCTGGACGTCGTCGCGGCCCTGCGCGAAGCCGCCTTGGCGGGAATGAGCCAGTTCGACGAAGAGCCTGTCGTCACTGGTGGCCGCTATGGCCTGAGCTCGAAGGAGTTCACGCCGGCCATGGTGAAGGCAGTTTTCGACAATTCGGCGAGCGATTCGCCGAGGCTGCACTTCACGGTGGGCATCAACGACGACGTCACCAACACGTCGCTCGATTTTGATCCCGAGTTCAACATCGAGTCGGACGACGTGGTTCGCGGCGTATTCTTCGGTCTCGGTGCCGATGGCACGGTGGGTGCCAACAAGAACTCCATCAAGATCATCGGTGAGGAAACTGACAACTGGGCGCAGGGCTACTTCGTCTACGACTCCAAGAAGTCGGGGGCGATCACGATCTCGCACCTGCGTTTCGGCCCGCGCCACATCCGGTCGACGTATCTGATCAAGAAGGCGAACTTCGTGGCGTGCCACCAGTTCCAGTTCCTCGATCGATACGACGTTCTCGATTATGCGCAGGACGGCGCGGTCTTCCTTCTCAACGCCCCCTTCCCGAAGGATGAGGTGTGGGATCACCTGCCGATCGAGGTGCAAGAGCAGATCATCGCGAAAAACCTCGACTTCTACGTCATCGATGCTTATGAGGTGGCCAAGGAAGTCGGCATGGGCAGGCGCATCAACACCATCATGCAGACCTGCTTCTTCGCTATTTCCGGCGTCCTGCCGCGTGACGAGGCAATCGCGCAGATCAAGAAGGCGATCGAGAAGACCTACGGTAAGCGCGGCGAGGAGGTCGTGCGCCGCAACTACGAGGCAGTCGATCAGACCCTCGCCAACCTCTACCAGATCGAGGTTCCCGCGGAGGCGACAAGCACGATTCGGATGTCGCCGATCGTCCCCGATGAGGCCCCCGAGATGGTGCGCAACGTCACCGCCCCGATCCTCGCCGGCAAGGGTGATGAGCTTCCCGTATCGCTCTTCCCCGCAGATGGCACCTGGCCGACCGGCACGACCCAGTGGGAGAAGCGCAACGTTGCCCTCGAGGTGCCCATTTGGGATTCGGACATTTGCATCCAGTGCAACAAGTGCGTCATGGTCTGCCCGCACGCAGCCATCCGCGCCAAGATCTACGATTCGGATGTGCTCGCCGGAGCGCCTGAGAGCTTCCAATCGGTCGATTTCCGCTCCAAGGATCTCGAGGGTCTTCAGTACACCCTGCAGGTGGCGCCCGAAGACTGTACCGGGTGCACCCTCTGTGTGAAGGTCTGCCCGGTCAAGAACAAGGAAAACCCGAGCCTGAAGGCTGTCAACATGGAGCCGCAACTCCCCCTCCGCGAGCGCGAGCGGGAGAACTATTCCTTCTTCTTGGACATCCCGGAGTTCGACCGCACGAAGCTCAAGATCGACGCCAAGAACTCGCAGTTTCTCGAGCCTCTGTTCGAGTACTCGGGCGCGTGCGCCGGATGCGGCGAGACCCCGTATCTAAAGCTGGTCAGCCAGCTCTACGGAGATCGCCTGCTGATTGCCAACGCCACGGGTTGCTCGTCGATCTACGGCGGCAACCTGCCGACAACCCCGTATGCACAGAACAAGGACGGCCGCGGCCCCGCCTGGTCGAATTCCCTGTTCGAGGACAACGCCGAGTTCGGGCTCGGCTTCCGCCTCGCCGTCGACAATCACGTCGAACAAGCGGAGGCTCTGTCGAAGGAGCTCCTGGCCGGCGATCACGAGAACCTGCTCAGCGGGCTGCTGGCGCCGGACCACTACAGCGAGGCAGGCATCGCCGACCAGCGCCAGCGCGTGGAGGAGCTGCGCAAGGTGCTGGCGGGGATTGACTCGCCACAGGCGCGTCGGCTCGAGATCTTCGCCGACTATCTGGTGCGCAAGAGCATCTGGATCATCGGCGGTGACGGTTGGGCCTACGACATCGGCTACGGCGGCCTCGACCATGTGCTGTCACTCGAACGCGACGTCAACGTGCTGGTGCTCGACACCGAGGTTTACTCCAACACGGGCGGGCAGCAGTCGAAGGCGACGCCGATCGGCGCAGCCGCCAAGTTCGCTTCAGCGGGCAAGAGCATCCCGAAGAAGGACCTCGGCATGATGGCGATGGCGTACGGCAACATCTACATCGCCAAGATCGCGCTTGGCGCCAACGAGCGGCAAACGGTGAAGGCCTTCCAGGAGGCCGACTCCTACCCGGGCTCGTCGCTGATCATTGCCTACAGCCCGTGCATCGCACACGGCTACGATCTGGCGCTCAGCCTGAATCAGCAGAGGCTGGCTGTGGATTCGGGTTACTGGCCGCTGTACCGGTTCGACCCGCGTAGGATCGCGGAGGGCGAGACCCCGCTGATACTCGACTCGAAGGAGCCCAAGATCGGGGTAGACCAGTTCACTAAGAACGAGACTCGATTCCGGATGGTCGAGAGGCAGAACCCGGAGCGCTTCAAGAAGCTTCTCAAGGCCGAGCAGGCCGAGGTAACGAGTCGCTTCGGGATCTACGAGCAAATGGCCAAGCTGTCGTACACTCGGGGACAGGACCACTAGGGAATACGAACGGACGGCAGCGCCGCACCCTATGAACGCGGCGCTGCCAAGCGGTTCATAGAGGAGATGAAATGGATCTCTCGACCACCTACCTGGGCCTCGAGCTTCCGCACCCTCTGATGCCGGGCGCCAGCCCGATGGCTGACAATCTGGACACTGTGAAGCGTCTCGAGGACGCGGGCGCAGCGGCCATCGTCATGGGATCGCTGTTCGAGGAGCAGATCACCCTCGATCAGATGACCACCTTCCAAGACATCGAGGAACCCGCCGAGACCTTCGCAGAGGCACTGAGCTACTTCCCCGAGCCGCCCGACTTCGTCGTCGGCCCCGAGGAGTACCTGGAGCAAGTTCAGAAGATCAAGGAGGCCACCGGCATCCCGGTCATCGCCTCGTTGAACGGTGTCACGCCGCGCGGCTGGTTGGAATACGCACGGTTGATCCAGCAGGCCGGCGCCGACGCGATGGAGCTGAACGTCTACCTGGTAGCCACCGATCCCACCGAGACGGGCGAAGACATCGAGATGCGCACCGTCGACATCATCCGCAAGGTCAAGGAACACGTCGAAATTCCGGTGGCGGCAAAGATATCGCCCTTCTATTCCTCAGTCTCGAACCTGGCCAGGAGCCTCGAAGGCGCTGGAGCAGACGGCCTGGTGCTGTTCAACCGCTTCTACCAGCCCGACATCGATGTCGACGAGCTCGAGATCGTTCCGCGGCTCGAGTTCTCGGACTCATCGACGCTTCTCCTGCGGATGCACTGGCTGGCGATTCTCTCGGGGCGGGTGACCCCGTCTCTGGCGGCGAGCGGCGGTGTGCACACTTCACTGGATGCCATCAAGGCAGTGATGTCGGGCGCCCATGCCGTGCAGATGGTCTCCGCGCTGCTGGCTCACTCGCCGGAGTACCTGCGTGTCGTCCTCGAGGGGATGGTGCGCTGGATGGAGGATCACGAGTACGAGTCGCTGCGGCAGATGCAGGGCAGCATGTCGCTGGAGAAGTCACCGGATCCGGCAGCCTTCGAGCGCGTCAACTACATGAGGGTGCTGCAGAGCTGGCGAGGGTAGGAGGCCCCGAGACCCGGAGGCGCTGAGGCCCCGAGACCTGGAGGCGCTGAGGCCCCGAGGCGCTGGACGGCGCCCGTTCCCAGAGGGCTAGACGACAGACGCTGGAGAGTTCTGAGTCACCTGAGAGGCCCGTGGCTCTTGAGACCCTATGAGACCCCGGGTGCCACTCCCCCGATGAGGGCCGCCGGCCCTGATTCGTTCACCATCCCACCATTCATCGTCGCGCAGCCGGCGATGACCGAAGATGCGCGCGACCGGTCGCTCCGAGGAGCCTTCCGGCGGCACGCCCAGCTCCCAGTAGAGTCGGTGCGGCGCCCGGCCCCGGCAGCGAATCCACCCGCGGTGAAGTGAAAGATGGTGGAAATCGCAAAGCGAGACCAGGTTCTCGGGCTCGTCTCCACCACCATGACTCCGGAAGACGATGTGGTGCAGATGCAGTGCTGAGTGGGAGCCACATCCCGGCACCTGGCATCGCCAGCCATCACGATCGAACAGAGGGTACTTTCGTCGCATCGCCCTGAACTCCTCGGCGTTGTAGACATGAAGGAAATGATCGAGAAGATCGTTCAGACAGGCCCAGCGCGGCCAATCCGGACCTCTGATGGCAGTGACGGCCGCCACGGCGCGATCCAGGACCTCTCTCTCTTCGGCCGAGAGCCAGAAATGGCGATCGCAGCCGGGTATTTCGTCAACTGAGACCGCTGCGCGCGGGCTGAGCCCGAGTCTTCCGGTCAACTCATCGTCCTCAGCCCCTGCCACGGCCTCTTCCGAGGTGACGAACATTGGCGCGGCGGGATCGGAGCACCCAGCACCCACCTCGCCACTTTCGATCGACGGTCTGAGGACCTCAATGTCCCTGGGTGGCAAGCATGCGAGTCGATTCGAGACGGGTCGAGAAATAGTGCACTCGCGCTCCGCCCACTGGACCGCCTCAGTGAGTCTCTGGAAGGTCGCACGCTTGGCGTACTCGACCCAGGCCCGCTCTGCACGATCATCGACGATCCAAAGGCTGACCACCCGCAGTAGCATCTCGGCCTTCAGCAGCGAAAGCTCCCCGCGCTGGTACGAGTCGGCTAGGTGCGGATGCTCCCAGCAATGGCGGTCGAGCCGAACCAACCGTTGCGCCACTCGCGACGAGATCCCGAGCCGCTCGCTCACGTAGTGGGAGAAGCTGCAGAACAACATGTCCTTCCAGAGCCGGCGGTCGTGGATCAGGCAGAGTAACCGGCCGAGCTGCCAAGCAGCCGTGCGCTCCCTCCGGAGACCACTCTTGAGCTTGCGGTGGAGTGACCAGAGAGTCTCATCGTGAGGGGCTCCGTGAGGGCCGCCGTCAGGGCCGCCGCGAAGGCCGCCGCGAAGGCCGCGTTGACTGCCACCGGCGCTGTCGTCAGTGCCCACGTAGGAAGCCTCCGACCCAGCCTCGCCTTCCAACCCCACCTCGTCATCAACCCCAGTCTCACCCTCATCGGCCCCGGGATCCTTGGAAAGCTCCAGGCATTCGTCGGCAAGGGCGGACCAAGATCCCCTCATCAGAAGCGGCGACCGCGCGGCCGGCAGAAAGTCCCAGCATCCACTTTTCTTCTCGAGAAACCGCCGGTACCCCCTTCGATCCTCCGGCGGCCCGACTTCTTCCGACGAGTTGCGCGCAGCTGCAAGCCAATCTGAGAGCCAGTCCGCGGGCACACCCGATGGATCAGCTTGGACCTGATCGTTCTGCCATTCGTGTCGTCCGATCAAGTCTTCAACCCCATCTCCTGTCCGCTCGTCCACGAAGGTCAGGCCATGAGCACGGTCACTCAGACTCTCGAGTTGCACATCCGCCGCAGTGATTACCTCCCCCGCCCCGGACAGAAACTCCGCCGCAACGTATTCCAAGCGAGTCCCGCGGGGCACGTTCGCGCCGGCAATTTGTGCCGCGAGCTCGAGCACTGCATCCAGCTTGCCGACCATCCACGTCGGCATTGAGAGCGAACAGGGCCGCCTAGGTTCGACTGGGTCGGACGGATCGGCCGCACCAGCCGGATCGGTCGGATCGGTCGGATCGGTCGGCCGTTCGTGCTCAGGAGGAATCGAGGTGTCCTCCTCCGCCTCGCCTGGCCCCGCCCCCGCAGCCGCAGCCGCCTCCCGCGCCTCCCGTGCCAACGCCTTCAGCTCACGGACTGTAGAAGCCTGAGCATTGGCCAGCCACGTGCCTTCATCTGAGGGCGCAGCGATACTCCCGATGATATGCGCTTCCGTCCACGTAATCTCGCGCAGGAGAAAGGCCCTCCTGGTTGCCGGAAGGTTCTGCAATCGTTCGCCCAGCCTGGCCATATCGCGAAATGATCGTCCGGTCAGGCCGAGCTCTGCGGGGGCGTAGTCGGAGGCCGTACGATAGCCGAGTCGCTGGTACGCTGCGCTCGCCTCCAACTTCGCGGCATGAATGCACGCCGGTCTCGAGCCCGCGGAGAAGACGTCGGCGGTCGACCGAGCGTACAGATCCAGCAGCGATGCGGCGGGACCTCGGTCGAGGCGCCTCCACGAGGGGATGAACTCGAGGTAGCCGTAGGGAACGAAAGAGGCCGCGTCGTCGACCTCCATCGGGTGTTCACTGACGGCCCTGTCCGAAGGGACGCCACCATCGATCTTCCCCAAGACGATGGCGAGGTCATTTCTTCCCTCGGCGGCGGTCATTTCATTGTCGAACTCCTGTGATTCCATGCAGACAATTGTAGCGAAAAACACACGAAAATACAAGGCAAACGAGCGAAATTATGGCAAGAACTCGACGCGGAACGGGAGCCGGTGATCTGTTCCCCGAGGACCTTCGAGTCGGACGAGGGTAGCCCTCCTGGCCCCGACGGCAAGGGTAGCCCTCCTGGCCCCGACGACGGAGCTCCTGTTATTCCCTCACCCGCGTGAAGCGAAGGTTTTTCACCCGGCCGGCGTCGAGCTGAAAACCGCTCACGGCGCCGGCCGTGTTGCGCTCGAATCTCAGCGTCAGAAACTGCGCCCGCAGTACGTCCGGTTCGATGGCCAGCAGCGGCAATAGCTCCTGGCCGGCGACGCTGACCTCGAGGCCCTCGCCCGCCTGACGAACCGCGTAGACCACGTCGAGCTCCTCGCTGTAGTAGTCACCGGCGAGCTCGGCGATTGCCTGCGCCCCGAGTTCGATTCCTTCTTCCTCCTCGCCGGCCCCGCGCCGCCGTCGGTCACGATCCTCAGGCGGCGACAGTTTGTCTTCGAGGTAGATGTCCGCGACCCTGCGGGCCAGCTGAGACGGGTTCGAGTCGGCCCGGTTGCACAGACAGATGACCGAGAAGCGCTCATCGGGAAAACGAAGCACGTCGGCGCGGAAGCCGACGAATGAGCCACCGTGGCTCACCAGTCGAAGGCCCCGATAGGTGCCGACACCCAGGCCGAAAGCGTAATCGAGCTCCTCACCATCATTAAGCACACCCACCGAATGCATCTGCTCGAGGTAGTCCGGGCCACCGACCTTCCGCTCGAAGAAGTTCTGGTCCCAGGAATAGAGGTCGTCGACGCTGGTGAACACTCCCCCGTCGCCGATCATCGGCAGCGTGGTCATGCTGATCATGTAGCCGCCGTCCTCGAGCGGAGCGTATCCATAGGCCCGGTCGGGAACGAGCTCGGTGTGGTCGTTGTGAAAATGGGTGTGGTCCATTCCCAGCGGCTTGAAGATCTTCTCGGCCGCGTACTCGCGAAGCGATTTGCCGCTGGCCCTCTCCACAACCTG
>SDBT01012067.1_pt1 | contig 13877 bp, 10 predicted proteins | sample 2277101 | NCBI WGS metagenome assembly SDBT01 (sample SAMN10404973, study PRJNA504765) | marine sediment metagenome | isolation source: marine sediment core GS10_PC15, 103 cmbsf | place: Arctic Ocean: Southern Knipovich Ridge | collected 2010 | reverse complement strand
GTTCGGGCGTGGTCAGCTTGCCGTCGGCATCCACGTTTTCCTGCAACGTAAGTTCGTCAATGAGATCAAAATCGCGCTGGGAAGCCAGGAGCCGTTCCGCCAGCGCATGGATGAGTGCTTCGTCCGGCAGGTACTTCCAGTGAATATCGGGCCGCAGTTGGCAGGCCAGGCTGGCAGCCGGGTAGAGCACCGCCACCTCGCACAGGTGGCGCCCGCCGGTCAGCGTCTCACTGGTCTGCCGGAGATAATCCAGCAGCGCGGGCATGTACTGCCATTCCGTATGTTGATAGAACAGCGAAGGCGGCACTTCGTCTTTGCGCAGACCCTCGAGCGAGTAGGGCAAGCCATGCACGGCAAAGTAGTTGATGCCCAAAACCAGATGATAGTCCAGCAGGTATTTCAGGTCCCGCAGCGCGGCCTCGTCGCCGATAACCGCCAGACAATCGCTGCCCGCCTGCTCGCGGCCGAAGAGGTGCGCGGCAGAACTGACCACCTTCAAGCCGGTGTGATAGGAGGAGGCGTCCGGCCAGCCGACACTCGCCGTCAACGGGTCGCTTACCGGGATGTCGAACGGCTGATAGCAGCGCAGTTCGTTGGGCCACCAGGCCGCGGTGAGCGACAGCCATTCCGTCCGGGTCAGGTGGCCGGCGAAACGCAGTTGATGGTCTGCGCACCAGCGGCCGAGTTGTTCGCAGTAGTTCGTCTTTTGCAGACGATGCTGGGTCTGGCGGAACCAATGGCGGATCAAGGGGCTGCGCTCGTCAATATCAACGGCCAGATGGGCCAGATGCGGCAGCAAATCATAACCGTGATCGCGCTGGAATTCCCGCGGGAACCCCGGGGTCCAGGGATAGAGCATGGCGCCCGGACTGGGTTCATCGGTAAAGCTGCCTTTGATCAGCTTGCCGAATTCAGCGCCGTAACGCTCGGCATACGGCTCGCAGGCAAGCTCGATGAAGCGCCGCGGACCCTCCGGCCGCAGCATGTCCGGGTGCACGCCATCGGTAGGACTGACGGTGACCGCGACAATTTTGTACTCACCGGGGGCCGGCGGGGTCCACATCAGGGCGAAGCGATTTTCTTCGAAGGTGGAGCGCCAGTGCGGATGGGCGACCTGGTCAATCTGCGGCGAATAGGCCCGGTGGTAAATATACAGGGGTTCCCAGCGTTGTCTGCGGGTGCCGCAGGCGGAAGTGACGTCGAGAATTTCCCCGCAGGCGCCGCCGGCCTCGAGCTTCAGGGCAAAAGCGCCCAGAAGCATGCCCGGCGCGAAGTCCACTTCAAACGGACCGGCGCCTTGGCAGGTTTCGATGCTGAAATTCAGGGCGCGGGAGATCAGCCCCGGATCATCCCAGACCACCCGGCCGCCGGCCAGGCCGCTGGGGAAATAATCCTCATCCCACAGCCAGAATTCAAGGCCCAGTTCCCGGCACAGTTCGAGGATTTGATCTATAGCTTCCCACCAGGCGTCCGACATGAACGGGGTCAGCAGTCCCGGGCGGGCATGGGCAAAGATGCCCTGATACCCGGCCTTGGCGATTTCGCGCAGTTGCCAGGCGATCTCCACCGGCTCGAGCCGGTGATTCAGGAAGTACTGAGCGATCGCCGCGCTTCTTGTCTCTGCCATGCCATTATTTCCAGATTGTGCTTGCGTCACCATAAAGTATATGAGCCTTCTGCAAAAGTCCAACTTTCGTCAACGGCTCTGCCAGAACAGCAATGCCTGGGCCTGAAAACCCTCTGGCCGAACTTGCTTGCTTCCAAGTTCGGCCAGAGCAATATAATTGAGCAGTGAAGCTTTTGCAAGCCATAACGGGAGATGATTCGGCAAAGAATTTTGCGAGGGCTTTGGGACGGATCTTAACGGCAACGCGAATACCACTTTATTTTTCCTGGATGCAGGTTAGATTGTTCCCCGCGTAACAACTTTTACCCAGGAGATTGACCATGCAGTATGTGCAGCTCGGCAAGACGGACCTGATCGTGTCACGGATTTGCTTCGGGTGCTGGCAGCTTTCGCCGCGTTTCTGGGGCGAGGTGCCGCTCGGCCCCTGGGAAGACGCCCTGCGCCAGGCGGTGGACCTTGGCGTCAATTTCCTCGATACGGCCGATGCCTATGGCAACGGCTATGCCGAGAGCTCGCTGGGCAACTTTTTCAAGAAAACCGGATTGCGCGATAAGTTTATCGTCGCCACGAAATTTCTTCACAATTTTGAACAGGAAGAACGCCATCCCGACACCAGCTACGAGTATATCCTGCGGGAATGCGACGCCTCGCTGAAACGCTTGCAGACTGACCGTATTGACCTGTATCAGATTCACAGTTTCGACCCGTTGACCCGCCCCGACGAGGTGGCCGCGGCGTTTCGCCAGCTCAAAAAGGCCGGCAAGGTGCGCTGGTTCGGCGTCAGCAACCTGAGTCCCGAGCAAATGCGCATGTACCAGAATTTTTTCGAGGTGAGCTGCCTGCAGCCGCCGTACAGCCTGTTGAACCGCGCGGTGGAAAAGGCCGAACTGCCCTATTGCCTGGGCGAACGCCTCGGGGTCATCCCGTTCTCCCCGCTTTATCGCGGCCTGTTAACCGGCAAATACGCCCGCGACCATGTCTTCAGCGACACACGTGCCCAAAGCAAGTTATTCACCGGCAAAGCCTTTCAAATTATCATGGACGCGTTGGACACGCTCCGGCCCATTGCCGAAAAGTACTCGTTGACCCTGGCGCAACTCGCCATCCGTTGGATCCTGACGCATCCCGCCGTCACCGCGGCCATCGTCGGCGTCAAGACTTCAGAGCACATCCAGACCATTCTCCCGGCCGCGGACGCGATTTTCCCGCTTGACGATTGGCACCGCATCGGCGGCATCATGGACGCCGCCAGGATCACGGCGGAACAGGCGGAATGAGCTCAGAAGGAAGAACTTTGTCGTTCTGAGTTCTTTATTCATCATTCTGAACTCTCCTGTTCCTTGTTCTGAATTCTGGTGAAAGCACTTTTTCACAAGAACACTTTTTTTTTTGCCGGGGCTTGATTTCCGTTTAGACCGTAATTACTGTAGTTGATGACAGGTGAAGAAGAAAAATAGTTCTTGCTTTTTCGCAAGACATACGGTTGAAAATGACAGGAGGAGTGGATCATGGGTAAGAAGCCTAAAAAGCCTAAAACGCCGAGCCTGCAGCCGGGTGACACGGGTGAAGTTGCTCCCCCGACGGATACGTCGCCGGGCGATACTTCCCTGATTGATCCCACGCGCAAGCGCGAGACGGATACGGCGAGCCTCAAGCGGGTGAAGCCGGGAGAGGACGCGGCTGCGGCTGGCGCAGGTGACCTCGAGGTGGTGAAGGAGCCGAAAAAACAGTTCAAGAATGCGATGACCTCGAGCCAGACCCTGAAACGTGGCGAGGATACGGCGGCCGAAGCCGACACCGAGCTTGCGCCCCCGGCGGCGACTGAAGGCGCCGCCAAGCGGACACTGAAGATCAGAGCCCCGGCGGATGCGGAAACGCGGACGGAAACGATCAGCCGGCCATCGCGCGCCGCCAGCACACAAGCCGCGGAACCCACCGCGGCGCCGCAAGCCGCCGCCGCGGCCACCGAAAGCCCCAAATCAACCCTGAAAATCAAAGCGCCGCCGGGAACTGCACCGGTGCAGGCGGACGGCACCAAGCCCGGCGCGACCCTGAAGATCAAGGCCCCGGGGGCTACCGCCGGCGAGACCCAGGTTGAAACCGCCGCGCCATCCCCGGCGCAAACGGTCAAACAGGAAGCGCCCAAACGGGCGGGCAAGACGCTGAAAATGCGCGGCCCGGCCGCCGCCGCTTCCCGGGCCGCTCGGCCTTCCCGGCCGGGGGCTGTGCCGCCAACCAAGGCGGAAATGGAAGAAGCGACTTCCACGGCCAATCTGGTCTATATCGGCGCTTCCGCGGCAACGGTGATACTCGCGATAATCGCCATTGCCATAACGTTCAATTCCTCTTCAACTCTCTTTGGGAGCCTGTTTTAACTGAGGTTCCCGTTGCGGGCTAATTGCGCCGGAAAACAAGCGGGCTCCGCGGCTGGCGGGGGCGCTTGGCATTGCCGGTATTTGCTTCCCTCCGGCACAAATGGCGGCAACGCCGCCTGCGCGTTGATTTATCTCTGAAGCCCTGCATGAACTTCGGTTTCCCTGGCGGATTATGAAGCTGCGGCAATTGCACAGTTGGGACCTGACTACGGCGCAGATGCGCGAGTTGCAGCGCCGGCTCAGCGGGCAGGCCAGCCATCGCGGCGGCCCGCGGCAGCCAACAACGGTGGCCGGGGTGGACTTGGCGTTGGAAGGTGAAACTGGCTTCGGGGCGCTGGTGCTGCTGAGTTTCCCGGAACTGCGGGTGCTCGCTGAACTTAGCGTCACGGCGCCTTTAGACCTGCCATATATCCCCGGCTTATTGTCGTTCCGCGAAATTCCCGTGCTGCTGCGCTTGTTCGAGCGGCTGGAAGCGGCGCCGGACCTGGTCTTCGTTGACGGCCAGGGGCGGCTGCACCCGCGCGAGTTCGGGTTGGCTTGTCATCTGGGATTGTTGCTGGACTGCCCGACCATCGGCTGCGCCAAGAGCCTGCTTTGCGGAAGCTATCGGCAGCCACCGGCGATGAAAGGCAGTTACAGCCCGGTACGCTACCGAGGCCGGGAATTGGGCATGGCGCTGCGGACGCGGGAGAATTGCAAAGTGATATTCGTTTCGTCCGGCCATCGGATTGGCCTGAAACGGGCGCTTGAGCTGAGCCTGGCCGTGACGGGCCGCTACCGGGTGCCGGAGCCGACCCGGCTGGCGGATATCCTGGCCGGGCGCTGCCGCCGGGAGCAGGGGCAATAACTCCGGCAAGGAAGCTGAATTTGTCGAGATCACGGGAAGTTGAGCGATCTTTCTGCCGCGGTTGCGGCCGCACACTGGCAGTGGTGGTCAATCCGGCAAAGAACGAGTGGCTTTTCCCGCCGGGAATGATATATTTCTTTACTATCAGAGAGCCGAACTGGGCCGGCGCCGGCGGTGGCGAGGCCGAGGAGTCCCGGCCAGTGCTTGGGACAGGCGGCCGCTGGGAACTCGGGAACTGAACGCAAGATGCTTAAACGACGCCGCATCGGTCCGGCTTATGAGCGTTGCCCGGCGGAACGTCTGGGCGAATGGCTCCGCCGCAATCTCCTGGTGTTGATAGCGTCATTTTTCGCTATGGCGTTGTGGTGGATCGCCGTGATCCTGATCGTGGGCTTCATGAACTGGCTGGCCACCGGCGGCGATCCGGGCGCGATCCCGCCTTATGACCCGGACGGACCCGAGTTCATCGCAGTTAGAATCGTTGGCGGTCTTATCGTGTTTGCTTTGATTGCCAAAAGCCGGGTAAAGTAAATCCGCGAAAATTTTTCATTACAGCTTGTTTTTGCAGAAGAGGCCAGTAGTTTATTTGTCGCGAATAGTTGGTTTTCAGGAATAATCCGGGCATTATAGAGAAAAGCTGATGTGCTTGTAGAAGCAAACCCAAACCGGGAGAAACGTCAATGACAATTGCAATTTATGTCATCATGGTTCTGGCCGTCTTCGCCATGATCTGGGGGAACCAGCAATACAAGAGCAAAGGTGTGCCGTGGGGCCGGCCGCTGGCGGGACTTTGCGGCATAATCGCATTAGCTTTCGCTTTTCTCGCGATTGGCATCCACTTCTGGGGCGACCATTTCTTGCACGCGGGCCTGCAGGCCAAAGAATGCAAATATCAGTATGTGGCCTATAAATTCTTCGGCAGGCATCTGGCCAGGAATCATGCCGGCAAAAGGATCCTGCTGATCCGCTATCCCGCGGCCCGCCGCGGCGGCGGCAAGAAATTGAATGACGCGAAAATGAAAGGCCTGACTGACGGCTTTGCCGGGAAACTGGAAATCAATGAAACCGAAGAAATCGGCGGCTTTGGCGGCATGGGCGGCCCCGGCGGCCCCGGCGGTCCGGGCGGCATGGGTCCGCCGATGATGATGGAAGCCGAATATATGCTTACGGCCGAGAAGTTTGATGACATCATTGAAGAGCATTCCGAGTGCACGTTGGTCATCTCTCTGGTCGGGTTGCCCTATGATCTTCAGGAGATGACGTTGTGGGACCTGGATGAGGATGAGCGGCCGGCGTTGGCGCTGGCCAATGCCCATATCTTTGAATTGAGACGGGCGATCAAGGCGGGACTGATTACTTGTGTGCTGGAGAACAAGCCCGAAGTTTACGATTGGAAGGCTCGGGTTCCTAGCGAAGAGAACATCGCGTTTGAGCGGCGTTTTCTCCTGATTGACCCTGAAACCGTGGATTCAGCCGCGGCCAAGTATTCGACCCTCTTCAAGAAAGAGGATTAGGAATAAGCGGCTGCGTTTGTGATATCATATGCCGGGAGCGGCTCAGGCGTTCTGTACGGGTAACGCCGGATGGAGCCGGGGGCCGTGCCGGCGGAATTGCCCGGCAGACGACGTCAGTCTGCCGCGAAGGTGTTGAGTTGTCTCATTAAGCCAAACAAACACAAGGAGAGATCGCGATGATTTGGGTTTTGTATGCAATCATGGTGGTGGCCATCATCGTAATGCTCTGGGCCAACAAGCAGAGCAAGGTCACGGGTTCCAGCGGGTTCAAAGCGCTGGCGGTTATTTGCGGCATGGTTATCCTCTTGGGGGCTGTCGGAGCCCTCTACACTTACTACAAGGGCCCGGACATGACCGGACTCATAGAAAAGGAAAGGAAGTATCAGTGCATCGCCTATAGACGCCTGGGCAAGTTCCTGGCCAGTAAACATGACGACGCCAGAATCCTGGTGATCAAGTTTGCCACGCACGGAAGTAAGGCCAGTGAGGAAACTGATGTGGCAAGAATCGCCGCTCTGGAAGAAGGCATGGCCGGCAAACTGAGGATCGCCGTGACCGAGGAAATCAGCGGCATGGGCGGCCCCCAAGGCGGCATGCCGATGCCGATGGCAGCCCAATTCCTGTTCACCGCCGAAAAATTCGATGAAATGGTTGACGATCATCCCGAGTGCGATTTGGTTCTTTCCCTGATCGGCCTGCCCAACGAATTCCCGAAAATGACCTTCTGGGAGAAAGACGACGATGAGCGGCCAGCCCTGGTCTTAGTCAACCCCACTATCTGGGAGTTGAAGAAAGCAATCCAAGCCGACCTCATCAGTGCCATCTTGACCAGCAAGCCCGTCGCCCACGATCCGAAGGCGAAAATTCCCGAGGATGAAAAAGTGGCTTTTGACCTGCGCTTCCTCCTGATCTACGGGAAGAACGTGGAAAAAATCGCCACGGAATTTCCCCGCCTCTTCAAGAAGGACGAGTAAAGCAAAGCAATGTGGGAGCGGCAGACGCGCCGCGATTCCCCTTGGGCTTTCATATTCCTCGCCGCGGCCACACTCTTCTGTGTGGCCGCGGTCGTATAAAGTGGGCTGCCCGGTCGGACGACCGGGTTAGCTTGTTTCTGGCTACACTCCGTGTGGCCGCCGCCACACGGAGTGTGACCCTCCAGAGACCTTTCGCAAGCCAAACCCCCCTTTATCCCACCCTCGCAACTCCTCATCCGCGAATTCCAGGTGGATTGCACGTTCGCTGTGCTGCAGGCGCCGTTAAATTTGCCGGATAAGCTTGAACGACAGGGCGATTACGGACATAATAAGGGGTGTCAGGAGAAATCATGCAGCAATAATTTGGAGTTTGGTTATGGCGCTCGAAGTCAAGAAAGAAATGTGCAAACTGCATCCGGAACAGGAACTGACCGGCAAGTGCGGGTACTGCGGCAAGGGGATTTGCCGCGAATGTATTTCTGCCTGGGGCTACTACTGCAGTGAGCAATGCAACACCGTGGGCCGCGAAAGCATTACGGCCGCGGAAAAGGCCCACACCGCCTACAGCCGGGCGAAATATGAGCAGGGAATGAAAGTCTTCCGCTATTTCTGCCTGGGGCTGGGCGCGGCAGCGGTGCTGGCGGTCGGCTTTATCGTCTACCGGGTTTTCCTGGATCCCAGCGGCAAAGTCGTCTGGCGCTGGACTCCGGAAAGCGCCGAAGGCGGCGACTCTATTTCGCTGAGAATCCTGGGCCGCGATCAAGATAAAGCGCGTATCCTTATCGGCGATACCTTGTATACCCTCGACCTGGATAACGGCAAGATTGTGAGCAAGTTTCAAAGCGACGACCTGGCGGGCCTGCGCAACTATGTCATCAAAGACGGCCAGATCATCGGGAGCAGCCCGGTGCGGGTTTTTCGGGCCGGCTGTGACGGTTCCAACCCGAGCAACCTGAAATTCACGGCAATGGCCGTAAGCACGCCTGTGCTTACCAGCGACCTCAGCACGGCTTATTTCATCACCGAGGAACCCCTCGAGGAGGTCGGCCGTTCCGGGCGGCTGCGCCGCCAGTCCGTCTTGCACGCGTTGGACTTGGGTACGGGCAATGAGTCCTGGACCACGGAGCTCAAGAAAGGGGCGTCGGTAAGCTTAGTCGGCGCGGTTGATCGGAATCCACTTATCTTTCTCCGTTACAAGCTGGTTAAACGTAGGAAGAAGAAAACAAGCGGGGCAAAAACAAAAGCGGAACCGACGAAGCTGGTGCGGCGCCTGGAACTGTTGGCCCACGACAGCGGCAAGACCCGCCGCAGGGCCAGCGTGCCCGAAGCCCTGGAATGGGGTCCGAAGCTCATCAACGGCTGGGTCCTGTTTCGGCTTGGCAAAAGCCTGCACACCCTGAACTTCGACCAGAAAAGCGAATACAAATTCCCGGTCGAGGTTAAATTCCGTGAACCGAAGTATCTCATCCGCGATTCCCAGTTGCTCATCCTCTATTCCAGCAGCACCGTCTGCTATGATCTGGCTACCGGCAAACAGCAATGGAAGTTGAACGCCGGCGCCTACTCCGATGGCGTATTCATTACCAAGAAATGCATCTACATGCTCGGCTCGAGAAGTGAAAAAAGCACCCTTAAGCTTGACAGTTTGCCCGGTTTCGGCCAGATGCCGGAGGGTCTGGCCAAGGACTTCGGTCTGGGCACGGGTATGAAGATGAAGAGAAGCGTGTCCTTTCTGGCGGCGATCGACCGCCGGAAAGGCAAGATCATCTGGCAGAAAGACCATGCCCGGGGCGACCTGGTGGCCGACGGCAAGCGTGTGGTGTTGATCATGAATACCAAGGAGACCAGCAACTTCAGCTTTTTCATTGACGAGAACGACGTGGTGGTGCGCCAATATGACCCCGGCTCCGGCAGTTTAATGTACGAACAAGTGACCCCGAAAATCGCCCTTGGCGACTCCATACTGATGGGCGACCGCGTGCTTGGCACGATGATGAGCAAAGACGGCAAACTCACTCTCATGGCTGTGGCCCTCCGCTGAGCCGCCTTCGCTGAAGCTACGGCTGGCATGCACTGAATACTGAATACCGAATACTGAATACTGAACATGGACCAACAAGTTCAAACGGAACTTTTGCAGGTGTTGCAGCCCTTGCTGGACCAGTCCATACTCCCGGCCGCAGCGGATCAACCATCGCAGCCGGCAGATATTATCTGTCCGAACTGTCAACGCTTATATACCTGGCGCGCCATGTGCCTGGATCAGGCAGGCGCCCGCCTCGTCTGCCGCGAGTGCGCGGCCAGCGGCCGCCTCGCCGCCTCGGTGCGCAAACCCCTGGCCGTGCTGAAAATGCCCGGATTCTATGTATTGCTGACGGTCCTTCTCGCCGGCTTCCTGTGGATGCTGGGCTTCGGCAACCCGGGCAAAGAAGAATTGATCAAGCAGGACCAGGGCTACCCCTGGAACCAGCAGAGATACGGCAAGTTCCTCCTGCAACAGGGCAAACGCTGCAAAGAGCGTTCCCGCGCCCTCCTGAAACGTCAACGCCGGACGGAAGCGGCACACTGGGCCGCCCTCGCGAGAAAGTCATTCCGTGAACTCACTGAGTACTGGCAAGGCACCGACGTCGAGATGGACCTGCGCGTCGCCGCCGCGTTGATGCTCGCCGCCCGGGGCGAACCCGACAAGGGCTATAAGGAATTGGCCGCGCTCGCCCCGCACTTCCCCGCGAAACACCCTTCTCATAAAGCCTATCGCGTTCACTGCGGGAGGCTGGCCCTCGAAAGCGGCCGGCGCCGGCAGGGGAAGCAGATTCTTGAACGCATAATGAAATCCATTACCGATATCGAGCTCGATCTGGGGTCCGGAATGGACACGATTTTCTACATGGCCGAGGGTATGGGCAAGGGCCAGGCCGACTTTGTCATGCGCGAACAGGTCCGGTATATCACCGACCTGAAAATCTCGGACGATGTGTTGCTCGAGGGCTGTCTGAAGCTGTTGGCCACCCATAAAGTACCCTCGAAGCTCGCCGCCAAAAACGAGCAAGACCTGGGCCGGGCGGTCAGCGTTCCGGAAGACCCGGATCCGGATACCACCGGCACCCTGGTCATCGAGGACGTCGAGGAGTAAAGAATGCTGCCCTATCAGGTTGAAGCCGAACCGGACAACCGCCAGCAAACTCCCTGGCTGGTCTACAGCTTTCTGGCGCTGTTCCTGCTGGTGTTCGTTTACACCGGCATGACGCTGTCCGAAGAAGCGCGCCACGACGTGTTTTGCCGCTTCGGCATGGTGCGCTATGATTACCATTGGTGGACGGCTTTCACCTGCACCCTTTTGCATGGCGGCATCCTCCACTTCGCCGGCAACGCCTTTTTCTTCTGGATATTTGGGGCCAGCCTCGAGCGGCTGTTGGGCACCGGGCGTTTTCTGGCGCTGTACCTGGTGGGGGCGTTTTTGAGCGTCAATATACATGTCCTCACGGTCTCGCCGCTCTTTGTGGACGAGCCCTGCATCGGCGCTTCGGGCGCGACCTCGGCCGTGCTAGGCTGTTTTTTCGTTATGCTGCCGCGGGCGAAGCTGCGCTGTTTATTCTTCTCGCCGATCAGCTTTCGCCCGATTCATGTGCTGGCGCCGGCCTGGCTGGTTCTGGGTCTGTGGTTTGGCTACCAGCTTTTCTTCACCCTGGGAATGTTCGGTCACATGGTCGGGATCGCCTTCTGGGCGCACGTGGCGGGCTTCGCCGCCGGCGCCGCCATGGGCACAATCTTCAACCAGGCCCGGAAGAAGCGCCTGGCCAAATGGGCCGCAGAAGTCAAACAACCCCTGGCCGATGCCTGGCAGGCCTATATTGACCAGAACCCTGAAAAGGCCGCCGCCCAGTTGGAAAACGCCGGTGAGATTCACCCGGACGCCCGCCCCATACATTCATTGTTGACGGGGTTGCTCAAATTCTCCCAGCAAGCTGACCCCGACCTGGCCGCTCCGGGCCTGCTGCGCACCTTCCGCCAGGCCCGTGACTATCGTGACGAGTTTCTCCAGTTCACGGTTTATTTGCAGATGATCCGGAAGCTGCCGCCTGAGAGCATCCCCGGAATTATCCACCGCGAAGCCGGCTTTGCGGCCCTGGCCCAAAAAGAGGACAAACTGGCTCTCTGGGCCTTCTGTCAGTCCGTCACGCAGAATGTGGATGAACGCCTCGAGCAGATGTTGCGCGCCCTCGAACTTATGTTCGAGACCCGCCTCGACCTGCCGCAGCAGGCTGAGGCAATCCGCCAAATCCGCCAACAGCTTTCTTCATAAGTTTCGATAAGTAGGCGCCGACGGCTCGGCGGCGCTCATAACGTCCTGCCCGACAGCCCAGCCACTGAGTATCTAGTGGCTGGGCCGAAACCCGGCAATCTTGCGCGAACACGGGCCGGGGGATGTTCCTTGCATAGCGGCCCGGCAACCGTAATGTAAGATTCAAAAGTATTCATGGGGTCCACATCTGAATAATTGAGCACCGCAGGCTGGTCGAATTCGCCAACCGCACGAATCGGAGTTAGTTATGATCCCTGATAAGAAGATTGATATGATCAAGGGTCACATCCTCCGATTCTACTGGGCTCCCGTTTTTCTCATGTATTTGACCGTCCGGCTCTTTTCCGGGTACAGAACCTACCTTTTGGCCGGCGACCAGTGCAAGTACCTGATAATGGGAAGGAACTTTCCATTTCATACGGTGTTCAACCACGCCTTGTACCTGATTCATCCACCACTGTACGGGTACGTAATTGGACTAGTCGATTTCTTGTTTCCATTGGTTCTGGCAGGTCTGCTGGCCACAATCATTCCGTCCGCCCTGCTGTTCTTCGTTTTCATCAAGCTGGCCCGTCTCTATAAGTTAAAGACACCCGGAATCCTGGTTGGTCTCATCTTTCTCAGTTTGAATACGATTGCGGTTGTCTTCGACACGCATATTTCGCGGGTTGCGCTCCTTCAGTTGCTGATTGCGATGAGCCTGGTCTCGTTCAAGCAATTCCTGGTCGAGGATTCGGGGAAGTTCCCGTTCGGCTGCCTGGTCATGGTATCGTTGTGTATGGCCACCTCAGATCAGTCCCTCATGCTGTATCCTTGCCTGGCCTTGCTGTTCCTGGGATCCGGGCAAATTACCCGGAAATGGAAAACCGTGCTGTGTATTTTTGCCGTCAGCGGGGCCATCTACGGCCTCTGGCCCCTGACCAGGCTGATAATCTATTTGAGTCACGATTATTATCCCGCGGGCATCGCGGGCATGATCGGGCCGGTCGGAAAGTTCTCCCTGAAAGCCATTCTGCAACCTAATTACCTGCCGATTACTGAGTTTCAGCGGTCCCATTTTACCCCAACATCGTTCTCTCTGCAAAATGTTTCAATTGTCGGCGTCTTCAGCATCCTTGGGCAACTGCTTTACAGTCCCGGTCCGGGGCTGACCGCCGGCGTGGTCAGCGTTCTTATCTTGACCTGCACAGCACTCGCTATCTGGAACCGGACCTGGGATTTCGTCATCCTCCTGGGCGTATCTTGTATCCTTTATACCCCCAATATCTTCGGGATGAATGTCTGGTACGGTATCGGTGTTCTGATCACCATCCCCATTGTTCTGGGCCGAGCCGTGGACTACCTGACCGCGCGATTCAAGAATAAAGCAACCTATCCGGCCATAATCACCGCCGCAGTCATTTCTATCTGTGTAACCATACATTGGACATGCGCAGAGCACAAATTAGCCGACCCGATCTTTAATCCTGCCGGCGGCCCGTGGTTTCTCCTTACAAGGCGGACATTTACGCCGGGATATAAGCTCAGCTCGTATTTGCCGGCGGATACCGATATCGGAATCATGGCGCCATCCGACCTCACCCAGGAATTTGCCTATCAGACTGGCCACCGGTATATTGCTTTGCCCCTCTTCCCAACCGTGCTGGACAAGTGCATCAAGGATTTCAAGATCACTTACCTGTTGTTCCCCGACCGCTTCATCAGCGTGGGGCCAATTCCTGAAGATACCTATTACTATGCCAAGAGTATCCATATCTGCACCTACATCAATGCCCAGCCGGGGAAGTACCGGTTATCCGCGTCATGGACGGAAGACTGGAACGGCCGCATTGTTACCATGCTTTTGTATAAAGTGAAAACCACTGCCGGACACTGAAGCTGAACCGAAACTGCTCTTCAAAGGCTAGTTCCCGCTCAGCCGGATTAGTACCTTCAAGTTGACGCCGGAAAAAATTGAAAGTTTTTCGGGATTATTTCAAAATAAATGCGCGCGGGAAACGTTTAAAAGGTATAAGAACGTGAGAACATCGAGAAGAACGCACATAAGAACTAAGAATGAGAAAGGGTGAAGTAAAATGAAACGTTACGGGCTAATTGGACTCCTGCTGCTGCTGCTCGGCGGCCCCGGCTTGCCGGGGTTTGCCGCCTATCTGGAATCGGATTATCCGCGAGGCGCTGAGCGGAATGGGCCGCGGCGCGTTCCCCGGCCGAAGCCCGTACCGTCGCCCACTTCTTCA
>SDBT01012066.1_pt1 | contig 13877 bp, 10 predicted proteins | sample 2277101 | NCBI WGS metagenome assembly SDBT01 (sample SAMN10404973, study PRJNA504765) | marine sediment metagenome | isolation source: marine sediment core GS10_PC15, 103 cmbsf | place: Arctic Ocean: Southern Knipovich Ridge | collected 2010 | reverse complement strand
CTGCTTAATGACGGACGGCTTTATGAGAATCTTTTAGACAGCAGCGAGGAATTAAAGATGGCGCTGGAACAATTAAAGAGAGTCGCCGCCGAGACCCGTGAAAAGGGGATAAGGATAAAGTTAGGTTTATAAAGCGAAGCGTGTACATAAAGGATAAATCGATGGAACTATCGTTGTTAATGAGAGGCAGGATTGTTGCGGCCATGGCAGTCGGTGCCGGGGTGTTGGGCTTTCTGGGCTGGTCTTTGGTAGAGCCGTCTGAACCTTTGGGGGCGGTGACGCTGTTTAACGGGGACATAAATTTTGCAGATACTGTAATCTGCTTTATTTTGGCGTATGTGGTCAGCGTGTCAGCATATCTTGTTTCATTTCCATACGGTCGGCAAATCGCGCCTTTGGCGGTGCCGACAGGCCTGGCGATCTGGGCCCTTCGCACCGGTGATATGACGTCGTTAATCCGTGTAAATGGTACAGTAATGGAACGTCAAGCTCTGTACGGGATGTTTAAATGGGAAGGGTTTTTCTGGCTGTTGCTTGTTGCGGCAGGCTTTTTCGGTGTGGTCACCGCTGCAAAGCTGATTAAGTCCAAACCAGGACCTATAGAGGCTGCCTCCCGACATAACTCAAAGATCAATAAGGCCTTAAATGTCGTAACCGCCTTTGTGGTCACGGTCGTAATCGCCCAGTTTGCCATCGGAATGTTGGCTCAGGACGTCAAAATGTCAGATTCCAGAATTGGTTCAGTTATGGGACAGCCTGGAGTCGGCCAGATCGCATTTGCCGTGCTGGTAGCTTTTGGTATCGCGGGATTTGTTGTGAAGAAATTTCTGGATGTTGACTATATTTTTATCATTGCCGCCAGTTCGTTTGTAACTTTTTTTTCCATAACCATTTGGACCAGGCAGGCGGTGCTTAGTCATATGGTCCAGAGTTGGCCTGTGGCGTTTTTTCCCCGTGCGATATGTGCCATTTTGCCGATACAGATGGTAGCGTTTGGAACGCTGGGGTCCATTGGCGGCTACTGGCTGGCTGTGAAGTTCATATACTGGCGAAAACATAGCGGTTAATACCGATACAGGCAGCTCCGGGGAAAATTAACCTACCATTTACTCGTTTTTTTCAGCCTTTAAGTTCTGTTATTTCAATTAGTTACGTGATTTGAGTCCCATAAATGCGCACGGGATGAAAAAGAAGGAGAAAAATCGTTACTTTGGGCTTGGTAAATAGCCGAAATCATATATGCCGGCAGTAAGGGTAAAAATATTCCTTAATTCAGCAATATTTTTCGCCTGCACCTGCCGATGATTTCGTATAATAAAGTGGTAAGGACGAGGTAAGCTGATTTGAAAGCAGCTTGCCGACCAGCAGAAAAGGGAGTCAAAAATGTTGGTCTTGAGCAGACAAAAGGATGAATCGATCATTATCGGTGACAATGTGGAAGTCACGATTGTTGATGTGCGGGGCGACAAGGTCCGTCTGGGTATAAGCGCTCCCCGGGAAATACCTGTTCACCGCAAGGAAATCTACGAGGCCATACAGCGTGAAAAGGCCCAGAAAAAAGCCGAAGACGGCGACGCCGAAGTAAAGAAGTGATTTTCCAATCGCCATTAAGAAGTTACTCACAGCCCTGGTTTGAGTATCTCGAAGCAGGGCTGTTTTTTTATGCGCAGTTTAACTACGGATTCGATAACAACTATTCCTGACTGTGGAGTTGTACGACGATATATGGTGTTTGGTTTTCCAGGTCGGGATAGATTTTCCCATTACCTTTTTTGTCCATCACCTCAAAGAGGTACATGAAATCCCACTTAGGGTCAAGGTGTTCGGCGCCGACGACGGCCTGGTATAGGTGTTTTGAGCCGGCCGGCTGCATGGTCATAGTTTTATAGTCCTGGAACTGGGTAACGCTTCGATAGCGCAGGCGAACCCATTTGAGGCCGGATTTGTCGTGGACTTGGGCGGTTATGGTCAAGGGCTGATTCGGCTGAGCAGCAGGTATGGGCTTGTGCATCAAAATGGGAGGCTCATTGTCGTTTGTAACAACTACCTCGATGGGTTTAGTGCTACCCTTAGTCGGCCAGGTTGAGCTATGGTTCTTTTGGTCAACGGCTTCGATGAAATAATTGAAATCTGCGGTTATCATTGAACCTGGAATTGCAGCGCTATAGATAAAAGGTTTTGACAGCTCCATGGGTATATAGCTGTAATCCTGGTTAGTTTTTCCATAAGCAAGCTGGATGATGGTGAGTGTGTTCTTACTGTTTATGGTTGCCTTTATAACGAGGTTGCTGCCGGGCGTAATCCTTCTGATCGGGACATGGGCGATGAAGGGTTTGTCCCGGCCGGCCGGGGGCTGGTAATTTTGTCTTTGCCGCTGAAGTTTTTTCAGACCTTTTTTCAGGTCGATGAGTTCATCCTTCCAGTGGCCGTGGACATTATATTGGGGTGCTCCCATCATGAGATTATCATTATAGACGTCAGCGGCTGCTTCGATAATTTTTTCCCAGGCCCGGATGGCAGAACTTTCGTGAACAATAGCATCATCAAGAGCATTTAAGTCGTTAGTGAGTTTAAATGAAGCCCAGCTTAGGCCGGCGTGGACCCTGCGTGAGTGGTATAAGGCTAAGTTCGCCAGAATTTTCAGGTCAACGCAGGTGGAGAAAAATTCTTTGTTTTGATTCGGGCCGATTTTGTTTTGGGCCTTATCGACTAAATCCAGTACGTCCTTCGATACCTGGGCGAACCATAGACTTGACTGCCGGGGCTGGATTTTGGGAGATTCCCTGGACTGGATATTATTGACGGCGGCGTCTTCGATACTTAGAAACTGCTGAGTGTCGCTGGTGCCTGCAGCGGCATATTCGGGGAGGTCTTCTCTGCGTTGTTTCTCAACCCAGCCGCCGGTGGTGTGGAAGCGTAAATCGTACGGGAAACAATAGGCGACGATTCGTGGCAGAACACGACTGGCAGAGTTAAGGGCCTGTTCAAGGTAAGATGCGGCGGCGCCGAAACGCTTTTGAAATTGAATTTGCCAAACGTCCGAGGGTGTTTCGGGATTGTATCCGAGTCTGCCAAAAAGCATGAAGAAATACCAATAGCGCTCAAACTCCCAGTCGTAATACTGATACTTCGGACTGAGTAACTCAAAGGGTTGCAAATCGTGAGGATGATACCACATCTTTGTTACAAGCGGTTCGCAGACTTCAAAACCCTGGCCGTTGTAAAGGTGGGAACTGTCGGCAAAACGGCGGGCGTAATCAGGGTCGCCCCAGAGAAGAATCCTCGTGGTGCCGCAGTTCCAAAGACGGTAGTGCATTTGGTATCTCTGGGGATAGCGGAGCAGGTCGGCATATCCGTGGCGGCGGTCAAACTGATTCTGAGGCGGGATGTGTGTGGGATGGAAAGGCAGCCCCATTTGTTCAGCCCAGTATTTTGTGCAGATTCTGATGTTTACTCCCATATCGAGGGCCTTATCGATGAGGGAATCGGGGAAATTTTTTGCCCGGGCGTCGAAGCGGATGTCCGGCCTGTTATCGAGAATGACCTGATAGATGTTTTCCCAGAACTTTTTCATTTCGTTTCTTTTCAGGCCCGATTCACCGTGCATCCGGCACTGAACCGCGTCAATACCGGGTACGAGCTGGAGAAATTTACCCAGGGCGGCCTTGGAATAAGGAACCAGATTTTCTCCGGTCAGACCCCAGACAATCCCCTCGGTCGGCTCACTGATGTCGCGATAGATGTGGTCCCAAATGCCGATGGTGAAATCCATGCCTCGCTGGTGGGTCATTTCAATAACTCTGTTAAGCATTCTGAGGTTGCGCCGCTGTTTTTGGCTGGAGATGCCGACGACATGAACTTCCCGAAACCCATCAACATCGAAAAAGTAAGGGTAAGGGGGAGTGAAATAGCCCTGATTCTCATAGCCGAAGAGTAAGGCAAAAGTATTGAAGCGGTTCTTAGCGAGCATATCAAGATATGCCGCCCAGTAGTCCTCATCGAAGAAATAACTTTCAAAGTTTCCCGGGTGCATGGTGTACTTGGAAAGAGCCCGCTCAACAACATCCGGCTTTTCCATAATATTGTGGACGTACATCAAGAGATTTTTAGAATCATCAGCCCAACTGATACGGTCGGCAATATCCAGCAGGGCGTACATCAGGCCGCGGTCATCAGCGCCACTGGCCAGAATAAGCTTTTTGTTCTTCCATGCGGTCTTTCGAATCAGAAGTGATTCCGGCCCGGCCGGCGCAGGGATATTCAAACTTTTATGCAGATTTGCATTTTCTGAATCCCCGGCGGCAAGGCCTGCGACAATTAAAATATCTCCGTGACCTTGTTTTAGCGAGGTAGTCCGCTCGACAATAATATGCTTATCATTCAGTGCTGAGATTAGCTTGTTTAATCCATGTTGTGCGGCGGTGCCCGGAGCAGCGTCGGTTATGAGTGAAACTGTTACCTCGTTTGCCGCGATTGCTGTGTTGATATGGCCGAAATACAGGATAAAAATTAACAGCCACAGGACAGAACAGGCTGCGGTTGACGATTTGGCTGGTTTCATTATAGACCTTTCTGCTAAAGTTTTGTGCTTTTCTAATGTGCTTTAAGCAATAACTATCCTGTGCGTTCTTTATAAAACTTAATGATCTCTGCGAGCGATTTATTCGGCATTTCTCCATGGATGCCGGAAAAACTGATTTTGGGGATTTGCAGCAGGGCCGAGGCAATGTCGCCTGGACTGCTGATTTCTCCTTCCGAGGCGATAAGCAATGTGTCATTATCCAGTAACCTGCGAATATTTTCAACCTTCAGCCGGTGGGGCAATGTAGGATCAATCAGCACAACCCCGGCCACACGATCCAGAAGTTCGGGATGTTGCTCCAAAAACTCGACCACAATTTTCCCTCCCATGGAGAAGCCGATGAATCCCATTTTTTTGTCAGTGGCAATGTCAGCTACGACTCGCTTGAGTTGATAAATGAATGAGTCCCCTTTAATATCCCGCCCGAAAAAATTGGGGTTGACAGCGACCAGTCCAATGTCCTTGCTTTTAAATTCGTGGAAATAGGATTCCATACTGGATTCACCGACGCGAGATTGGCGCAACAAGGTGTTCGACCAAACTCCTGCGCGTTCAGGATACCCCAGAACAGCAATAACAATAAGCTTTTTATTAAATGCGTTGGGAGTAATCAGATTCCAATACTCTTTTCCAACTCGTTCGTCGGTATAAAACTTCTTCTCCGCCGCATTCGAAGCAAGAATACCCGCAACGACCTTATCTACTACTTTCTGTAATTCCGCTTCGTCCTCAAGCATAAGCCCGCTCACTATTGATTATACGCTTTCACAATAAAATCCTTTATTCATTGATTATACATCACTGTTACCGTGTCTGTCAAACTGTGATGTACAATCTTTCAAGAGCATCAAACAAACCGCTTGACAACTGGGGATGCGGCATGTTAATATTCAAAGCCTCAGTGAAAAATAGTGGATTGCCGGGATATCCGGATTGATTTTGAACACGTAAGAAAATAAGTTTTTGAGGACAAAAAATGAAACTAACTTTAAATGGCGAAGAATCGGATTTCACAGACGGTTTGACATTAAGTGAACTTTTAGTTGAAAAACAAGTCAAGATGCCGGAGATGGTCTCAGTTCAACTTAATGACCAAATCCTCGATAGAGCAAATTTTGAGGATACCGTACTAAAACAGGGCGATATAATAGATTTTCTATACTTTGCCGCAGGAGGAAAGTGAGATTAAGTAACCAATAAACAAAAAACGCATAATCAATTCGTTTAAACTAATGACGGGATTATGGCTGAAACATTAAGTTTGTTGATAAAGGATTTCTGGGGGACGTTAGGGGAGATGTCTCCGTATTTATTGTTCGGTTTTTTTGTTGCGGGCCTTTTGTCAGTGTTTATATCGCAGGAGCTTATCGAAAGGCACTTAGGCGGTAAAGGCGTATGGCCGCTGCTGAAAGCATCTGGCTTTGGTATTCCGCTGCCGTTGTGTTCGTGCGGAGTTATTCCGGTTTCGATGTCACTGCATAAACACGGCGCAAGCAAAGGGGCGACCATATCTTTTTTGCTTTCGACGCCGCAGACTGGAGTGGACAGTTTTTTCGTTACCTTTAGTTTGCTTGGGCCTGTCTTTGCTATCTTCAGGCCTGTAATAGCGCTGGTTACCGGATTGTTAGGAGGCTCGCTGGTGCAGGTTTTTGGAGAGAAGCGGGTGGATTTAGAAAAAGATGAGCAATGCCGGGACGAATGTTGTAGTGAACACAAGAAAAAGAACATATTGGTTAGAGCGTTAAAATACGGATTTGTTACACTGGCCAAAGATATAGGCCCGACGATGCTTTTGGGACTGGTAATTGCGGCGATTATATCGGTGGCGGTGCCGGATGACTTTTTCGCCGAGAAGTTAGGCACAGGTATTGGAGCGATGGTTGTGATGATGTTTTTTGGGATACCGGTTTATGTGTGTGCCACGGCTTCGGTTCCGGTGGCGGCGGCCTTAATAATGAAGGGGCTAACGCCCGGTGCGGCATTAGTATTTTTGATGACCGGGCCTGCGACAAACGCAGCTGCATTTACCACTATCTGGAAAATTCTCGGGCGCAGAACCGCCGTAACATACATAATCACCGTAGCCGGCTGTGCCCTTGGGGCTGGGCTGGGGCTGGATTATTTTGCCGCGGGCGTTGATTTCAATATAGCGAGCAGGGCCGGCTGGATGCTGCCTGTTTATGTGAAAAATATTTGCGCTGTTATTTTATTGACAGTATTAGGCTTTGCTATTTGTAAACAGATATGGTTACGACCCAGAGAGAGATAAATAACTTTTGGGGAAGAAGAAAATACAGGAAAAACAGACGATGAAGCTACATCAGTAGATTATTGCGGTTACTTCCTGGATTGTTTTAACTGTCTGGTTGAAATCGGCTGTGTCAGTGAGGAGGGCATCGAAGCCTTTCTGCAACAGGGCAGTGCTTTCGGTTTCAGAAAGATTGTTGGCAACGGCTACGACCTTTGTACCGCCGAGGTCAGAATTGGTTCTTACATACTTGCAAACCTGGTTGGCATCGATGTCCTGAGCCAGGAGATTAATCAAAATAACGTGGGGGATATGTTTCTGTGCGATGAGACCTGCGTCAAAACTGTTTTGTGCGGTCTGGACTTCATAATTGCGTTTAGCCTGGAGAGCATCAGCAAGATTCTCGGCGGCTTCCCAATCACTGTCGATAATGAGGATTCGCATTTTGCCGATTTCAAGGGTATCGGTGGGCATATTGTGGGCCTTCATAAACCGAATGAGCTCATTAGTGGGAATTCTACGGTCTCTTGAGCCTGGTATTCGATAGCCCTTTAACTGGCCGGAGTCGAACCACTTAGTAACGGTTCGCGGCGCCACATTACATATTTGGGCAACCTGTCCGGTTGTTAAGACATCTTTTTTTTGCATACTTCAACACCTGTATCCCGACCTCTAAGCCGGGTTGAATAAGCTTATCTGTGGGGCAAAACAACAAAACATGCCCACAGCAGTGCTTTTGCCGCTATTGTTCCTTGCAATTCTATTCGACCTAATCGGGGGGCGATTTAAGTTAGAATTGATAAAAATGCGTTTTTTTTTATACTCAGGCGAAGTTTGTATTTGACCAGGTCCTATAAGAACGGCAGTTCGGTGTTTTCAGACCTGATTTTGAGCAGATGATGGAGAAATATGGATGCTGGATAACAACAGTTGAGAGGTCGATATTGGGACTTTTACCGGTTTTATGGGTAGTCTAATTGACCAAAAATTACCATAATGGCAGAAAATTAGTTTAAATTACGGTTTTTTCTTGACTATTGTTGAAGGTCAGGTATCATCCAATATGCAGGTTCAACATTTATGAACCGAGGCGCAAGCCGGCCCGTAGCAAATGAAGAATGGGCTGAAATTGAGTCTGTTTTATGCAAGCGGGACGGCAAGATGGACAACATTGAGTTTAGTTGGCAGTAAAGCTACAAGAACACTGATGGCAGATGGAAAGGGCGAAAGGCATCTTTGACAAGTATTTTGCCGAGTCCAATTTTTCGATGCGTCAGTGAGTTTGACGATTTGGAGATCTGTGGATAGAAGCGTTAGCCCAACGGCGAAAAAGGATTGAGCCGGGGCATGAAAGGAAAACCGGTCGGTTTTATGAGAAGACCTAACTTATCCATAAAGAAACGGTTGTGTTGGTTAGGGTTTTGGCTGGTGGAGATTTCTGCGCTTTCGTAGAAGGAATTTTTCAAGTCATCTAACATTTCTTTTTAGCTTTTACTGCCGTTAGCCATGTGGTTTTTACGCAACGATAGAGAGTGTGTTCTTTGAGACAGGGTTAAGGGAAAGGTAAAAGCGATGAGTATATTAGAGACAGCGATCGGTGTAATCGGCTTCATAATTGGTATAGTTGCAGCATTGGTGATTCAGCAGATTATTGCCAGGGCGAAATCCAAAGCTCGAGAGCAGGAGTTAGAGGGGCGAATAGAGGCAGCCAGGCATGAAGCGGAGAATATCATCAAATCGGCGCAGTTAAAAGCAGCCGAGGAGAACATCAGGAAAAAAGAGGAGTTCACGGCGGAGGTGAACCAGAGGCGGTCACAGCTTCGTGAACAGGAAAGAAGACTCAACAAGCGGGAGGACGTACTTGACCAGCAGGGTGAGCAGTTGGGACGGCGGGAAAGACAATTCAAGGATTCCGAGCGTGAGCTGCAGCAAAAAATTCAAAAATGTGATACCAGGGAAAAACAGCTTTCAAGCGTGATTGCCCAGCAAAAAAACCAGTTGCTGAAAATCACTTCTCTTGACATGAACGAGGCAAGGGATTTGCTCTTGAAACGGCTTGAGGATGAATGCGAACATGAGATGAATACCCTCATTGAACGCAAAGTTGAGGAAACAAGAGAAACAGCGGAGGAAAAAGGCCGCGAGATTATTAACACTGCGATACAACGATATGCCGCTGAGCAGACCTGCGAGGTTACGGTATCGACGGTCGATATACCAAATGATGATATGAAAGGCAGAATCATCGGCAGAGAGGGCAGAAATATCCGGGCATTCGAGAAGGCAACGGGCGTTGATGTCATTGTTGATGATACTCCCGGTGTTATCGTGGTTAGCGGCTTTGACCCGGTAAGGCGCGAGATTGCCCGCCTTAGTATGGAAAGGCTTATCCAGGACGGGCGAATCCATCCGACACGCATTGAAGAATTGGTAGCCCAGACCAAGAAAGACGTGGACCAAAAGGTGCATCAAATAGGCAAGGCGGCGTCAGTTGAAGCAGATGTTCGGGGACTTAACAGTAAGATTCTCAAGTTAATAGGGTCGCTGAATTTCAGGACAAGTTATGGTCAGAATGTTCTTCGTCATAGTATAGAAGTAGCGTTTTTGTCGCAGGTGATGGCTGATGAACTCGGTCTTGACGGTTCGATAGCCAGACGGGCGGGATTTCTGCATGATATCGGCAAGGCTATGGATCATGAGGTTGAAGGTGGACACCCAGCTATTGGGGCCAATTATCTCAAACGTTTCAACGAGTCACCTGTGATACTCAATGCGGTTGAAGGTCATCACGGTGATGTTGTGGCAAATAATCCTTATACCCCGTTGGTGGCGGCGGCGGATGCGATCAGCGCATCGAGGCCTGGGGCTCGGCGAGAGACTCTTGAAAGGTACATCAAGCGGCTTGAGAAATTAGAAGAGATAGCCGGCGGTTTCAAGGGAGTGGAGAATTCTTATGCTATTCAGGCCGGTCGTGAGATTCGAGTAATCGTTGATGCCAGTAATATCGACGACGGCTCGGCCATGAAGATTGCCCGGGATATTGCCAAGAAGATTGAAGAGGAGATGACCTATCCGGGTGAGATTAAGGTTACATTGCTGCGTGAAGTGCGGTGCGTGGAATATGCCAGATAAAATATAGTTGGTAGTTTTTAGTTCGTAGTTGAGAGAGAAGCAAAGTCAACTGGAAGTAGAGTTGGCAGTTTGTCATTGATTATTGAATGAGGACCGCAGGAATATCGGTAAGTTATGAAGATAAATATTCTGTGCATAGGTGATATTGTCGGGCGGCCCGGCAGGCATATTCTGTCGCAGAAGTTGTCGGTGCTGGTTCGGCAGCGCGGTATCGACTGCGTGATAGCCAACGCGGAGAATGCGGCGGGAGGTTCGGGACTGACACCGCAGATTTATGACAAACTGCTCAAATACGGTGTGAATCTGACGACGTTGGGGGACCATGTATATCGTAAGAAAGATATTATCCCTATATTGGAGTCGGAGAGTGATATTATACGACCGGCGAATTTATCGCAGAGTGCGGCGGGGAAGGAATTCGCGATACATCAGACGAGCAAGGGAGCGACTGTGGCGGTGGTGGCGTTGATCGGGCGAATGTTCATGAAGCCTGCGGATTGCCCTTATGCAAAGATTGACAGCATGCTGACCCGGCTCAAGGATGAAGCGGATATAATTGTGGTTGACGTGCATGCCGAAGCGACCAGCGAGAAAATCGCGATGGGTTATTATCTTGACGGCAAAGTCAGTTGTGTTTTCGGCACGCATACGCATGTTATGACGGCAGATGAGAGGATTCTGGCGAAAGGAACTGCATACATTACGGATGTCGGGATGACAGGAGCGCATGATTCGGTTCTGGGCAGGAAAACGGAAAGTGTTATCAAAGCGTTTCGAACACAGATGCCCTGTCCATTTGAGATAGCCACCGGTGATGTGAGGATGAGCGCGGTGCTGGTGAGTGTTGACAGCATTACAAAATGCGCAGAGAGTATCGAGCGGATTCAAGTTACCGAGGCGGTGCAGGAAGATATCAGCTATGACAATGACGACGGCAAACCTGACTATCGAACCGGCTTTTGACCGGATTAACCGATCGTCCGGCATTGATATACAAGGAAATTGCCGGATACACATATTCTTTTCCAACTGAAAATTTTCAGTCAGACGATTGGCTGTTACCCAATCAAATGTAATAACGATTTTACTGAGTATATCCGAGAGATTTTAGCCGTTCGAGAGCATTTTTATCAGTCTCAGTTGTAGCTGGGCCGAACATAGGTCTTAGCTGTCTAACCCACTGCATGAGCTTTTTATTCAAAACCGTATTATTCTCCGTGCCGATCAGGTTAGAAATTTCACGTGGGTCTTTTTTCAGGTCATATAGCTCGTTGTCTTTTGCGGCTGATACTATAAGGTGCCGATTGTCCTGTATAACAGAATAGCCCTCGCCTGCCAGAAAAGGTTTGGGAAGTGTCTCAAAAACCCGCCGTTCAGAAAACACCGGTTTGCTTGGGGTATCTTCTCCACGTAGTGACCCAAGGAGTGATTGGCCGGCCATGTAATCCGCAGGTTCAATAGCAAGGGCGTCGAGGATGGTCGGCATAACGTCTATAATACTGACGGGGTTTGTATGGTCCATTTTGTTTTTCAAGGCTTTTATCCAGGGTATGCGGATGAGAAGAGGAATTTGCAGTTCCCACGAATAAAGGAATTCGCCGTGGTCGAAGGCATAGTCATAGCGTGTAATCAACTCATCAAGCGTTTCTCCATGGTCCGAGACCAGAACCACGAGGGTATTCTCATCAAGCCCCAGCCGGTTTAATTCAAGCAGGAGTTGTCCTACCGCCCAGTCAGCATAGGCAATTTCCGCATCATAGGCAGCTATAATTCTGAAAGATAAAAATCGGGTATTTTTTTGGTATTTTTGGGTTTTTTAGGGAAATTTTTTAGGGGGATGTTTGTTTTTGGGCTAAAAATGAGGATTGGGTGTTAAAATGTAACGATTAGGTAGATTGGGTCAAAAAAAAACGTGGAAAAATTCGGAAAAATTCGGAAAAATTAAGAAAAGTTGGAGTGTTTTTAGGAAAAATTCGGAAAAATTGGGTACTTTTGAGGACTTTTTTGGGTGGGTATTACAGGCTCTCAAAGTATGTATTTCTATAAAGTCTGGTCTTAATTACTTAGACAAAAGGATTGTATATACCTTGGGCACAAGTACCTTGGGCATAAATACCTTGGGTACATATTGTATAATGTAGATGTAAATTGTTTGAAAATTCAGAAGGCAGGAGGCAAGTGGCAATAGGCACAAGGCAGAAAATGTCCGCAATAAAAAAGTAAGGCAAGAGGCAGAAATTAGAAAAAGAAATTTGCCACAGAGAAAGAGGAGATAGAAGAGTATTTAAACACTGATTAAGTTGATTACACAGATTATTGTCCCTTGGGGATAAATTCGTAGTTCGTAGAAAGAGATAAATATCGGAGGAGAAAATTTTTCTAAGAAAAAGGCTGGATTTGTTGTTGCAGGGTTGAGTATATTGTGTTAGAATGTAGGCAACAGATTCCGGAGAGGAATTCACCGGTAAAGTATAAAATGACAAGTCTTTTTCCATAGGAGGATGAACAAATGAGACAGTGGAAATTTTATTTAATCGGATGTGCTGCGCTTTGTTTGATTAGTGGGTTTGTTTTTGCTGAAAACGTTACATCTCCAACAACTATATGGCAAATCGGACTCTTTGATGAAAAGGGAGAATTTCGAGAGGGAGATGTTTTCTATGACATTTATAATTACGACGTTGATGCAAATCCTGATGACGAAATTAATGAGCCAGATTTTCCCGAATACTTATATTCCGTCCCCAGCGGGCGTCAAGTGTGGACTGCGAGAGAAATCAACATCAATTTTAACCTTACTTATTCTTACGAGAATGTTGTCTTAGAATACGGTAGATATGGTGATGAGATTAACGAGATTTTACTGGATGGCAGCCTCGTTGATAGCACAGTTGGTTCACATGAAAGCCCGCCAGCTCAATTGTTTTTGATAGAGCTGGTGACATTAACATCTGGCGTTCACACGATAACAATCAGGTATGCAGGTGGGGGTCATGATAACGGTAACTATATTGATGCTTTAAGGTTAACCGGCACGAGTGTCAGTCCTGCTGAAATTGAGAGTCTTGAGATAGTCGGGCCGGATGAGGTAGCGGAGGATTCGCAGGTCCAGTATAAGGCAATCGCTTATTATGATACCGGCAACAGTGAAGATGTTACTGATTCGGCGGTGTGGTCGGTTGATGATGATACAGTTGCAAGTATTGATGATAACGGCCTGTTGACGACAAGTGAAATAAACCGGCCGCAGAAGGATATTATCATTTCCGCTGAATATTCAGAGGGAGGGGAACTAGTTTTTGACGACAAAGCCGTTACTGTCGTTGCGATTTGCCCGAGCGGCGGTGCCTTACAATTCGATGGTGTGGATGATTATGTTGAAGTTGCTAATGATGATAGCTTGGGCATCACCGATGAAATTACGATAGGTGCTTGGGTTAATATTGCAAATGCAGCAGGGAGTCATCAACATTATGTAGTCGATTCGAGGGATGGAGCAGGTGGTGGTTATGGTTTGAACGTAGATACAGAACTCATTCAATTTTGGATTGCCGGAACTTGGTATCGTGGTTTTCCATCCACAATTAGCATTGGGAACTGGCATCATGTTGTGGGTACTTACGATGGTTCTAATATGATCATATATGTTGATGGGGTTGAGATAGATAGGTATTTAGTTGCAACAAGTATAATACCTAGTAACAGTTCGCTTTTTATCGGGCAGTGGTATGGACACGGCGAAAGATTTCAGGGCATTATTGACGAGGTTATCATATACGACAGGGCATTGTCTGCTGAAGAAATTCGGATGCTTATGCATATAAGGCCGGATATGGGTGAGCAGAATCTTGTGGCATATTGGGATTTTGATGAGGGTGAAGATCAAATCGCAGCGGATGTATCAGGCAACGGCAA
>SDBT01012065.1_pt1 | contig 13877 bp, 18 predicted proteins | sample 2277101 | NCBI WGS metagenome assembly SDBT01 (sample SAMN10404973, study PRJNA504765) | marine sediment metagenome | isolation source: marine sediment core GS10_PC15, 103 cmbsf | place: Arctic Ocean: Southern Knipovich Ridge | collected 2010 | reverse complement strand
TAGAAGAGACAGGATGAAAAATGTAGCGTGTCGAAGAAAGAAGATAAAACTCATTAGAATAAAATATGATGAACCATTAACCAAAACTCATATAAAGAAAAAATTAAAAGAAATTGGAGTTCCCTATGTATAAAGGTTTCAACAGAAAAACAATATTCAGAGATAGGGATGCTGCAAAATTTTATCACTACTATATTCCACAAAAAATATTATGTCAAGCATTAAGGGATAGAGTAAAAATAAATAAAGATTCAACAGTTTTGGGAACCGGTTTTACTGGGGTTGGTAAATCTACATTATTTAGTAAGTTGTGTTTTAATTTTTTTGAGAATATGGATAATATAAAAGTTGAAGGAGAAATGATGTTTAGTGATGAAAATTTTGTAATTGATCCTGAGATTTGGGCAGCAAGAATGATTACAGATAAAGGCAGTGTATTGCTTTTAGATGAAGCTAGAGACGGAATATCATCCAAATCATGGAATAGTAAAATAAACAAAACAATAGTATCTAGGAAGAATAAGAATAGAAAAAGAGGGATAGTGTCTCTTGTTTTATTGCCGTACGAAAACGAAGTCGACAAGTCTTTCTTAAAACATATAACAATGTGGGTTTTTGTGAAGAAAAGGGGTGTAGCTGAGGTGTATGTTGCTAGTAATTCAAGGAAGGGTGGCCAAGGTTTAAGTGTCCAAAGAATAATTGATAGGGAAACTAAATGGTTTAAGGAAAATCCTAGACGAACAGTTGTTGACCCAACAATTCATCCTGAGTACATAGGATCTGTAATATTTAGTGCTTTCAGTAAAGCAGAGGAAAAAAGATATAATGCTCTAGTTGAGAAACATCATGCAACTGGTAAGCTATCGGATGAAGAGGAGGAGAGAATGAACCCAATAGCTGATAAGCAGGAACTTGAAAAACAGATACCATTAGTATTAGATGAGGTAGAGGCAGGCACTATTAAGAGTAAGAGGGATATGTGGGATAAGCTAAAGGAACTAACGAAGTTCGATGACGCATTGCTTATACGACATATCAATAGGCATCTAAAGATAAGAGGCTTCAAGAATTTTAATTCATTTCAAATCTAATTTTTTCAATATCCTTCTTATTAAATTATATATAATAGGTGGTAATCATAGGTATCTCTTTTACTATAGGGCTATAAATCCTAATAATTTATATTATTCGGAGAAACACTTATATAGTTCGATTGGCTTGGTATTACATGGAAATTGAGGTAAAAATGCAGCCAAAATTCACACCACTAACACCACAGTTGCTTGAGAAGTGTAAGATGTACCTGGAACTAAAAGGTTTATCTGAGAAGTCGAACCAACTCTACCTGAGTGTACTAGAAGACATATTCAAAAGAGAAATACTAACCCAAACCCTACATAATGAAGTGTTCAAGAAGGGGAGCAGATACAAGGCAGTTCTTAATCTAATAAAGAATACTTGTTACCATTATGACATACCATTTTACAACTACAAAGATGTAGAAAAGAAACAACATAAAAGAAAACCTCCCCAAGTATGGAGTGAAGAAAAGATATTAAAGCTTGCAAACTACATAGAAGATTATGGGCTGTTAGTCGAATCAGCATATTATATAGGCGCAGGAATAAGATTTTCTTCAGCTATATTTTTAAAGTGGGAGCATTTTGGATGGGAAGAATGGAACAAGGATCGAAATAAAGCAGGAAAATGTTTAATATTTGGTAAGGGTGATAAGCAAAAGTATCTAGATGTTCACCCAATACTTATGAATAAGCTTTATCGTGTAGCAGAAGATAAGGGAAAGGTATTTTTAGATGTCCCATATCAGAACTCTTCTGAAAGTACATTCATTTTCATAAGCTTTACAGAACTTGAGGAAATGGAGAAGAGAATAAAGGATAAGTATTTTAATGATAATATCGACATAAATGGTGGATATTTAATGAAAAGGAACGCACAGGAGCTTTCTAAGAACGAATTAATAGCTAAGATGCATGATAGAGTGGCCTATAAATTAAGAAAAATTAAGCATTTGTCTAACGGCATAATTATGAAATTTCATTCAATAAGAAGTAGTCGGGCCACAAATCTTCTAAAGAAAGGATTTAGTTTACTAGAGATTAGTAAGATGCTTATGCATGAGGATATAAAAACAACTCAAATATATTTAGACATTGAGGATAGTGAAATAACGAAGAAATTCAATGAGAAATTATAGCCCACAACATTGGACCAATTATAAAAATAATACTATAAAGTAAGCTTACTTCTTAGATGGCTTAGAATCGATACCGTCTTCCTGAATCCTTTCTTTCAATTCCATAGAAACAACATCATCAATAGATCTTAAGTCGTTACCACTTTTCTTCATAATCTTTTTAAAAGTTTTAAGCTCATCAACTAAGTCGATTTTATCTTCTACTGCAATTTGCTTTACTTTTCCAACAACATACATATCTGACAATAATTCTCTATATCGTTTACTTGCAGTACCACTAAGAAACTTAGAAAGAATACACAAAAGACCAAGCACAAGGAATAATGACACTATCCCCATTATTACCCCAGGCATCATTTCCACAGCATTGTCGTATCTAATATATCCACTCACACCAGATAAATCAGCACCAATTAAATTATCTAACATTTTTTTTAACCTCCATTGAATTTAGTTTGATTCTTATGTTTTTAGTTGTTTCCATCCTATGACTCCACAATCCTACGCATAGCTTCTTCTTCTTTTTGTTTATCTTCCAACTCTTCATCAACAGTAAATCCGCTAGATACAATCTTATTCCTAAGCATAATACTATAAGTTTCCTCATAAGATTCTTCAAGCTCTTTCATCATATCAAAGAAATTCTTTGTAAGCTCCAAAACAGTCTCTCCATTATGAGATCTCCTTTCCACAATAAAATCATCTTCAGGCATTTTAGTCTGCCTAGCTGTAATTATATTTTGTTCACAAATATCTAAAAATCTTAGAATAGCAATCAGTTCATTATAGTCATTATCATCATCATCAAACAGATTTTCTAATTTATCTTCATCAGACTTATTTTTCTTTCTCCATTGGACCTCATTATTATTTTTTACAATAGCCTTAATGTTGGTTATCATACATTGCTGTGAAGAAATAATCTCATTTAATCCTTTAAATCTTAACTTCATCCTTTGATTCAATGATAATGGTTTTTCAGATGGTAAATCTGGAACTCCAGTACGGGCCAATCTCATAGCTGCATCATGTGCAACAATATTCTTCAATGTGACTTGTTCGGAAATTTGCTTATCTGGATTATAAACATGAATTTCTCCTGATGTTTCTGCCATCAATATTCACCACCATAGCCAGACACGTCCCTATCCGTATTATTAAGGCTCTCCTGCCCCTTTACTGCGCTGTGTGTGTGTTTGTTCTCCGATCCCTTAATTGCTCTAGAATAATTAGCCTGTATTCTTTCCATTAGGGCTACTAATATATCGTGATTCAACTGCTTCATAAACATTTGTTTTTTACTATCCCCATATCTTCCATATCTATAATCTGCAATAGTATAGAAAGTTTCATCGAATTGTTCTTTTAGTGCCAACATCTTAATAGGATATACTGTTAAACTAATATAACTAAGTTTAATATCTGTTGAAAGATGTGTTTGAGCTAATCTAAGGATGTGTTCTGATTCTTCATCAGTAAAACAGTGCACATCTTTTCTCTTAACTTCCCATTTATTTGTTTTCTTATTAAAAACTTCCTTATATCCACGAATTAAAAACTCTAAATCCTTATACTGATTTTCCAACAACATATGATGGAAACTCTCAGGCTTTTGGGCTGGATTTATATCTACATTATAATCATCATTAAAATCATCTTTACCACCGAAATCATCTTTACCACTCATATCATCTTCTATATCACCAAAATCATCATCATCTATTGGCCCTGGAACTATTGTAGCTAAGTCATCAGCCTTGTCGGCAATTTTACCACCAAAATCCTTAAACTTCTTCATAAACTTCCCCATTATTTGTTACCCCACATTTTACTAAATTGAGCCTTAAAATTATCACACCACTTATTAATTATAACACAAGTACCACTTAAAATAACATTTATAATTATAAGAATGATAAGATGTGCCTTTGAAAATGTAAAAATTAGAATAATTAATGAAATTAGATTTATATAAAACAATGCCTTTACAATATCGTTTTTTATATTTAATATATCAACCATTTATACTACCTTCAATACTTTACCTTCATTATATTCTCGGCTTAGAATATTAATCCTTTCTTCTTCCATTTTCTTCTTCTTGATTCTTCCTTTGAAGAACCATTCTTTAAACTTACCCATTATGATTGATTTAACGCCTCTTTTCTTCCTTTAATTGCGCCTTGTATATTATTACCATATTTATCTTTTAAGTCTGGAAGTATTAATGTTACAGTGTTCATAACAGAGTTCATTAATTCACCTGTCTCTATCATTGCTTCCCATGAGGCTGTTTCTGCCTGTGCAGCAGCAGATTTATATTCTGCTTGACTACTCCACTCTTTAAGCCCAGTAATCATAACTATCATTAGACAAATTGTCACTGTTATCATAAAACCATATTTCAAGAGAGTTAATCCATCTATTTTCTTAGGTGTAGCGTTCTGTTGTTCATATCTATTAGCATATCCTTGTCTTGATCTATCAATTCCAGCATGCTTTACAGAAACTTGTAATGCGTTTTTATCTCTAAGCATAATTATTTTAGTCGGAAGATATATTCTACCATCATTTCCAAGAACTATTTCATATGATGTTCTAGCAGAATACTTTTCTAATTCTACAAAAATACGACTACCTAATAATGGCTTTTCTAATTCAAATAATGGAGCAGTAGTTTCTTCTTTATGCTTCCATCTTCGCATTTTAATTACTGTTGTTTCGTTATCGTTTATATCTCCAGAAGGTGTCTCAAATTTAACAGTTAACTTGTGTGTCCATTGTCCGTTTTTCTTTTTCCAAACTCCAATATACCATACAACACCAGCTATTATTCCAAAGAATATTAATATCGCAACAACCCACCAATACTTTAGAAGATTAGAAATACCACCTGCGAACATACCAACTGCTGGATCAAAAGAACCCATTATTTATACGCCTCCATATAAGAATTACTAGATTTTACTCTTTATATATCTTTCCTATTGGTAGAAACATTACACAGAGTAGAACTAAGCAGCCTGGCCAATGTCATTTAAACCGCCCTTGCTGAACAACTTATTTACATACATAACTAGCCATAGAACACCTAAAATAACACCCATTATTCCAAGGAAAGATAATAATCCAGTAATGAATGATCCAAAGTTTTCACCTATCTCAGATGGATTTACTCCAGCAGGACAACTTTCACCAGATACATATGTCCAACTTGTAAGTAATTCTCCCCAAGAATAATCATTATTCACAATTGTAAACAAACCCGTCGCAGCGTTAATTGTATAATCTACAATATTTGTTAATGTTATTAGAACTCCATCTGTAAACCAAATAGCTCCTGTTATTATACCATTGTTTGAATTACCTGAAGTATCATGGGCTGTTGTTCCTGAGTTCTCATTTAGATTTAATCTAGCCACTAACCCACCCTCAATTCCTTGGTAGCCTAAGTATAATATTTCAAACGAATCCATAACCCCGACTGTGAATACCCCTGTATCACTTGAGAACTCTTCTCCTGTCTCTAAGTTAAATAGCTTAGTTAAAGCACCACCAGTATCAACTGTAATGTTTCTTGCCTCTGTATCTGTATTAATTACTGTTATGTAAAATTCGTTGGAGTTCTTTGAACTAACCGTCTTTACCGCAGAATGCGTCGTTGATGATGTGTAGACTGTTGATCCTGCGCTGTGATAATTACCAAACGACTTTGTAGTATTATATGCTATTGTTAATTCATTATCTATTGATGGCTCTGATAATAAATGCCACTTTTCAGGATATTCAGGATAGTGTATGCCATAACTAAATCTTTCTGACCACTGATAATTTACCATAGATATGTTAGTAGAATATTTATTTAATGAGTCCATATATGTTTCTGCAAAATTTATTGCATATATATCTGATAGAGAACTTTCATTCTTTATTGTATCATTTTTTGTATTCCATTCACTGACTATTATCGAAGAACAATTTGCAGAGTAAAAATCACATCTTGACACAATAGCATCAATATCTAAAATCATTGGTGTATCTATATAGTTTTCAGAATAAGGGTGGAATGAAAAGAACTGCATTTTATTTGACATATTTGATAAGAAAACATCTACCATATTTGGAGAAGCAACCGTTCCATTATATGTCCTTGCAGAAGAACCGCCTATAGCAAGATTTGGATAAACTTCTTTCATTCTATCGTATGTTGCATTATACAAAGATACATATTCAGTTGCCTTTGTTATATTATCAAAACTTAAACCACCCATAAAAAATGTTCCGTATGGTTCGTTCCAAATTTCTACTCCTGATATTGCAGATAAATAAGTTCCGTTTTCCGTAGTTCTATTAATAAAATCTATAACTATATTAGCCCACTTAGTAGAGTTAGTTGCTGGACAAAAACTTAAACTCGTACAATCCCCAGAAGAATTATCTGCTAACCAATTTGGCATATATGTCGCAGTTACCAGAACCTTAATATCATTTTCATATGCCCATTTAATTATACTGACGTAATTAGATAAATTCCCAGTAAAATTAACTCCCGATGGATCTGTAGTGTTTGAATATCTATCTGCCTTATCTAAAAATGTATCCATTCTTAAAACTTTAATTCCAGATTCTAATAATTTCTCTCTATGCCATGTTACATTAGAACCTGAATCTGCAAGCCCATCATTATTAGTATCTATTGGTGTAGGTGGACTATCTGTGAACCAGTTTCCATGTATATTTGTACCATAGAAATCATTTCTTATATTACCAATATTATTACTAAAATTTGCCGTTATCGTTGCAAAAGATTGTATTTCTATTTGTTGTGTTGATGTACAATTCTCAACATCAGAAGAATTTGTAGCACATACATAATAACTATAAACTCCTAAATCCAATTCATCATTAAAATCTTTTGTTTGATTTACATACAAATTCCATTTGTCTGAATCAAGTTTTTCCAAATTTGTAAAATATAATTTTTGAATTTCTGTTTCAGTTAATACTCTATTAAATACCCTGAGTTCATCCATTGATCCATTTATATATCTAGCTACAGTTGTTGGTTTCATTATTCCATAATCAACTATAGAATTATTTAAGTCATTTCCAGTAAAGGGCCATGTACCAGATAATACACCATTCTTATATAGTAAAATTGTTGTGCTATTAATCATACCTACAAAATGAGTCCAGTTTCCAAATTCTAACTGGTCTGTAAATTCTCTATTCGCAGAAGATCCAGTATCATCACGACCTTCCACTCTCATGTGAGTATCTGTCTTTGTTCTCATTTTCATCTTAAAATTTGGTGATTCAAAAAATGGTAGAAAGTCATGAGTTGCATTATTTACTTTAACCCAGAACGAAACAGATATTTCATCTGGAGTTGCAAGATCATTAACAACAGCAGCATCATCAACTCCATCAAAAATTAAATTTGAATCATAATTTCCATATCCTCTAAAGTTTGTTGAATTATAAACTGGATTCCCTAGAAGTGTTGCATTATTTCCGTTTCCACTAGCATCTACAATATGTGTGCTATTATCACCTATGGAATTTTTATTGTTAAAATTATATATTAAAATAGTTGAATCATCAAATATTGTATAATTTGTTCCGTTCCAATTATATTTAACTTCTTTTAAGTTAGCCTCTGTAATATTCCATTCTAATTCTATATATCTATCTCCAGTTACTCCAGTTGGTGTTAGAATATTAATAAACTGTGGAACCGCCATAACCAAAACGACGCATAAGACTAACAATGCGATTACACTAAACTTCTTCATACCTATTGTTTGTGCTTTTTTATCTACCATAGTTAAATACTTCTGTAACCTCTGTACTATTTAATGCTTGTTCATAAACTCTTATTGCATCAACTGATACATCTAAAAAAGTTGATGCATCTGATTTACAAAATGTTATTATATCCCCAGCTAGAAAAAATGGTAGAAATGTCCAACTGGGGTTTAGAACTCCATCAATATAAATATCTCCGTCAGATTTTATAATTGAAGTCCAATCTGTTGTCTCATTAGCAAACCAAACAGAAACAGTAGCTTTGCTTTCAGTTATCTCTACTACTAAAGAATCAGATGTTGTACAGTTTATCCATGTTCTATTGTTCGCCTTTACTTCAGAAGAAGAAACACCATCCCCAATAGGTGACAGTGTAGAAGTAGATTCAAATGTAAGATTCCCAGAGCTACTACTACTAAGATTTGTACAATCCAATAAATCAGTAGAAGTTATTGAACTTATAATTAGTGCTGATATAACAGCTAGGACAACTATAGCTATCACTGTTGATATAGAAGTTATGAATGTTTTTTCTTCCATTTGTAATTATAAAAGTAAATATTATTTAAGCAGCTTGGCCTAAATCGTTCAGTCCACCTTTTGAGAACAATTTAGCAACGTACATAATCAACCAGATTACACCCAGTACAATACCAATTATTCCTAAGAATCCTAACAATCCAGTAATAAACTCACCGAAGTTTTCTGAAATTTGTGTAACATTAACACCAGCTAAACTTGTTCCAGATGAATGAGTAAATCCGTATGTTACATTCAACATTTCTCCGATGTACGGCGATGTATCATTTAGTATTAAATTACAATTTGTATAAAATGTATAGTTACCAGTTTCAAGTACAACTTCTCCACTAGTGCTATTATAAACAAAACTTAAAGAACATGTTGAATCTGGATTTGTAGAAATAATATCGAATGTTGAGTTAGAAATATTTGTTACAACACCTAATGATTCATTAGTATTTGTGCCAGTTGTTGGAATATCATCGAATACAGAACTACCTAAAATGGCACCAACGATTAATGCAGATATAACTCCAAGTATAACTATAGCTACACTTAGTGCTATTGCTCTTGGGATTTTTGTTTCGTTGTTTTCTGCCATTTTATTTTTTTAGTGGGAGGCGAGGGATTTACACCCTCCTCGGCTATTAGCCGATCGTGCAGGTTGAGTTAAAGAGGTTTCCTGTCCTCCAGTTCAAGCATCAGCAATTAAGCAGTCTGTCCTAAATCGTTCAATCCACCTTTGGAGAACAACTTAGCAACGTACATAATCAACCAGATTACACCCAGTACAATACCAATTATTCCTAAGAATCCTAACAATCCAGTAATAAACTCACCAAATAGTGTAGAAATCTCGGTAACATTAATTATCGTAAGTGTTGAGAACACATCAGATGCAAGAATAGACCCTATAATAAGAGCCGCAATAACTGCAAGGATAACTACTGCAACAGCAGTTCCTACAGCCTTCATAATATCATCGCCTTTCATATTTCAAAAATCCCCCTTTCACCGAATAAAACATATAATTTGACTTTACCATAACGAAAAATATAAGAATAATGTATATATAAGTAGGGGTGAACTGTTACCACTAGGTAGACACTTTACACCATTAATATAAATATGTTTATTTATATTTATCTAACATAAATAAGCTGGCTACTGACATAAGAATATAAAATCCTACCCAGTACCCATTCAAGAAAATAAAATCAGCCTCATTCATTGCCGCAATAAATAAAGATAATAAGAAAGTTACAACACTCATAGCAGTTAGAGAATGCCAAAACCTTTTCTTTCCAGTTGTTTTTAATATTGTAAAGTATGATGCTCCTGTAAAGAATATCCAAATAAAGAATAATATAACTACAAAAAACTGTCCATTAGTAGCTGTAACAATGGATTTAAATAAATTGCCTAATGTTATAGTTCCAAAGTCTTCCATTGTTTTGTATAATTGTACCATATTAAATTCCGTTCCTAATCCATTTAACTATATAATAAAGTGAGAATAAACTAAACAATCCACCAAAAACTGCCAATAACATCTTAGCAACGGCTCCACTGAACACCCATGATATTAATGTCTTTGTGGATGTAAAGAAACCTCGGCCCATATCCATTACTCCGTAAGATGAAGCTACACTATCCCTACTACCCAAGAAACCTTCCGTTGGATCTGTATTAGCTGTAATATTAAGTAACGCATCTGCATCTTCTGGAAGGAGAAATATTATAGAACTAAGATTGCCTTGAGTTATTCCTAGGTTTGTAGATGCTTCTTCACCTAATCCAATGGGATTATTTGCTGCCATAAATATAGTTGCAAAAGTAAGTAAGCAAAATAAAACAACCCCTAATTGAATCCATGAAGTTCCAAAATCCTTTATATTTTCGTCAACCACTATCGATCCTCCTGCTTTGCCATTTTAAATATTATTATTCCTATAGCGATTACCAGCCACGCAAGTGCACCGAGTCCAATAACTAGATTCATTCCACTTACTAATAGTAAAGTTCCGCCAATCATTAAAACCATAACAGATATTATTAACATCCACTCTGGGGATGATATTGCCATTCCCACAAGACTTATCATAAATAAGAATATAATAAAGAAATTAATTCCATCCATATCTAATTCCGGATTATTAGAATAACTAACTATAGCTAGTTGTACTCCGTTTTTTGAAATAGATAATTCTAAAATATTATTTTCTATACTATCTGTATAATCACATGTAATACTTCCAGCAGAAGTTATAACCGTAGTATTACATGAGGTTAGGTTTCCAAAAGTATCTATCTGATTTAACAATATATTTATACTTGATGGTACACCTGATGGAACTGCAAATAATACAGTTATTGTTTGATCGTCCTCATTAACACTCACAGAATAAGAAAAATCAGTTAGATCTTCAATTGGGATGTCGTTGTTTGGATTTACCCTACCGTCTAAACTTTTTTGGCAATCTCCAGATAGTTCATTATCACAACTAAAAACAATATCATCGAAAAAATCCAATACAACCCCATCTTTAACAATTGATGCTCTATATTGGTTTGTATTTAAATCTATATGAACAACCGCCTTTCCTCCATCAGCGGTTATAGGGGCTTCTACGGTTTTAAAAACATCCTCTCCAATAAATCTTCTTTGTAGTTGGACTATTGCGCCTTCTACGGAAATGAAATCATTATTTTTATATGTAATTAAAAATTCTGTTGAATCGGTTAAATTTAAATCATATAAAGTAATGTTGGTTGGAAAATTTGTTAAATCTGATTTTTGTATAAAGTAAAATTCTGAGGCATATCCAGGAGAAGAATATCTAATTTCTGCATTAAGATAATATAATGAATATACAGATGGAGGTGTAAAACATATAGAAACATTATCAACAGAGTTAAAAGTATTATTTAGATTTCCTACAACCTCATCTGACGACACACTAACAATTTCTGCACTTATTTCAATATCACCAATTATACTATTTCCAATGGCTTCATCTACTAAAAATAAATTAAATAAAGAATCATTACTAACTCCACCACAAATACCAAATAATGTATTTAAAACTGTTTGGTTAGCTTCTTCTGATTCATGGTAAACACCGTTTATTAAATAATAGAATTTAAAAGTAAAATTTGTGTCTAAATTTACAGTTGGTGCAACTATTGAAGTACCAACTATATAAACTCCGTCACTAAATATTAAACTTGTTGAATAATTTGTTCCATTATATTCCAATAAAGCACTAGTGAGTATATTCCCAGGAAATATGCTTATTGTTCTATTTATTGTATTTAAAGCACCTTCCGTTATTTCTATATCGTAAGAGACAGAAATATCTCTGAAAATATCAACATTAAAAGTAAAGTTATTGTCTGCAAACATACAATCACTAGAAGTAGAATTTTCATAACAAATTTCTGCATTCCATATAAAATTACCTAATGTAAACTCGTCTATAAATAACGTTTCATTAAATGTTTGATTTTGATTTAATAATATTGTTGATTGATTATGTAATGTTCCGTTGACATCCCATATATAATAAGTTATATTAGTTGTATTAAAGAAACTTGTCACATCTCCTATAACAGTGAAATTTGTTCCTAAGTCTGAAATGGTTGTATCATTTTCTGGAGATATTAATGTTATTGTTATAATATTTTCAATAAATGGATAAGTTAATCCATTACCAATATTATAAAGATTAGATACTTCATTTTCTGTCAAACTCCTGTTCCAAAAACCAACCTCGTCAATATTACCGCCAAAATAAGAATCTGGAGTTCTTGAAGAAGAAAATCTAAGTTGGCCTGGTACGTCACCAGAAACCCCCGTAGTAACTGTATCTGTTTGAACAAGAACTCCATTAAGAAAGAAGTTTACATGTGTATTATTTTGAGATATAACTATGTGTGTCCAATCTGTGTTGGAAGCATAACAGGCTGAGTTTGAACTTTGGCTTATACAGCTTGTACCATTAGTAGCATGTCCAGCTCCAAAACTTCCATATGTAGAAGCTGTTGTTCCATCATATCCCATTGAGACTTGAAATCCTGAAGGAGTTGCGTCGATCAATTTATACCACATAGCAATTGACCTATTTTCTATATCTGGTTGAAATCCAGTATCTACTCTCTGATCAATTCCATCAAAAGTAAATGTTTTATTTATCTTTCCAGTTACTCCTCGTGTTGGACTATTTTCCGCTGTACCATTATTTGTATTAAGTTCGTCTAAAACGGATCCAGAAGTTTGGTCAAATTTCCAATAAGAAACAATGTCATCATTTAATGAAGCACTAGTAAAACTAATAAGAAACAAACCTAATAATAAAAATATAAGTATTTTATTTTTACACACCATACGAAATCAAAGAATTACAACTTTATATATTTAACTAATATTCTTTAAGAAGTAATCTATGGGTATGGTTTGTCTTTCCTTCCTTAGCAATATTTTTATTAAAATCTATTGGGTGTGAATGCCCATTGTCTACAGAGGTTCTTTTATTTAATAATTTCCATGTGTGCCTATGCCCATTATTTATTGATGTTATTCTTTTATTAATAACCACTTTTTCTCTTCCTATATTTATAATTCCTACGACCATATTTAGAACGTAACTTAGAGACTGCCTTCTCTGCTAATTTAACAGTATTCAATAATTCTTGTGGGGTTCCAGAGATGCAAACTGCATACTTCTTACCAATTCGTTTTATAGTTATTTGACCTATCTTTTTCATAACAAATCTAAGAATTACAACTATTTAAATTTTATGTAAAACTACATTGAGTTCTTAGCCATCTTTCTAATCTTAAACCAGCAAGGTTTCATATGCATCTTCTTGCCTGAAAAAGTTTTTACTCTTTGTCCTGGGTGAATTGACATATTACATTCAGAACAAATTAAATCATTTTCAACAGTTGGAAGTTCTTCTAATGCCTCTTCTTTAGTAGGCTCTTCAAGTTCTACTTCTTTCTTTCCAAACATCTTTTTAAGAATACCCATCTTAATAATTCTGATCCTCAACACTATTAACTTTAGTTCTTTGGAAATTTACTATTGCTAACATTACACTTGATAATGAAACTATAAACATAAACCAAGGAAAGTAAAACATTATTTTATTATATACTGTAAAGGGTATCATAATATCTCTAAACAAAACTACCTCAAGCATACTTCTATAAATATTTGAGATTAAAACTGCTGCGTAAGTAAAGAAACTTATAATCATAATTAAGATTCCTGCCATGGCTGGCGACTTACCAGAACGATAACCTATAACTAACATCGCAAATACA
>SDBT01012064.1_pt1 | contig 13877 bp, 18 predicted proteins | sample 2277101 | NCBI WGS metagenome assembly SDBT01 (sample SAMN10404973, study PRJNA504765) | marine sediment metagenome | isolation source: marine sediment core GS10_PC15, 103 cmbsf | place: Arctic Ocean: Southern Knipovich Ridge | collected 2010 | reverse complement strand
AAGCTGCTGAAAAAATTATTGAGAATCTGGACAAAGAAGAGTTCAAGGCTTTCCTGCTTTTTGGAGTTACAGGAAGCGGGAAAACAGAAGTTTATATCAAGGTTATCAGGCATTGTCTGAAAAATAACAAAACAGCCTTGATGTTGGTTCCGGAGATCTCTCTTACTCCACAAATGGTAGAAAGATTTTATAATGCTTTTGGAGCTGAAATAGCTATTCTGCACAGCCACCTGAATGACCGCGAAAGATGGGAACAGTGGAAGAAAATCAAATATGGGAAAAGCAAAATCGTGATTGGAGCCAGAAGTGCAATTTTTGCTCCACTCAAAAACATTGGTGTGATCATCGTTGATGAAGAGCATGAGAATACCTACAAACAGGAAAATACTCCGCGTTATAATGGTAGAGATGTGGCGGTTGTGCGTGCCAAAAAATCTAATGCTGTAACAATTTTGGGAAGTGCAACTCCTGCCCTGGAAAGCTGGCAGAATGTAATGAAACAAAAATACTCGCTGCTAAAACTGGAAAAGCGACCGCTCGGTTATAAACTTCCTTCTGTGAAAATCATCGATCTTAAACAAGAAAAAAATCCTAAACAGCTTTTATCTGAAGAATTGACAAAAAAAATCGAAGATAAACTATTAAAAAAACAGCAGATTATTCTCCTGCAAAACAGGCGCGGACATTCATCATTTGTACAGTGCATTGCTTGTGGAAAGCTCTTCCAATGCAAGAAATGCGACATCAGTATGAATTACCACAGCAGCAATATGACACTTCTCTGTCATTATTGCGGGCATTCTATAAACATGCCCAGAAAATGCACGGATTGCGGAAGTTATATGTTCAGTTTCGGCTCGCCCGGCACCCAACAGATAGAAAAGCAATTGAAGATTTTATTCCCATTAGCCCGGATTTTGAGGATGGATTCTGATAGTGCTCGCAAAAAGAAAAGTTATGATTCCATGTTTGCCAGAATGATTAATGGTAAAATCGATATTCTGCTCGGAACTCAGATGATTGCCAAAGGTCTGGATTTTGCCAATGTTACTCTGGTGGGAGTTATTTCTGCTGATACAGGTTTGAATTTTCCGGATTTCAGATCTGCGGAAAAAACTTTCCAGCTTCTCACTCAGGTTGCAGGTCGTTCCGGTCGCAGAGAAAAAGCCGGTGAAGTCATTATTCAAACTTATAATCCGGAGCATTATGCCATTGTTCATGCGATGAATCAGGATTTTATTTCTTTTGCTTTGAAGGAAAGCTCTTTGAGAAAAACTCTGCATTATCCACCGTTTTACAGAATTGCACGCTTTATCTTTTCTCATAAAAATGAGATTTTTTTAAAAACACAATTAATAAAAAATATAAAGATAATTCAAAAATTACAAACTCTTTTTGAACCCGGAAAATTATTGATTTTAGGACCGGTACCAACTCCGCTGGTGAGATTGCAAAATAACTATCGTTACCATATTATTCTGAAAGCAGATTCTGTTTCCACCATGTCGAGAGCTGTTAATTTCCTGAAGAATAATTTGAAATTGAGCAGCATTATCAAACAATCGATTGATATCGACCCGTATGGGTTGATGTAGAACAGGTCGGATTTCAATCTGGGAACCAAGAATTGTGATAAGTCCCAGTCATGAAGCTTTCTGCTAAACAGACCAGCAGAAAATATTATAGCAATAGTGAAGGGAGTTATTAGAGAATATTGGTAATTGAAATATTTTGAAAACTATTAAATAATAAAAAACCTAATTCTAATTTAAGTTCAAAGTTAAACTTTTTTAAGTTGGGGAAAACCAAACAGCCACTTTATTTTATCATTAATATTCCCAGCGTGACGAGTCTTTAGCTTTCTTAAATCATTCGTGTTAATCTGATGAATTTTAATACAAAAAAGAGAATTAGGGTGTTCATATGATTTGTAAGCTCTTTGTGACGATACTCTACCAAACCGAAAAAGTCGACTTGGTAAATTGTCTGAATTTTTAAAATTATAATTTATAAAACCAACATAACCACATATTGCTTGGCAAATAATATGGGCAGCTTTTATTAAAGTATCAACAAAAGTTGTATATGTTGGGACTAACAAAATGTCAAGTTTATGATCAAGTTTTACTAATGGTGTTACTGCAGAATAATCTGCAATGTCTAGACATGTTAAGAAACCAATTTTTAATCCAAATGCAATTGTATGTATTGATTTTCGTTTAGGGGAAACGCTTATCAATTCATGCTCGTGATGAGCGCTTACTTGTTTATGATAGGAAACACCATATTTGTCGCAACCGGGATAGAACATATGTGCTGTATTTAGATAAGTGGCATGGTCATGAGCAGATCCTGCAAATATTAAACATGTATTATCTTCAGCCATTTGTTTTGCATAGTCGATAGCTATTTGCCAAACTCGATTTTTTTTACTTGAAACATTTAAAGGTAATCCAAGTTCGTTTATACATAAGATGTTCGCATGATATTTTGTGATTGCATATTTGATGCTTTGTTTAAAAGCACTCAATAATTCGTTTGATTGTTTCTTGGTATATGAAACTAACTCTCTATCGATAGCATTATCAACATTTCTTAGTTTATTGGATTCGACGGTTTGATATTTTTTAAGCTTAATTTTTAAACGAGGTAAGGAAATTAGGGCAATTGTTACCTTGTTATTTCCTTTTTTGGGAAGAGATTGTATCTCAATATATTGAGAAGAAGACACATGATGTTGAGTAAAACTAAACGGATTTGCATTTGATAAATGTCCAATCTCCTCAATCTCCTCAAGCTCCTTAAGCTCCTTAAGCTCCTCATTTATTTTTTCTAATTCGGTGCTGGCAAAATTGTTATTTTTCATTCTTATACTCTCTTCCCAAACCATCGAGCCATACGCAATGATGAGATCATACTTAAATCTCCCAACTTTGAATCATCGAAACCTATACCAATTGACTTGATTGTATTTCCATCTGGAAAGTTCAAAAAAAGAACATTTCTTAATCTTGCGATTCCTTCACTATCTTCAATATTCAAGGGTAAAAACATCCAAAAAACATCATCTTTTTCTTCTTCAAATATTTTTTCAAATGATATATTCGAATAATGACTGTTAATTATGTTTTTTTTGATTATATTATGTGTCTTGGGTTTTTCGAGTAATCTTTTGAAATCTTTTTCTTCATTTTCAGGTTTATTTAAAACGCTGTTTAAATCATCATCATCAGTTCCAAACACTTTAATATCTAAATGTCCTAACAGACTAATATTAATGTCGTTGTGTTTTTTTCTAAGGCATTTTTTTAATTGCTGAAATGACCATTCAGAGCAGCGATTAGCAATTTGATCAAGACTTTGGAGAATATTAGTTTTCTCCGAGTCTATTATTTTTCTATAATAATTATCTTTATCTTGTATATCATCATAGTGAATACTAACTCTCATCCAGCTTTTTACACTACGCTCCTCAGTACAAAATGCTGTACACAATCTCGAGTCAAAATTTACACTATTTTCCTTTTTACTAAAAACACGAGGTCCATCAACAACTACTGCAGTCTCTTCTTTAATTATTCTAATTTTTTCATTCTGGTCAAAATTTATTTCATTGGCATTGAAATCTGATGCTTCAGTTAAGATGTCTAAATATTCATCAAAACTATCATTATAGTGTCTCTTGAATAATTTTGCATATTTCCATGCATATTCTTCACTTAGGTTTAGTGCTATTTTTGATAATGTTGCTTTTCTAAAAACAGGTCGAACCAGAAGATTCTTTTTACTACTGTTAACCATTATTTACTCCTCATTCTACATTTTTCCCGTAACTGTCTTTAATGTCATTGTCTATTAAGAATTAAAGTTAAATTTCATAAACACGATATATAAACCATCAATTATTGAAAAAAGAACATCTTATAAACTTGAAAAAAATCAACTTACGCTAGATTCAAAAGGTAATTATCCTTGTCAAGATATTTATTTCCCTTTGTTAAAAAGTTTTTTCCGAAGACAAAACGCTTTATCCAAATAGAATCCAATATTTTTTCTAAACCTATACTGCCGGATGGAGTTCAGACGAAACAGCTTCAAGTCCAGTTTCTCCGGCAGCTACCGGATCTTCTGAACTCGAATCTATATTGTTGAGGTAACATAAAAAATAAATTTGACAAATATGAATAAAATTTTGCATTTCGTTTTCTGCATAATAAGAATAAATAAAATAAAGCAGGTTATTAATTTAAAAAATGATTATTGTTTTATGAATAAGGATTTTCAATGGATGAAAAATTAGCAACTTCCAAGATTACAACTCAGTTGATTGACTACATTGTCGAAAAAATAGTCAAAGCAATTGACCCGGAAAAAATAATCCTGTTCGGTTCTTATGCCAGAGGTGATTATAAAAAAGATAGTGATTTGGATTTGTTTATTATTAAAGATGGAGACCACAATAGCCGTATGATGAGACGAAAAGTTGATAGCTTATTGGGCGATAGAAAATTTCCGGTAGATTTATTTGTGAGAAAAACAGAGGAAGTAAAAAGAAGATTCGAAATCGGTGACCATTTCTACCTGTATCACATTTTCAAAGATGGAAAGGTGCTTTATGAAAAGAAATAATGATGAATATATTAAAGAATGGCTTATGTATGCTTATGATAACCTTATTTCTGCAAAAAGATTATTTTCAAATATAGAACAAGAAGATTATATCCCTTATCATACTATCTGTTTTATGTGTCAGGGAAGTGCAGAAAAGTATCTGAAAGCATATTTGATTTGGAAGGGCTGGGAATTAGAGAAAATTCACGATTTAAAAAATCTGCTGAATTATGCTATTGATTTTGATTCCGATTTTGAAAAGCTTCTTTTAGAATGTGAATTGTTGAATGAATATATTGAAGAAGGACGTTATCCGGGAGATTTGCCATTTGAATCCATTGGAGAAAAAGATGCTGGAGAGGCAATCTATGCTGCGGATAAAATTACCAGGTTTGTTAAGGAAAAAATTAACTTTGAAAATTATAAATTTGACAAATATGAATAAAATTTCGTATTTCGTCATCAGTTAGTATTTTTTAATTAGCTGGAGGTACTAATGCAGAAAATAACAGCTTTTATTGAGAAGGATTTGGAAACAGGTTTATATGTAGCACTCGTTCCTTCAATTCCAGGTGCACATACTCAAGCTGAAACTTTGGATGAATTACAAACAAACTTAAAAGAAGTTATTGATTTATGTTAGATTTTAAGGGAGTTATGAAGCGAAGAGATACGAGTGTTATCTTGCATGTTTGCAAGATAGGAACGAGTTCAAATTTTTAAAAACAGATCCTTGTGACTATAATAAAAAAGTATTATTAAATTTATTACTGAACAATTTACAAAAGGAGTTTGGAAATGAAAACAAAAGACCTAATTGCAGAAGTCATTTCCCTTCCGATAGAAGAAAGGGCAATTATTGTAGATTCCATCCTGAAAAGTTTAAATCCCCCAGAGTCAATCATTGACAGGAAATGGGCAAATATTGCAAAAAAGCGGTTCTCAGAACTTCGTTCCGGGCAAGTTCAAGCTGTTCCTGGAGATGAGGTATTTAATAAAATTTGGAAGCGGTTCTCCACATGAAATATTCATTCCATCCTGAAGCTGAAGCAGAATTTAACTACGCTATCGAATATTATGAGAGTTGCGCGGAAGGACTGGGAGCTGACTTTGCGGTAGAGGTGTTTTCAACGATTGAACGAATTGTTACCCATCCAAAAGCCTGGCCAATTTTAGAGGATGAAATCAGGAAAATTCAGACAAGTAGGTTCCCTTATGGAATCCTGTATATTGAAGAACCTGAAGAAGTCTTTATCCTTGCCGTAATGCACCTTCACCGAGATCCGGATTATTGGAAAGAAAGAAAAGGAATATCATACTGAAAAATATGTTGAACAAAAAGATGGAGCAGAACAGCTAATTACCAGGTTTGTTAAGGAAAAAATTAACTTTGAAAATTATAAATTTGACAAATATGAATAAAATTACGTATCTCGTCATCAGTTAATTAGGGAAAATTTTTCTGAATCTGGTAATCTGGCTTTTTGAAAGAAAAATGAAATTATGACATAGCTTTAACAAGATTTTATGAAAGTTGAAGCGATGGAATGTTGGATTGAAGGGCAGAATGATACTATAACAATAGAAATCTATACACACGTAACTAAAATTGGACTATCCAGGCTCAAGAGCCCAATTGATGAAATAGATGACGAGATATGAAAGAAAATGGACAGCACCCCCAAAAGTTATTATACAACAAAATTACTGTAACTATAAGTTGGTTATGTACAACAGATTATTGTGCGTGGCATGCAGATGTTATGGGATATTCAATTACCTTAGCAAAGGTATTAAAAAAGGTTTAACGATGAAGAAAATTATTTTTTTGTTTGTTACTTTTATATTTATATTAAATCTACATTCTGTTGGAGAACCTCAGAATCTTAATGACGAACAATTCATTTTCCCAGAAAGTCACATTAAAAAATTAAATGAATTAGATTTTGCGAATTTAGGCTATAGGCAACCAACTCTTGAAACACTCGCAATTGCCCGAAACGAAATATTCGCTCGCAAAGGTTATAAGTTTGAATCTAAAAAATATGAAAACTATTTTCAAAGTAAAAAATGGTATAAATCGCAAAATGATAATAGTTCAATTAAATTAAATGACGTCGAAAAGTATAATGTTAGCTTAATAAAATTTTACGAATTTCGTTTTAAAAGAAGGCATTACATCCCAAAGAATACACATCCTAATACAAATAAAAAAGGGAATGTAGTCTTAATTGATCTTGATGGAAATGGTTTAAAAGACACTCTAACCTTCAATACAGATCACCAAACTTTTCAATTAACTGTAAATGATCTTACATATAACGGGCAAGGAGATTGTGTCGTTGATTCCTTTGCAGTTGTTGATATTGATAACAAAGACAAAATAAAAGAGATTGTGATTAGTGAGCTTGGCCCAAGTGATGATCCTAATTCTACATTCTTTTTTTACAATGGTGCAGAAATAAAACAAATCGGAGAAGTTTACAGTTTATTTTATCGCGGAATTACTTTTGATGGTCTTGGAGAAATAAATGTTCGGTCAAGAGGTGCTTTTCTTCAAACTTGGTTTTTCAATATATCTTATCATTTGGATGAAAATCATATTTTAACAAAAATTCCAGATCAAATTTATAAAACAGATCATAGTTTGTTTTTAAAACAATCATTAAAAATTTATTATAATCGTGATGAAAGTAGCGATTTTACAATAATAGAACCAACTACAATAATTACTATAATCGGAACAGATAATAACAAATGGTGTTTCGTTGAAACTGAAAATGGTATCAAAGGATGGTTTTTTGTAGATAATTATTATTTCATTAATGGAACTAGTGTTGAAGCTTTTAAGATTTTTTATGGATTAAGTTATGCAGATTAATATATTGATGATTGGTTTTCAGAGAACATCCCATAACAAAAGTGCCTGCGGTTCAGTCTCGTGGTTTGTTTCGTCTGATCCGGCAGCTGCCGGATTCAAACTTTGGTTGGTTTGTCTGGGCGGAATCTTCCGATTCCGCAGCGCACTCAAGACATTACACGAAATTGATTTTAATCATTTAAGGGAGAGGAATAAAAATGAGAAAAAAATGTTATATGGTCATTTTAATTGTGGAGAAAAATTCATTGAAAATATTTCTTGATGAATCGGGAACACCTGGTGATGTAAATAAAAATATCCCATTTATCTTTGGTGGATTTTATACATTTAAAAACGAAAAGGAAATTAACTCAGATTGGGAAATATTTCTCTCTAATAATCAAATTCCTTATAATAAAAAAAGTACTTACTTTCCGAAAACTATTTGGCTTCCTTTTGCAGAATTCCTGCTAAATGGTTATTATCCAATAATTACATACTCATATTTTTCTGAGGAAGATAAAGACCTAATTAAACAGAAATGTGAAGAATACAATGAGATAAAACATTTTCGTGCTGATGATACTCCTGATACAATTAATTCTCCTGATTTAATTTGGAATTTATTTTCTGCAATATCGATTAACAATGCGATTCTTCTTTACATTTATAGGTATCGTAAGCCAATTACACAAATTTCTATTCAAATTGATCGGTTTCATACAAAAGATGAATTAAAAAATTTCACTGAATATGCAGTTAAAAATTTCATTTCACCAGAACGGATTAAAAAAGATATTACTGATTCCAATAAAACTAATTCCCTGCAAACTGTTGCGTATATAAATCTTTTAACAAAATGCTTATTATTTAAGGATTCCATTCAGTTTTGTTGGAATATTAAAAAAGTAAAAGAATTTCCTGGTGCTGTTTGTTCTTTATATAGACGTAATTTCGAAAATATCAATGAAGCAAATGAGGCTACAAACATTTTAAAATCCAAAAGTATCTTTATTGATGCAACTGAATTTTTTAGAAATAGATTAAAAACACTTAACTGGTATGCTTTCTTGAAATCTCAGTCAAAATGAATTATAGTATTATAATAAATCCGTTTAAGAATTCGTGTAACAAGCGTGTCGGCAGTAGGATTGGTCAGTGCTCTTTGTTTGAATCTTACGATTCAAACGGCTGGTCAGTTTGTTTACGACGGAATCCTTCTGATTCCGCCGCACACGCAGAACATTATGCCTATCTAAATAATATGTAAGCTAGTATAAAATTAGTTGGAGGTTTTAATGATAAATATAGTCACTGTAAATTATCCATTGATTGGCGATAGAGTAGTAAATACTGATATTGATGGTGATGAAACTCTTTTAGATGCTGATGTTGTAATCTGTAATCCTTCTGAATTTAAAAAACTATGGATCAAAGATGTTAAACGTGGTGATGATAATATACCAAAATTATATTCACCATTATCTGATAGAATTAGAAACACGTTTAACTCTCGTAAAAAAGAAATCACATCCTTACTTGATAATGGAAAGATCATAATTTCCTTTTTACATCCAGTTTCAGGTTTTGAAGGAGAAAAGGGAAATCTTAATCAATACGATATTATAACTAATTATGATTTTCTACCATTTAGACAAGACTTCTTTCTTGATAATCTTAAAAAGGGTTCGAGTAGTGCAATAGCAACTCTAAAATTAAATAGTAAATCAATTTTTTCACAGTATTTTTCAGCTTTTAAAGATGAGATATATTATGAAGCATATTTTGATTTTGATGCAACAGGTAATCCTGAATATTTTATACTTAATAAAGCGAAACGCCCGATTGCATTAGTTCAGAAACATTCGGAAGGATATGTTATTTTATTACCATGCATTCCATATGATAAAAATAATAAGAAATTAATAGGAGTAATTAGAAGTTGTGCTAAAAAAATCTTGAACAAGCATATTCAAACACCTGCTCCTCCATGGATAAAAGATTTTAGACTTGCTGGAGAAGATGAATTAGATACCCAAACACACAATTTTCAAGAAAACATTGAAAAATTGCAAAATAAGAAAAAAAAATTAGAGGAAGAAAAAAATAAACTATCGAAATTCAAAGGATTATTATTTGAACAAGGAGCAGAGTTAGAAGAACTTGTGATTAGTTCATTCAGACTATTTGGATTTGAGTCCTTTAATAGAAAAGTGGATGACTTAGAGCACGATGTAGTTTTTTCATCAGAGGAAGGTAAAGGATTAGCTGAAATTGAAGGAAAAGATAATGATGCTATTCATATTTCCAAGTTAGATCAACTAAACAGAGCTGTTGATGAAGATTTTGAGCTTACAGAAAATTATCCTCAAGGTGTTCTTATTGGCAATCATTATAGGTTTACAAAACCTGAAAATAGAAAAGAAGCATTTACTGAAAAAGTACATATCGTAGCATCAAAAAAAAGTTTTGGTCTTCTTACTACTTATGAAATCTATAAAGCTGTTAAGTTCATTCTAGATAAACCTGATGATGAAGAATTTAAAGAAAATTGTAGGTTGAAAATCTTAAAAACAACAGGTGAAGAAATCCAACTGATTGATAATGATATTAATTAATAAATGATAGGCATAACAAGCGTGTCGGCAGTATGGCTGGTCAGTGCTCTTTGTTTGAATCTACCGATTCAAACGGTTGGTCGGTTTGTAGTTGGCGTGATCGTTCCGATCCCGCCGCACACGCAAAACATTAGGCGTTCTTTTGAAGCCTGACAGAATATTTCGTCGAAAAGAATATCAAATGAGTTTGTTTATTTTATTGTCTAATTTCGTAGCTTTCGCAAATTTAGTTCTTTAAAAAAATATAAAAAAGTTTCTGCGTAAATCAGAAAAATGATCCTGCTGAAATAGGCTTCGCATTTCACAGGATAAATCTTGCTGAAATGATGTAACTCGTTCACCCATACAAGATTTATACGCCTTTGGTGTAGTGGCTGAGCTAAGACTGGACTTCATCACGAATTTATTCGGAATGGAGTTCAGGATGAAGAGTGATAGGGAGATGGAGTGATGGGGTGATGGTGAATCGAATTCAAACGAAACAGCTTCAAGTTCAGTTTCTCGGGCAGTTACCGGATTGTTTCCAGGAAGATTTAACTGCCTTGTGGGGGATTTTAAAATTTTTTCTTGACTATTTCGACTATAAAACGGATTTGGACGAAGAGGGTGAAAGAGGTAATAGATGAACGATAAAAAGGATATGATAATTTCAGCAACTAAAGAATTGATCGCTCAATATGGCTTTAAAAAAACCACCATGGACGAGATTGCTGCCAAAGCCAGAATGGGAAAATCTACCGTGTATTACTACTTCAAGAACAAAGAGGATATCTTTGCCGAAATCGTACGAATAGATTCCGATCTTTTTCGGCAGAAATTGATTGATGCTATCCAAGCTGCTTACAGTCCACAAGATAAAATTATGCAATATGTTCGCACCAGAATGCTGCATTTAAAAGAACTCAGCAACTATTACAAAACTCTCACCAACGAATATCTGGATCACTATTTCTTCATCGAACAGGTGAGGGAAGATTTTTATAGTTTCGAAAACAAAACTTTAAGTGATCTGATAAAAGAAGGAATTCAGCAAAACATTTTTACACCCTGTGATATAGATGTCGTTGTTCATATGATCGCAATTGCTATAAAAGGTTTAGAATATCCCCTTTTCATTCAGAAAGAGCAGGATCTGGAAAGAGACAGTAAGCAAATGATGGAGATTATCTTTAAAGGAATTGAAGTAAAAGCGTAATTTTTTTTACAATATTTCCGACCACAGAACGGATATAGTCGAAAATTTGAGGAGAATAAATTGATTAAAATACCGGAATTAAAAATAGGAAACCTTGTTGCAAAACTACCTATCATCCAGGGTGGAATGGGTGTGGGAATATCGATGGCTGGATTGGCTTCTGCCGTAACTAATGCGGGTGGGATCGGAGTAATTTCCTCTGTAGCTTTGGGAATGTTGGATACTGCTTCTAAAAAAACTTACCGGGAAGCAAACAAAATTGCCTTAAGTCGCGAAATTCGCAAAGCCAGAAAACTTACTGACGGTATTATCGGCTTGAATATAATGGTCGCCATTTCCGACTATGATGACATAGTGAAACTGGCTTATGAAGAAAAGGTGGATATTCTATTCCTGGGTGCTGGACTACCCTTGAAATTACCGGCTGGAATGGCTGTAGAAGATCTTAAACAATCGAAAACAAAAGTTGCACCAATCGTTTCATCAGGGCGTGCAGCCAAACTCATTTTCAAAAGCTGGGATAAGAATTTTGCTCATATTCCGGATGCAGTGGTGGTGGAAGGTCCACTTGCCGGTGGACATCTTGGATTTAAAAACGACCAGATCGATGATCCTGAATTTGCCCTGGAAAATATATTTCCCGATGTTTGTGAAGCAATTAAACCTTTCGAAACTAAATATAATAAAAAGATTCCTATCATTGCCGCCGGGGGAGTTTATGATGGGGAAGATATTTATAAATTTATGAAACTGGGTGCCAGTGGTGTGCAGATGGGAACCCGTTTTGTAGCCACGGTAGAATGTGATGCTGCTATCGAATTTAAAAACCAGTATATAAAGTGCAAAAAGGAAGATATCGTCATTATCCAGAGTCCGGTAGGTTTGCCGGGACGTGCCATTTTGAACGACTTTCTGAAGGATGTGGAAGCAGGAATTAAAAAGCCGTTCCGCTGCCCTTGGAAATGCCTGAAAACCTGCGATTTCAGAAATTCACTCTATTGCATTGCCGATGCTTTGATGAAAGCAAAAATCGGTGAATTGAAGAACGGTTTCAGTTTTGCCGGAGCCAATGCCTGGCGTGTTGATAAGATCGTTACTGTGAAAGAACTGATGGATTCCCTGATGCTGGAATTTGAGAAAGCAGTACTGAAGAATAACCTCATGCTCAATATGTAAAACGATCGCTACTGTACTTCATCACGGATTTATTAGGAATGGAGTTCAGGATGAAACAGCTTCAAGTCCAGTTTCATCCGGTAGCTCCCGGATCTTCTGAACTCGAATCTGTCGTTGTTTCGACCGGGACGGTTGAAGGAATGTAAGTCAGGAAACTAAGTGTATAACTCCTATGAAAACACTAAAAACTTTCCGAATCTTATTTTTCAAGAATTTCTCCGTTAGAAGCTTCGGAAAGTGCATCAATATCAAAAATTCACCAGTCAGAATTTTCTATAAAACACATTCTCAAACTTATCTGCCTTGCCTATTCTATAGACAACATTGAAAATCCTGTCTGGATACAAACTAATAAATTTTTTATACTTGGAGAGGACAAAATTTGCAAGGTTATACTTTACTTCATAAACATTCTTTTCATCCAGAACAAAATCTACCTCATTCTGTTGTTGAGTTCGCCAAAAATGTATTCGTTCAATAGGTAATCTATCAAGTAAAAATAATCGGATAAATTTTATTTGCAAAATGAAAAATATTCACTTTTCTTGATTAGCATAAAAAAGACCTTCAAGTGGAATATTAGACTGGACTTCATCCGGCAGCCGACGGATGGAGTTCAGGACGAAGAATGACTGACAGACTGGGAGATGGTGAGTCTTTAAGACTGTGTGACTGTTGTACTGTTAGATGGTGAATGGAGTTCAGGATGATACTACCACTCTTCGGCTTCAATACCAGAATCTAAGGTTCTTTTAAAAGTTCACAATCCTGATGGATTATCTTTCCATCAATTTCTATGAGAGCTTTATCTCCTTTATTCCAGAAAACGATTTTTCCATCTGTGTATCTTGCACCGGAGCCGGAAATTGTACGTTTTAAGTTGAATACTTTTCCATCATAAACCAGAGATGCCTTTTCCCCTTTTTCAAAATAAGCAACTTTTAAGCGTGTACCATCAGGACAAACAAATTCAAAAGTTGTTCCCTTAGATTTTACACAGCCAAAACAGTATAGAACCATAACTAACATATAAAGTTGTAAAATTTTCTTATACATATAATCTATAATACCTAGTTCCAAAATAACTTAGCAATTAAAGAAAATCTCAAATTACATCCGGCAACTGCTGGATACAAATAATTTCAAAATCTCAAATTAAAATGACCGAAACTATTTTGAATTTCTATATTTGGTTATTAGAATTTGCCTGCCCCGTAAGGAATGTAGTGGCTGTACCAGGGTGCTTGAAATTTGGAATTTAATTTTAACTGGGTCAATCCGGCAGCTGCCGGATTGAACCAAACATTTAGATTTTCAAGATTGCTCTTTCTTATAAAAAAACAATCATTGTTGAAGCATTCTTTCTATTTAGTCTTCAGTTTTTTTGAAAGAAAATTATAGAGCCAGGCAAAAATTG
>SDBT01012062.1_pt1 | contig 13878 bp, 10 predicted proteins | sample 2277101 | NCBI WGS metagenome assembly SDBT01 (sample SAMN10404973, study PRJNA504765) | marine sediment metagenome | isolation source: marine sediment core GS10_PC15, 103 cmbsf | place: Arctic Ocean: Southern Knipovich Ridge | collected 2010 | reverse complement strand
GCCGGGGATGGTTTTGACCGTGGAGCCGGGGATTTACATTCCCGGTTGGGGTGGCGTGCGTTTGGAAGACGATGTACTGGTAACGCGCGACGGGTGCGAAGTGTTGACTAGCGTACCTAAGAAACTGGAAGACGTGATCGTCCGTTGAACGGGCCGGATGTGATGTCCGGTTTTCGTCGGCGGCCGTAGACTGAAAAAATCGAATATTGGAGATTCGGCATGGCCGGTTCTTCCTCCGAGCAGGACATTTTCGACGTAGAAAAGATCAACCGCCTGGTGGAGTTGATGGAGGGTCACGATCTCAAGGAGATCGATCTTCGTCAGGGCGACACGCGGGTCCGTTTGCGGCGTGGTGCCGATCCGGCCGAGGCGATTGTGGCCGTGCCGCCGCCGGTGCCGGCGCCGGCTCCACCCGGTCCGGCACCGGCCGACGACGAACATCTCGCGGTGATTACCAGCCCGATGGTCGGGACGTTCTACACGGGACCCGATCCGGATTCGCCACCTTATGTAAAGGTGGGCGATCACGTCGGCCCGGAGACGACCGTCTGCATCGTCGAGGCGATGAAGGTGTTCAACCAGATTCCGGCCGAGGTTTCGGGAAAGATCGCGGCGGCGTTGGTCGAAAACGGCGAGCCGGTGGAGTACGGGCAGCCGATTTTCAAGGTGGATACGCGGGACTAGGCGGTAGGCGATGTTCAAGCGAATTCTGGTTGCCAATCGGGGTGAGATTGCCCAGCGGATCTTCCGCGCCTGTCGCGAATTGGAGATCGAGACCGTGGCCGTCTTTAGCGAGGCCGATCGGGGAGCCGCTTATCTGGAGTTGGCCGACGAAGCCTATTGCATCGGGCCGGCCAGGGCTTCCGACAGCTACCTGAAGATCGATCGGGTGATCAGCGCGGCGGAGATCGGCAACGTGCAGGCGATCCACCCGGGCTACGGCTTCTTGGCCGAAAACGCCCATTTTGCCGATGTTTGCCGAAGCTGCCAGATCGAGTTTATCGGTCCTTCTCACGAAGCAATGGCGCTGGTGGGTGACAAAAACGCCGCCCGGCGGGTCGCCCGGCAGGCTGGCGTGCCGACCGTCCCCGGCAGCGAAGGGCTGGTGGAGAGCGAGGCCGAGGCGATTTCGTTGGCCAACCAAATCGGTTATCCGGTGCTGGTCAAGGCGTCGGCGGGCGGAGGCGGTCGGGGGATGCGCGTGGCGGCCAACGACCTGGCGTTGCGGGCCGGCTTGGCGCAGGCCCAGGCCGAGGCCGAGGCGGCTTTCGGCAACGGCGAAATCTACCTGGAAAAGTACATCGAGAATCCCCGGCACGTGGAAGTGCAGGTGTTGGCCGATCTGCACGGCAACGTGGTACACCTGTGGGAACGCGACTGCTCGATGCAGCGGCGGCATCAGAAGCTGGTCGAGGAGAGTCCGGCACCCCGGCTGGAAGAGGCCACGCGGACGGCGATGTGCGAGGCGGCAGTGCGGCTGGTCGTGGCCGCCGACTACACCAACGCCGGTACGGTGGAGTTCATCCTCGACCCGGAGGGTGACTACTACTTCATCGAACTGAACGCGCGGATCCAGGTCGAACATCCGGTAACCGAGATGGTCACCGGAGTGGACCTGATCAAGGCCCAGATTCGGGTGGCGGCCGGTGAGCCGTTGCCTTTTTCGCAGCAGCAGATCGTTCAAAACGGCGCAGCGATAGAATGCCGAATCAACGCCGAGGACCCGGCCAAGGGGTTCCGCCCGACGCCGGGTAAAATCACGAAGTTGATCGCGCCCGGTGGTTTCGGCGTGCGGATGGACACGCACGTCCACGCCGGATACACGGTCTCGCCGCACTACGATTCGATGATAGGCAAACTGATCGTCCACCAGCCGACCCGCCAGCAGGCCATCGTTTGTATGCGGCGCGCCTTGGCCGAGTTGAAGATCGAGGGGGTCGAAACGACCGTTCCACGGCTACGAGAGATTCTCGACCACCCGGCGTTCGCCGAAGGCCGCGTCGATACAACGTTTATCGAGCGGACCTGGCAAGGGTGAGGGGGGGAATGAGGAGTGGTGAGTGGGTACGTTTAGCGGTCGCCGGCACGGCGACCCAACGATCAAACACGTTTAGCGGTCGCCGGCACGGCGACCCAACGGTCGAACACGTTTAGCGGTCGCCGGCACGGCGACATTTGAAAAACCAATAACTCATTACGAGTGAGAAGCCAAACTGGAGCCATCCATGAGTACCACGCTTTCCAGGCCCCCGCAAACGGAATCTAGTATCCACCGCGCGGCAATTCTTTTTGCGGGCGGACCGGCCCCGGCGGCCAACGCGGTCATCTCCACCGCGGCGGTCTCCTTCCTGCGAAACAACATCGACGTGATCGGCATCAAGCACGGCTACTCGAACCTGATCGATTACGGGCCCGATCGTCCGATGGTTGAAGGCAGCGACTACATTAAGATCAATCATTCGGTGCTCAAGCGTACGCGCAATAGCCAAGGGATCATGATCGGCACGGCGCGGGCGAATCCGGGCAAGATGGTTTCCGACCCGGCCCACCTGAAGGACCCCGAGCGGTCCGCGCCTTTGAAGCGGGTCTACGACGGGCTGGTATCGCTGGGGGTCGACGCGTTGATCTCCATCGGCGGCGACGACACGCTGAAAACGGCCAATAAGTTTAAGCTCTTCCAGGAGCAATTGCCCGAGGGAAGCCAGCACATCCCAGTGGTCCACTTGCCTAAGACGATCGACAACGACTACACGGGCATCGACTTCACCTTCGGCTATTTCACGGCCGTGGAGACGCTGGCCGAAGAGATCCGCAATCTGCTGGCCGACGCCGAGTCTTCGCGGAGCTACTTCGTCGTCGAGACCATGGGCCGTAGCGCCGGTTGGCTGGCCTACGGAGCGGCGATCGCCGGCGAGGCAAGCCTGGTGATCAGCGTCGAAGACATCACAGGAAAGTACGAAGGAAGCGAAGAAATCACCGATCCGCAGACCGGCAAGACGACGATCCGCCGCGTGATGAATCTGCCGAAGGTCGTCAAGCGGATCGCGACCACGATGCGGGTGCGAGATGAGTCCGAGGGCAAGGAGTACGGTGTGATCGTGCTGGCCGAGGGTCTGGCCGAGTATTTGCCCTATTCGCACATTGAAGGCGTTCCCCGCGACGAGCACGGGCACATCGCCATCGCGGAGTTGAACCTCAGCCGCCTGTTCGCCGATCTGATCGGCAAAGAGTACGCGAAGCAGACCGGCAAGAAGCGAAAGATGACCGGGCTACAACTCGGCTACGAGAGCCGCTGTGCCCGGCCGCAGGCGTTCGACGTCATGCTCGGCAGCCAGCTCGGCGTGGGGGCCTATCGGGCGCTGGTCGAAAAGCGGCTCGACGGCGTGATGGTTTCGGCCACCGGACAGTTGGAGTTGAACTACGTACCCTTCAGCCAATTGATCGACCCGGCAACGCTAGTCACGATGGTCCGCTACATCGAGCCCGGCAGCGACTTCCATCGGCTAGCGCGGTTTCTGGAGACGTACGTCAACGATTGAACGCAGGATGACGATGATGTCCGACGGGAGCTTTCCACCGATTTCCGCTTACTCGGACCCCGCCCCACCCCGGCGGAAGCGGTCCACGGCGTTCTGGCTGTGGGTGCTGATCCCGGCGGGCGTGTTGATGGTAGTCCTCTTGATCGGCGGCGTCGGTGCGTTGTTCGTGTTGACGGCAACCGCAGAGCACGTCACGGCCGAAGATCGGCAGTTGATCGTCGACGCTCGGGCGCTGGCCGAGTACACGGAAGACTTCACCCCCAACCCGAAAAACGAGACGATTACCAGGTCGAGATACATTGATCGATCGTATGATATCGAGTACGAATACGACGATCCGGGCAACGACAACGAGCCCTACCTGCACTGCTGCGTGACGGTCGAGCGAAAGCGGAGCGACGCGTTGACGACCTACCTTGCGGCCTGGCAAGGATCCAGGCTCGGTATGACCTGGGGCGCCGACGCGGAAGTGGAGGTCGTCGAACGCAACGATCTGTTCCGGTGGGGGGACCAGTCGAAATTCGCCGTTTTTTTCGTCGACGGGAAACCGGGCGGGAATATCTTCGTTGCCCGCAAGGGGAACGTCGTCGTCGATTTGATCCTCGGCGGCGTCTACTTCGACGAAGCCGAAGGTTTCTCCTCGTTCGTATCGCCGGCGCTGACGAAAATCGAGAATTCGGGCCGTTGCAAGTAGCTCGTTGGCCTACTCCCTCGTTCCCAGATTCCGCCTGGGAACGAGGGGTGTCATTCAGGCTTGTCCTTATCCAACAGCACCCGGCCGTCGGTGTTTTCTTCGTCGATGTACTCGTACCCGTAGGTGACGATCTGGCCCAGGTCGAAGGGGAATCTTCTTTGCTTGGAGACGGCGGCCGCCCGGCGGGCCAGGTCTTCCTCTTCGATCTTTCCCTTGCGCGGCATGGCCAGAAAAATCTCGTTGCCCGCGCCGCGGACGTCAATGATGTAGAGCTCGTCGAACGTGTCCTGGTAGGTGCGGACCATGGAGTCGTGAAGCTCGTTGATGCTGCTGCTCCAGACGTTACCCAGCACGACGCCACCCGGTTTGGTCGCCCGGCGGACGGCCTGGAGGAATTCGCGAGTGGCCAGCGTGTATGGAATGTTGTCGTATCCGTAGGCGTCGAGGAAGATCAGGTCGTAAGGCTTTTTGCACTGCTCGATGAACTTCCGCCCGTCGGCCACGTGGGCGTGCATCTTGGCATCTTCGCGAAAGCCGAAATACTTCTTCGCCACCTTGACGACGTCCGGATCAATGTCGACCACGTCGATCGTCGCCTTGGGATAGTGCTTGTGCAGAAAACTGGGGATCGTGCCGCCGCCGAGCCCGACGATCAGAATCCGCTCGGGCCGCTCGACCACCGCCAGCCCCACAACCATCGCCCGGGCATAAGGCAGCTCGATATGGTCCGGGTCGCCCGGCTTGACCACACTCTGGCGGACGCCGTTCTTCTCGAACCACAACGTCCGCAGTCCGTCGTCGTCCTCGGTCACGACGATGTTGTTATAGGGCGACTCTTTATCGTAAAGGACCTTCTGCCCGGGCGCCACGAAGGCCCAAAGCGTAACGGTCGCCAACGCAACAACGACAAGCGGGAAGAAGATGCGGGTTTTCATGGGGTGAATCCTGTGGATGATGCGGCTGTGAGCGAACCTTCATTTTCGCTCCTGGTGACGCGTGTCGCAAGGGGCAAGAGTTGTCATGGCACTTGAATCTCGGCTCCATGCACTGTCGCTACGGTTTGTCCTCTGCGGTAATTCCTTCCGCGATGATCTCGGGCAATTCGTCCAAGGTGTCGCCGAATCGCATCAGTGCTGCCTTGTGATATCCGTTGGCGTACCGCGGCCATGAGAGTTGGTGGCGAGCGTGGCTGCTCATCTTGGAACGTTTCACGATCACAGATCGCAAATTCGGAAGGCTTTGCAGGAGTACAAGGCTGGCGTCGGTTATCTCAGTAGAATAGAGGCCCAATCCTCGCAGTTCGGTCAGGCCCTTCAGGTGCTTCAGTCCCGCGTCCGTGACAGTCGTATCGTTGATTAGGAGCCACTGGAGTTCCGGAAGTTCGTTTGCCAGGACGGCCAGCCCGGCATCCGTGATCTGTGTCTCACTTAGCCCGAGGAATCTCAACTTTTTCAGGCCAATCAGATGGCGGAGGCCGGCGTCCCCGATTCGTGTCCCGCTAAGATCAAGGTACTTCAGCTTCTTCAGGCCGATCAGGTGGCGGAGGCCGCCATCCGTGATCTTCGTGTAGCTGAGTTGCAACTGTTCGAGATTGCTCAACCCATGAAGCTCCGCTAGCCCCGCGTCCGTTACTGTCGCTCTTAGTAGTATCAGTCTTCGCAGCCGCGCAAGACCCCTCAGATGGCCAATTCCAGCATCGGTGATCCGGCCGGATTCGCGAGTGCCCAGCACCAGTGTTTCCAGTTTCTTCAGTTTCGCCAGCCGCGCCAGCCCAGCATCCGTTACATTTGTGAAGAGCAAGTTGAGGTGCTTCAGGTTTTCCAGACCGGCTACGTGTTCCATCGCGGTGTCACCGGCCTTGGTAAATTGGAGTTCCAGTCGCTCCAGTCGCGTGAGTGCATCAAGATGCTCCAACGACTCGTCTGTGATAAAGTAGTTTTCTGCGAGCGTCAGGGACGTGAGCTTCGTCATCTTACCTATGTGGGGCATAATCTTCTCGGTAATCTGGAAACCACAAACATCGAGTTCCTCAAGTTGGTCCAGCGCCGTCAGATGGGCTATTCCATCGTCGGTGATTTTGTCCATGCCGTGCAGGTCCAATGCCTGAAGCGACTCAACTTCCTTCAGATTCGCGAGCCACATGTCATTCGTTTGCAGCGGGCATCGGAGGGATCGAAGCCTCGGCATGTCCTTTAAGTGTTTGAGTCCGGCGTGCGTTATCGCGGTGGCAAAGATGTCCAGATGTTCGAGGGTCTTCACTGCGGTGAGCTTCTCCAGGCCGACATCGGTGACGGGGCAGCCCCACAAGGAAAGGCTCCTGAGTTTCGGCAGCGTCGTCAGATGGGTCACGCCAGCGTCAGAAACACGGCACTCATGCAAAGTCAATGACACGAGTCCGCTTAACGTCTTCACGTGAACCATTCCGGCGTCGGTGAAATAACGTCCTTGAAGCCGTAGCGTCCTCAGGTCAGTCAGCCCTTTCAGGTGGACCAACCCGGCGTCGGTGATCCTGCTGCCGGAGAATATGAGACGTTCCAGTTTCGGAAGCCCACGCAGATGGGGCATCAGCGGATCTCTGCTCTCGAAGCTGAAGTAGACGGCACGCACGTTGCCGTTCTCGTCCGTGCGGAGGATCGCGTCCGCCTGCTCCAGGGTGGCGGCGGCCTTTGGGTCGTCCGGCCGATCACTGGCCTTAGCGGCCGGCAACACTTGGCCGCTCTGTAGCCACCCGACTTGTTTCCTGCCGCGGACGAACGCGTAGCCGCCGACCCATGGGGCCTGGACCTTGGTTACGGTGAATCTCGTGCCCTTGGGCAGCTTCAGCGGCGGTTTGTCCTTCGCGACCAGGGACGCATCGCTAGTGGAGACAATCGCCGTGTCTCCCGGAGCGATGCGACCTGCGGCCCGGCCGGGACCGGCGACCAAGAGCATGCTCAGGAGAATCAGCACACTGACGGATGCAGGGCGTTGCATTGGGTGACTCCAGCGGAATTATTCAATTTGTCGAACCACGACGCGGTTGCCGCTAATTTTGATCACGCGCACGCGGGTGCCCGGCGCGATTAGGGTGCCTTCGGTGATTACGTCGACGTATTCTTCGCCGAAACGGACCTTGCCGGCCGGACGCAAGGGGGAATCGGCCACGCCCTCGTCTCCGATCTCGACGCCGAATCGGGCGCCGTGCAGGCTCGTGCCTTCGATCATCCCTCCGGCGGCCAGTTCGGGCGGGTGGAGCATCAACCGGCCGAGAATCGGAATCTCGCCGAAATACTTGCTCAGCGCAAGCGCGGCCACGCCCACCACGGCCCCGGAGATCAGCACCACCGCCAGCGAATTGACCGTCGTCTTCAGTTCGCCGGCGTTGCCGGGGATGCCGAAGTTCTGGCCGGCCATTACGACGGCGGTCAACATCAGCAACACACCGGCCAGTCCGGCGATGCCGAACCCGGGCAAAACGAACAGTTCGACGGCCAGGAAGGCCACGCCGGCCAGGAACAACACGACCTCCAACCACCCGGCCGTGCCGCCGAGAAATCGGCTCCAGAAGAAGATTGCGAAACAGAGCCCGGCCACGAGCCCGCCCAAGCCGATGCCCGGGGCGGAGAATTCGACGAATAGCGCCACCAACCCGATGACGAACAACAGCCCGGTGACGAATCCCAGATTGAGGATAAAGACGGCCGTGTCGACGCCGGTCGGTTCGAGCACGATTAGTTCGTCTTTCAGACCGAAGCGGGTACGCAGCTCGCCGCGGCTTTGGACCAGTCCCTCGGCCAGTTGCAATTCGACCGCCCGGCGTCCTCTGACCGTCAGGAAAGAATCCTCCTTGGTCTCCGGCACGAGCGGGCCTTTTTCCCAACGGCCCGATTTATCGGCATTGATCTCCTCCTGCGACATGTAGGTCGTTTCGCCCGACTTAGGATCGCGCATGGCAAAGACTTCGAGATTCAGGTCGGTCATCGACTTGGCCAGTGCCGGCGGGCGTCCCTTGGCCTTGGCTAGCCCTTCCAAATGCTGGAGCACGGGGTCGCGAATCTTCTGCTGGACGTGGTGAAACTGGGCATCTTCGCCGAAACTGATCACCCCGGCGTCGCCGAGCAGGGCCTCCGGGCGCATGAGGATCTGGTCGCATCCGAGTGCGGAGATGGCCGCCCCGCTGATCGCCTCCTTGGGCACGAAGGCGACCGCGTACATCCCCTCCTCGTCGTGGAGGTCACGCAGTCGCGAAGAAATTTCCAGGCTCTCGTGCAGGCCTCCGCCGGGACTGTCGATCTCGATAATGACCAGATCGGCCCCCTTCTTCTTGGCGACGTCCAACTTGCGGAAGAGAAACTGTTGCAACATGGGACCGATCGGTCCCTCCATGCGGATCAGCACGCCGCGGTCGAACTTCTCGGGCCGATCGTTCTCGGCAGCGAACGTCGCGCGGCCGAGCAGACCTGCGGCCAAGGCAAGGAGTATGCCCGGGGCAGCCGGCAAGCCCCGTCGCATTAAACCATCGCATCGACGCATCGGATAACATCCTCTTGGCAGTGACAATCTACCCTAACCATCCTAGCGACACGACGGCGGTCGCGTTAGGAAATCTCCGGCAGTGAAAACGGCTCGCGGTAATACCCGTGGGCCAACTCGTTGGCCTTGGGGCTGTCTTTGAAACGCTCGTTCTCCTGGTCGACTTCCAGCCAGGGGCCGAGCGTCGAGGTGTCCGGGTCGATCTCGTTGGCCTTGAGGTGATCCAGGTAGCGGCTGTGCATTTCGTTGAAGAAGGGAATATCTTCTACCTGTTTGCGTTGCTCGGCCACGGAGGCAGCCTTGCCGAGGCGATAGGAAATGTTGCCCGTATGGCAAACGGCCGTGGAGACGTGGCCGACCTCGACGTCGGAGTTGAGGTCCTCGCGTTTTCCGCTGCGGAGCGCCTCGATGAAATTGACGAAGGGGCTGCCGCCGCCGCTGAACTGCTTGACGACCTTGCCGTCGTTGTCGAGCGCCACGCCGCGGAAGGCGCTGGCCGTGCCACCTTCGCAATTGACAACCACGCCGGTGCGTTCGCCGCGGAAGGTGTTCATTTCGTTGGTGCCCTTGGCGCGGCGGAGATTGTGTACCTCGTACAGCACCGGGGCGGTGGGAAAGTCGTAGTAGATGATTTGCGTGTTGGGTACGTCGCAGGCGTCGTTGAAGAGAAACCGCCCGCCGATGCTCATCACCCGCCGCGGCAAAGCCTCTTCACCGAGGATCCACCGAGCCACGTCCACTTCGTGAATGCCCTGGTTGCACGACTCGCCGTCGCCCGTGTTCCAGTCGAAGCTGCAATCGTACTGAAGCCGGTCTCGGTAGATCGGCAACTTCTTGGCCGGGCCACACCATGTGTCGTAATCGATGTGGTCGGGGATTTCCAGCGGCGTGTCGCGCTTGCCGCAGGAGGTGCGGGGTTTATTGGCAAACGTGGTGATGTAGAGGATCTTGCCGAGGTGGCCTTCGCGGAGCCACTTGCCCATCTTGCCGATGGAAGGTTGCGAGCGTCGCTGGGTGCCACACTGGACGAGGCGATCGTACTTCCGCGCGGCACGGACCATCTGCCGGCCTTCCCAGATGTAGTGCGAGAGGGGCTTCTCGACGTAGACGTGTTTGCCGGCCTGGCAAGCCCAAATGGTGCTCAGCCCGTGCCAGTAGTTTTGCGTGGCGTTGGAGATCGCGTCGATGTCCTTGCGTTCGAACATTTTCCGCATGTCGGTGTACTGTTCGACCTTCTGCTTGGTGTTTTTGGCGACGATTTCTGCACAGACGCCTCTGCGCTGCTCGTCCGAATCGCTGACGGCGACGACCGACACACCCTCTTGCCGCTGCCACGAGGGGATGTGTGCTCCGCGTCCGCGTCCGCCGCAGCCGACCACGCCGATGCGAATTTCGTCGTTGGCCCCGAAGACCCGCGACGAGACCAGCATCGGCACAGCGATCGCCCCGGCCGCCGTCAACGTCCCCTGCACAAACCGCCTGCGTGTGATCGACATGATCGATTCTCCCGTTTGGTTGGAGTTTTTGTGTTGTGTTGTTGTGACGTGTGGTGTTGTGACGGAGTCTCTCTCAGTACCCCCCGCAACGCAGTGCGGGGGCGTTTTCTTGATCTTTCGTCAAACGCTCGCAACCCAACGCCCCCGCACTGCGTTGCGGGGGGTGTGCTTCAGCGTCAATTGTAGTGGACCGCCATGCGTTTGCAAACTTTCCGTTATTTCGTTGCGTCCAACTTCTCTTCGGCTGCACTGCGTCGGCTGTAGCGGGGCACCAGGCTCCAGATGTCGTCGCGGCGACCGGCGGCGTGGTCGCGTGCGGCGAGCCGGGCAACGGTCGCGGCCCTGGGGGCCCAGTAACTCTCGTCGAGAACGACCAGATGATCGGGAACCCGTTGGGCGCACTTCCGCAAGATCGGGCCTGCGATCGCGGTGCCGGCCTCCAATCCGCCTAGCCAGTCATCCAGGGCGACCAGTTTGCTAGGGCCGGTAGGCTGAATCACCCCGTCTCCGCGGCGGTGAAACACCCCAGCCACGACTTCACCGCGCTGGGCATCCACGGCCACGGAGACTGTCGGCAGCTCGTCCGGCACTGCCGAAGCGATCGTTTCCAGGGTGTCGACGCCCCGGATTTCAGCCCCGGCGGCGTATGCAAAGACCTTGGCGGTGGTCAAGCCCACCCTCAGGCCGGTGAACGACCCGGGCCCTCGTGTGACGGCCACCAGATCGACTTCTTGCGGCCGCCATCCAAGTTGTCGCAAGAGGGCTTTTATGCCGGGCGCCAACGACTGGGCGCTTCGGCTGTTGGAGTCTAACTCCAGTTCGGCCAACAGTTTACCGTCATTCGCCGCGGCCACACTGCCAAGCGGTTCGGTGGTTTCGATGGCCAGAATCTTCACCACTAGCCACTCCCATGGGGCGTTTCCCGCCAAATCCGACTCGGTGGCCGGATATCTGGTAATTTCAGTCCAACCGGTGAGGTCCAACTGCATAGCTTGGCGGTTTTGTCCAGCTTACACAAGGGTCGACTCGACTTGACCGAAAAATTCTGCAACAATAGACTGGGTGCCTTAGAGATGCCCCTTAGGCACGACGCAAGAACAATGTCGCCTTTCGCTTCGCGAAAGAACGCACTTTCGCGGAGCGAAAGGCGACAAGACCCCGAGAGTTGACGAGCGTGAAACGAGCCGTTATTAGCGACCTCCACAGCAACCTCGAGAGCGTCGAGGCGGTGCTGGCTGATATTCGTGACCAAGGCATCACCGAGATCTTTTGCCTGGGCGATATCGTCGGCTATGGCCCCAACCCCCGCGAGTGCATCGACTTGGTAATGAAGTGTCAGGTTTGCCTGCTGGGCAACCACGACCAGGGGGCCCTGTTCGATCCGGAGGGGTTCAACACGGGTGCGGAACGGGCCATCTTCTGGACTCGCACCCAACTGGAAAGCTCGGCCGGCAGCCCGGCCGAACGCGACCGACGCTGGGATTTCCTCGGCGAATTGCCGCGAAACTATCAAGAAGGCGACTTGTTGTTCGTCCACGGATCGGCCAGGAATCCGTTGAACGAGTACGTCTTTCCCGAGGATATCTATAACAAACGGAAACTCGAGAAGATCTTCGCCTTGATCTCTCGACATGCATTTCAGGGCCACACGCATGTGCCGGGTGTGTTCACCGAGAGCTACGAGTTCTTCAGCCCCGAGGAACTCGATCACCAGTACCGCCTGACCGAGAAGAAGGTCATGATCAACGTGGGGTCGGTCGGGCAGCCCCGGGATGGGGATCCCCGCTCGTGCTACGTTGTCTTGGAGGACGACTTGGTCACCTTCCGACGGGTGGAATATCCCTTCGAGGAGACGGCCAAGAAGATCCACGACGTCCCCGATTTGGACAACTTCCTCGGCGACAGGCTTCGCGACGGGCGGTAGGGGCTAGTTGAAAAATGACGCTGATCGATCGTAGGGTGGGTCGAGGTACGAGACCCACACGGAAGTTGCGGTCTCTATCATCACTCCGCGTGGGTCTCGTACCTCGACCCACCCTACATTTCCAACGGGCTGATAAGGCCCCGTTTCAGGTCGGCCGTCACTCTTCAGGGCCGCTCGGCACCCCCTGGCCTGTGATTCGAGTCTTGCCCCCCCTCCCAGAGGGAGAGGGGGGATTGAATCCGCATCCTGCAAAAGTCCAGTTTGCAAGTCCTTTTGCGCGGTTGGCATTGCAAGATTCCTTCCCCGTGCGAGAATAGATTGTTTTGGCCCGTCCATGGATTGCCCCTGCTGTGGGGTGGATCGTCCGGGTCCCACTTCCCTCGACAGAGGTCTTCCTAGATGGAAAAGCAGCGTTTTCTCCTGTTCATCGTTCTCTCGATCACCATCTTTTTCGGGTGGAATTTCCTGATGCGGCAGTTGTTCCCGCCGCCGCCAGCCCCGCCCAAACAGGTCGCCCAACCCGACGAGAAGCCGGACGAGCACGATCGGCAGGACCCCGAGAGAATACCGCCCGACGACGAACCCAGGAGGGTGGTGAAGGTCGATCGAGAACCGGGCGATCTGGAGAAGGCCGTCTTTCAGCAAGGGCCGGACGCGCCGCCGCAATGCGTCACGCTCGGCTCGCTCAATCCGAAAGCCCCCTACCGGATGTTGGTCACGCTGACCAACCGCGGTGCGGCCGTGGCTGCGATCGAGCTGAACAGCCCCCGCTATCGCGACATCGAATATCGCGGCGGCTATCTGGGGCGGCTCGTCGTCGACGACTCGGCGGTGCGCAAGGGCGGCATCGAGGTGCAAGTGGTCGGGCCGGGAACCCCGGCAGCGGCGGCCCGGTTGAAGCCGGGTGACTTGATTACGCGCATCGACAACGACAAGATCGCCAACCTCGACGACCTCAACGTGGCCTTGGCGAAGACGAAGCCCGGCAAGCCGGTAACGCTGACGTTTGTCCGCCTCGGCAAAGAAACTCAGACTGAGATCACACCGGTCCGCAAGCCGCTGGCGGTAGTACGTCCGGAGCCGCAAGATGCTGCACGGCCGGAGCCGCTGGAGGTGTTTCGCCGTGGGTCGTCCGATCCGTCATCTTTCCTGTTCACGCTAGCACAGGTCGACGGCGACGTGCTCCCCGCCGACGCGAATGCGGACGGCAAGAAGGATCCGGTCGACGGCCGGCCCGCCTATCTGGCAAGAGAATTACCCGGCGTAAACCTGCGCGGCGTCAACTGGGAGGTTGTCCCGGGGGCCGACCAGCAACACGTTTCCTTCCGTTGCATGCTGCTGCGTAAAGGTTCGGACAAGGGACTGGAGGTTACCAAGACCTATCGGCTGGCGCCGGTTGCCGAGGAGTCGATCTCCGATCGGGACTACCCGGCATATCACCTAACGTTGGAATTCGAGGTCCGCAATACGGATTCGGTGGCACACGAGGTGGCCTACCAACTCGACGGGGCGACGGGCCTGCCGATCGAGGGCTGGTGGTACAGCCATAGAGCTAAGGTCGGCCGGGAATGGAGCGTGGGCCTCCGCGACGTGGTGCTGGAAGAAAAGGACGCGGCCGCGGCCGAGAAGGACGATAAGGACCCCAAGCAGCCCAAGCAGCCCGGTAACTACAGAATGTTTGGCTGCGCGAAAATCTCCGACGACGAGAACGAC
>SDBT01012061.1_pt1 | contig 13878 bp, 14 predicted proteins | sample 2277101 | NCBI WGS metagenome assembly SDBT01 (sample SAMN10404973, study PRJNA504765) | marine sediment metagenome | isolation source: marine sediment core GS10_PC15, 103 cmbsf | place: Arctic Ocean: Southern Knipovich Ridge | collected 2010 | reverse complement strand
TACGTTAATATGGTCTCACTGCCGTCCTTTATTTCTCAAAATATAAGTTCCGTGTGCCGATGCGATCAAGTACTTTGAACATGGCAGTATATACATTTTGCTCCATTCTTGTGAGCCCTGGATTTGCACCTTGTCTGGGACCGTTATCCAGCTGAATAAGTACTTCTTCCCCTTCTTCGGGGCCACCGCTCAAGCCTCCGTTCTTTGCAGCCTCGGTCTTTAACGACTTTGCACCGTACAGCGTAAGAGGTCCTGTACCCGAAATAGGCCATTTCTTCGGCACAGAAGTTTTCTATATAGTTTATCTCTTCTTTTGAAAGCATGGTCTTGTAGCGTCCGGCTTCTTACGAGTGATCATTCGTTGTTTGATCAGCTGCGCCTCCGAGGATAGCAGGCGCCCAGGCAGTCTCATCGACTAACTCAGGGTTCTTATGTTGAGTACCGATGGGATGGCACGCAGACGCTTGATTGCCTGCTCAAAATCTTCGCCGTTGTCCAGCTCTATAGTAAAGAAGCCTTCGAAGGTATCCGCACTCCCCTCCTCCAACCTGCCCTCGATTAGATGACCATTGAATTTTTTAATCGCGCCCTCAATTTCGGAGAACAGGTTCCTGGTGATCCGGGTGGTGACCTGAAAGCGGCGGGTCGCCTTGGGGGAAACGGTTTCCCATTCTACTTCGATGCTTCGCTCGTCAAAGTCCTTGATAGCTTTTAGATTGGGGCAGTCGGCCTTATGAACGACTATCCCCCGGCCCCGGGAGATATATCCGATAATAGCTTCTCCGGTACGCGGCTCACAGCATCGGGCCGGCCGGATCATCATGTTGCGATCACCGCCGATGCGCAGGCCGATCCTGGACCGGTCCAGTATCTCGGTCTCCGGTCGTTTCTTCTTCCTGGCGGCTCTAGCCTCCTGACCGGTCAAAGGTGTCTTCGCCACTTTCTTGGCTACGATGTTGCGGTCGATAATCAGGTTCTCGTCGTGGTGATTGAGCCACTGCCGTATCTTGCTGCGGGCGCTGGAGGTGCGTACGTCGCGCAGCCAGTTTAAGTGAGGCCGGGCACTGTTGGAGGTAATGATCTCGATGATCTGGGTATTTTTAAGCGGCTCTTTGAGCTGGATCATGATCCCGTCCGCCTTGGCGCCCAGGCAATGGTTGCCTATCTCGGTGTGGATATGGTAGGCAAAATCAATAGCCGTAGCACCCTTGGTCATCTCGATCACATCCCCTTTCGGGGTAAAAACGTAGATCGAGTCTTTCAGCAGTTCCCGCTTGATCTCCTCTAGAAACTCGGCCGAAGCAGCCTTGCGGTTGTCCCAGTTCTTCAGCATGGAAATGATGGTCAGCTGCCCGGGGTCGAGCTTATCTTTATTCAACTCCCCCTTGTAGAACCAGTGGGCGGCAATCCCCTGCTCCGCGGTCTGGTGCATCTGGTGGGTACGAATCTGGATCTCGAACGTTCTACCCTCGTGACCCATTACCGAAGTGTGCAGGCTCTGGTAACGGTTGGATTTGGGCATGGCGATATAGTCCTTGAAACGTCCTTCGATGGGCTTCCACAGCTTGTGCACGATACCCAGCAGCTCGTAACACTGGGTCGGGGTGTCGCAGAGAATTCGCAGACCGAACAAGTCGTAGATCTCGTCCAGAAACTTGCCCTTTTTCTTCATCTTTCTGTAGATCGAGTAGAAGTGCTTGGCCCGGGTCTCGAAGGTGATGGGGATACCTGCCTTCTCGGCTTCTCCCAGGATCCGCTGTTCCAGTTCGATCAGGAACCCACTGCGATCGCTTCTTTTCTCCGCGACAAAGAGCTTGATCTGCTCGTAAGCTTCCGTATGCAGATACTTCAGGGACAGGTCTTCCAGCTCGCTTTTTATTCGGGATATCCCCAGGCGTCCGGCCAAGGGCGCATAGATCTCCAGGCACTCGGTGGCGATCCGCTTCCGGCTCTTCTCGTCCAAATACTGGAGGGTGCTCATGTTGTGCAGCTTGTCGGCCAGCTTGATGAGTATGACCCGAATATCTTTGACCATGGCGAAAAGCATCTTGCGAATCGTCTCTGCCTTTTGGACCGATTTACTCATGCCCCGGATTTCAGATATCTTGGTCACTCCCCGAACCAGGGCTTCGACCTCCCGCCCGTACAACCGGCGCAGCTCTCGAGGGGTGGTAGCAGTATCTTCCAGAACATCGTGGAGCAGGCCGGCGATTACCGTCTGGTAATCCAGACGAGTCTCCACCAGGGTCTCCGCAACTTTCAAGGGATGGATAAAAAAAGGCTCGCCGCTGGCTCGTTTCTGCTCATGGTGCAGGGAGGCGCCCCAGTGGGCGGCAGAAAGGATCTTCTCTCTCTGTTCCTCCGGGTAAAGCTCGAGTGTCCCTGCGAACAGATCAATCAGGTTCCTGACAATAGGCATCGTGTTTTTATATCTCCGCCCTGATACCGCGGTCTCTGCCGGCTAAGTCTTTGAGCACCCGAATGCTGCCAAAACCCGCCGCTTGCAGGAGCGATGCCAGCCCGGGCACCTGCACCGAGGCGGATTCCAGCAACAGGGTCCCTCCCCGGAACAGTTTTTCCGGAGCCTGCAGAATCAGACGTTCCAGCAGCAGGGTCCCGTCGTTTCCACCCTTAAGTGCCAGCTCCGGTTCCGGCCAGCCGATCTTCTGCATGTTTTCCACTTCTTTATCTGTAATATAGGGCGGGTTGGCCGTAATCAGGTTGTAACGACCCTGGACATCCCGCAGTAGATCGGAACGGCAGAAGGGCAGCGGAAAACCCAGCAGGTTTTGAGCGTTTTTCCGGTACACCTCACCGCAGAGCAGCGAAATGTCCGAAGCGGTAACCTCCACCTCCGGCAGGGTATACTTAATGGCAATAGCGATACAGCCCGATCCGGTACAGGCATCGTGCACTTTCTGTCCGGTTGGACTGGACTGCAGGATCTGCAGTGCTTCCTCCACCAGGATTTCCGTGTCCGGCCTGGGCACCAGGACCCGCTGATCCACGTAGAACTCCAGGCTGAAAAACTCCTTCTTACGGCAAATGTAGGAAACGGGGCTGCCGGAGCAGCGCCTATCGAGGAACTGCTGGTAGCGGATGTAGCCTTCCCTGTCGACCGCCTCGGGCAGCGAGGCCAGTGTTTTTTCCTTGGTTAAACCCAGGGCTTCAGACAGCAGGACAACAGCATCGAGCATCGGGGTCTCCACCTCGGCGTAGAAGAGTTTCGTTTGTCCCTCTTTTAAAACCGTTTGTACCGTCATCTCACTGGTCGATAGTTTTGAGATATTTCTCCCGGGCACTGAGCTTGAGCGCCTCGATAATTTCCTCCAGTTGCCCAAGCATCACTTCCTCCAGCTTGTACAGGGTCAGATTTATACGGTGGTCGGTAACCCGGTTCTGAGGATAATTGTAGGTGCGTATCCGTTCGGACCGGTCGCCGCTTCCTACCTGGCTCTTCCTGACCGCGGCTCGCTCTCGATGCTTTTTCTGTTCTTCGAACTCGTACACCCTGGCTCGCAAGACCCGCAAGGCCTTGGCCTTGTTCTTGTGCTGGGACTTCTCGTCCTGGCAGGTCACCACCATACCAGTCGGCAAATAGGTAATACGCACCGCCGAATCGGTCGTGTTGACGCTCTGACCCCCGGGGCCGGAAGAGCGGTACACATCGATGCGCAGGTCTTCCTGCTTAATAACAAGATCCGTTGTTGCGGCCTCGGGCAGAACAGCTACGGTCACCGCTGAAGTGTGAATACGCCCCCCGGATTCGGTAGCCGGTACTCTCTGGACCCGATGGACCCCACTCTCGAAGCGCAGATTCTCGTACACGTTTTTACCGGTCATAGAAAAAATGATCTCTTTGAAACCGCCGATCCCGGTATTGTTCTCAGAAAGAATTTCCAGGGCAAAGCCTCGGTTTTCCGCTACCTTGGAGTACATGCGGAACAGGTCCGCTGCAAAGAGGGCTGCTTCGTCTCCACCTGTTCCAGCCCTAATCTCCATGATAATGTTTTTTAAATCCAGTGGATCCCCGGGGATGAGCAGGATCTTGAGCTTCTGCAGGAGCTGCTCACTTTGTTCCTTCAAGCCTTTGAGCTCATCTTTAGCCAGTTCCAGCATCTCCTGGTCATCACCCTCAGCAATCAGCGCCTGGGTGTTTTCAATCTCCTCCTGCACTTTTTTATACTTCCGGTACTCCTCCACCGTCTCACTGCTGCCGGCGTGCTCCCGCATGAGTTCTTTGTAGCGGTTCTGGTCCCTGACAGTGGCCGGATCGGCCAGTTGCCTCTCAATTTCAGTGTTACGAGTTAGAAAAGCTTCTAGTTTATCGATCATTGCAGTGTTCCTTAGTTTAAACCTATCAAAAACAGGGTAGCTAGGCAATCGGCTCTGCTGCTAACTCCGTCGGCCTTCGATACGTTCACCCGCGGCCGCGGCCTGCGCGTTCACCAGTTCCTTCGGCTTACGTGTTCACCCTTGCCTTCGGCTTACGTGTTCACCCTTGCCTTCGGCTGCGGGTGAGCAGAAAGCCGAACATGCTGCCTGAGACTCCGCCGATGATATGAGCAAACTGGGAGATGTCGTCCTCCGCAAAGGCGGCAATGATTTCCTTGGCCAGGAAGAGGACCACGATAAGGATAAAGGTGAGCGGGATCTCGCCGGATCGAAAATTGGTAAACGAGCTGAGCAGGATGAGCATAAACACAATTCCGCTGGCGCCCATGAGCCCGGTTGAGAAAAACACCACATTGAGCACCCCGGTTATCAGGGCAGTGACCACGATCATCAGCAGGATGGCGCCGGAGCGGTATTTCTCTTCCAGAATAGGACCAATGAGCAGAACAAAGGAAAAATTACTCATCAAATGCGCCCAGTTGTTATGGCCCAGGACATGGGTGAAAAGACGGATGTAGTCGAGTACGTCTCCGGGATTGAACTTCGGGTAGCAGACGAAGAAGACTTCGGTGAAATTTCCAATAACCTGGTCCACAATAAGTATCGCCGTGGCGGCCAGGGTAAAACTCAAAATGACCGGTGCGTTGTAGCGTATGCGCATCATTCCTTCCTTCTATGTAGATTGAAGCAGAGCTTTGATCTCCGCCGTCTTTTCTTCGGCCACCTGAGCGTTTATTGCTTCCAAACGGAGCCTGAGCAGCGGCTCAGTATTGCTGGGGCGAATGTTGAACCAATAATCCTCGAAAGCGATGCTGATCCCATCCGTTTTGTCGATCTTGGCCCCGGAAAAGTGGCTCTCTACCCGTTCCATGACCGCCTCTTTGTCTTCGATCGGAACATTGATTTCCGGCGACTGGGCGTAGCGCTTTTCAAGCGGTGCCACCAACTCGGACAGGGTCGCCTTACGCTCCTGCAGCAGCTTGAGCAGGATCACCAGGGCATAGGCTGCGGACTCGGTGTAGAACTTGTCACTGACCCGGAAATAGACGTGCCCCGAGGCTTCGGCGCCGAAGATCGCTTTACTTTCCACCATGGCATCGTAGAGGAAGGTGTAGCCCACCTTGGAGACCACCGGTCGGCCTCCCTTTTCAGCGATCCATTCGGGCAGTGCCCGCGAAGAAATGAGATCATAAACCACGCTGCTGCCCGGCTGCTCCTTGAACAGCTCCTCGGCGATGAGAGCAGAGACGAAGTAGTTTTCTATCGCTTCGCCCTTCTCGTCTACAAAGAGTACCCGGTCGCCGTCACCGTCCAGCACTGCTCCCAGGACCGCTCCCGCCTGGCGGACACCGGCCGAAGTGCCGACCTTACTCTCCGCCTTGAGGGGATTGGGATTGCGATGGGGGAAACGGCCGTCAGGCTCTTCGTTCAGGATCGTACAGTCCAGTCCCAAACGGTCGGCCAGGGCCCGGAACACGTGGCCGGCGGAGCCGTTGCCCACGTCGACGACAACTTTCCCGCCACTTTCCAGACCTTTGGCGGCGGAAAGGACAAAATCTATATAACCGTCGAGTTTCTCCTGCTCCGTGAACTCGCCGCCCGCAGCCGTCGCTTTTCCTCCCAACTCTGCCATGATTTTCTCAATCCTGTCCAGACCTTTGGCATAGCTGATCGACCCGCCGCTGGAATCGTAGAGTTTGAAACCGTGATATTCCGCCGGGTTGTGAGAAGCGGTAACCATGACCCCGGCCTCGTACCCTTCCGTGATCTGGAAGTAGTGCAGCTGAGGGGTGCTGACCAGTCCGAGGCCGGTGACCTTATTTCCTTCGTCTACCAGACCCCTGGCCAGGGCCAGGTACAGCTCCCGGGAGTGTTCCCGGGCATCGTAACCGATCATGGTGGTTTTGTGACCCAGATAGCGGGACAGGGCCCGGCCCAGCTTGTAAGCCAAATCGGTATCGATCCCCTGTCCATAGATACCCCGGACATCGTACGCTTTAAATATGCCCATGTTTCCTCCTATTCCTTTCTATATACGAGAATACTCTGGTGAATCATAGAGGGGATATACTCATACAGGTAGCCGTAGATGTGCAGCGATTTGCTGACATCGTACCAGATCAGGTTGGCCTTCATGACCAGCCCCAGAGTGTCCAGCAGCCGGGCCAGGTCTGCGCTCAAGAAATGGTAGCGGCCCGTATTGTACATATCTCCGATAAATACAGCCAGATATTTTTTTCTTTTTAAACATCTGATCGCCGGGACAAACACATTCTTTAAATTCTCAAGCCATTCAATCTTCGTCTGAACCTTCTGTTCGTTAAAAGCTTTCAACTTGGACGCCTTTCGCTCACGCTGCTCCTCGCCGACCCGTTTGAATTTACCCCGGCTCCGCCTGGCCTTGTCCATCCGCCAGTAGGGCACATCGGTAAGGATAAAATCAGCGCAGAACCCCTGGTCCGCCAGCTCCGGCAGCACCTCCATTGAGTCCCCGCACATGAACCGCTGTTCCTCCAGCTCCTCCAAGCGGCAAACCTGGTGATAAACCTCCGCCCACTGCTCGTTAAGCTCTATACCCAGGGCCTTACGCCCGCAGAGCGAGGCGCCAAGCAGGCTCCCGCCGACCCCGGCAAAGGGGTCGAGCACCATCTGCCCCTTCCGGGTAAAGGTCCTGATCAGATCGGCACAGAGCTCCGGCGGTTTCTGGCCCCCATGCCGGGAGCGCAAGCGATGCTGCATGTTGGCAGGATAGACCTTGTTGATGACGCTCTTGGACCAGTAAACCCACTCCTTACCGGTCAGATCGTTCAACCGGTTCCTGGTGGAATAGAAGCCCCTGCTCTCTCCATTCTCGGAAAAGAGCTCGATCTTGTCTGCAGATTTTCTCAAAACTCATTCCACCCTGCAGTAGAAGATCCGTTCCCGGATCGGCCTCTTGACAGCCCTGCCGGCACCATTGCCGAAGATGGCGTAATCCGCCTCGAAAACCTCTACCGGGCCCCTGGTTTTCAAGGTTTCCAGGATCGTCTCATCGGGGATGATGCCCTCATTGTTGTAGCTCAAGAATATATGCCTGACCCTGGCCCGGCCTATCAGCTCTCGAAAGGCGGTACAAGATTCTCCTTTGCGGGAATAGCGGCTCTTATAGAGGCTGCGATCGAACTTCTTTGTCTTGCCGTACAACGGCGGCTTGTCCCAGCGCAGGATGTTTTCCAGAACATGGTAACAGTCAACATACTGCCGGTTGTTGTAGGGCGGATCCAGGTAGAGGACGTCGCCCCTAATGCGCAGGATAAGCTGATTCAGGTCCTCGTGGTAGACCTCGTTTCGTCCGTCGAGCTCGATCTGGGGCACCCTCAGGCGAAGGCGTTTACTCACATTGGCATCGATCAGGTGTCTGCCGCCGGAGAGCTCTCTCGAGCCCAGGTGTTTCAGGAAAGCATCGTATTGTCCGACCGTGTTGGCCGCCTTGTCTGCGGCGAAGAGCAGACTGGTCAACAGGATATATTTCTCCTGCAGGGTGCAGTCACCATCGCCGTGCAGCTCTTCGATTCGTTCCCGGACGGCATCGATCAACCCGGCATTGCCCTTAGTAAAGTAGCTGTCCCCGTAGTGTTCGCACACGTACCCCGGAAGCGGATCTAACCGGTTCAGCCCATTTATCAAGCCGGAGACCCTGGAGAGATCTACCGTGTCGGGGGTGCTGTTCAGGAAGGCCTGGCAAGGAATATAGCAGGAAAGAAGACTGTCGTTGGCGATGATCTTTTCACTGTTTTTTCGGAAATGCTGCCCAACCACACCGGTACCGGCGAATCCATCTATAAAGGTACCGATACGCTCCACTTTGGAGCGTACGACGCCGTCAATAAAGTCCAGCAGCCGATACTTGGACCCGAGGAATTTGCGGTTGTTCAAGTAGAAACCGGTGCGCATCTCTGCCTAACCTCACCATGTAATGGGCAAGTATACCTTTATTCAATGGGCCGTGCAATCGATGCCAAATCACTCAATTGACAGAAACCGACTGGAGGGATAAGCTCTTGAAAATCCATAAAATTTGTCCAAGGAGCAATAATATGTACAGAATCGCCGTAATCCCGGGTGACGGAACAGGACCCGAAGTAGTCGCAGAAGGATTGAAAGTGCTGGGAAAAATCTCCGAGCGTTTCCAGATCCGCTTCGAGTTCAAGGAATTCGATTACGGCGGCGACCGTTACTTAAAGACCGGCGAAGTTCTCCCGGAAGGGGCGGCGAAAGAGTTGGAAACCTTTAATGCCATTTATCTCGGGGCAATCGGTCATCCGCAAGTTAAACCCGGCATCCTGGAGACCGGGATCCTGCTCAAGCTCCGCTTTACCCTGGACCAGTACATCAATCTGAGACCGGTCAAGCTTTACCCTAACGTGGAGACCCCCCTGGCCAACAAGGGCCCGGAAGAGATCGACTTCGTGGTTGTGCGTGAGAACACGGAAGGTTTGTACGCAGGAATCGGCGGCTTTCTAAAAAAAGGGACCCCGGACGAAGTGGCCATTCAGGAGATGATCGCCACTCGTAAGGGCGTGGAACGCTGTATCCGCTACGCCTTCGAGTACACTCGCAGGCGCAACAAGCGCAAAAAACTCACCCTCTGCGCCAAGACAAATGTCCTTACCTACGCCCACGACCTGTGGATGCGCGCCTTTACCGAAGTCGCCGCCGAATACTCGGATATCGAAAACGACTACGCTCACGTAGACGCCACCACCATGTGGATGGTCAAGAATCCCGAGTGGTTCGACGTCATAGTGACCACCAATATGTTCGGCGATATCATTACCGACCTGGGAGCAATGATCCAAGGCGGCATGGGCGTGGCCGCCGGCGGCAATATCAATCCGGAGGGGGTGAGCATGTTTGAACCGATCGGCGGTTCGGCGCCCAAATATACAGGCCTGGGCCAGATAAACCCAATCGCCGCAATTTTCGCTGTTCAGATGATGCTGCAGACCCTGGGAGAAGACAAGGCGGCAGAAGTGCTGGAACGTTCGCTCATGGATACCATTGCCAGGCTCAAAAGCATGTCTGCCGGTCAGATGGGCTACTCTACCTCTGAGGTCGGGGATATGGTCGCCGGCGGCATCTAAGGATTGGAATGAGTGACAAGCCACAACTGACCCCGGTTAAAATCTTCTGGTTCTACCTTCCCCTGGCTGCCATGTGGCTGACCATGGGAATTGAACAGCCCCTGGTGACGGCATTGATGGCCCGGCTTCCCGAGCCCCGGGAAAACTTGGCGTCATTCGGCATTACCTTCTCCCTGGCTTTGATCATCGAGAGCCCCATTGTCATGCTGCTCACTGCCTCCACTGCCCTGGCACACCATAGGAAAAACTACAAGCGACTGCTCCTGTTTACCCATTTGCTGGTCTTCGGTGTAACCGCGGTACACCTGCTTGTAGCGACCCGCCCGGTGTTTTGGTTTGTTGCCACCAGGATCATAGGCGCCCCGCCGCAGATTGTTGCGGCCGGCAACCGTGCTTTCTGGCTGATGACTCCCTGGAGTGCCGCCGTTGCCTACCGGCGCCTCTGGGAAGGTGTATTGATCCGCTTTCGAAAAACAGCGGTTATTCCTGTGACCATGGGTCTTCGTCTCCTGGTCAGCAGCCTGGTCATGTTGATCGGATACCTTTTTAAACAGCCCGGAGCAGAGTTGGGCAGCCTGGCCCTGTCCTGCGGGGTAATTACAGCGGCAATCGTAGCCTCGCTGTTCGTTCGACCGGTGGTAAAAACCATGCCCTCCGGCAGTGGACAAGCGCCGATCAGCTGGTCCCATCTCATCCGTTTTTATGCACCTCTAGCCCTAAGTATTCTGCTGATATTTGTCCGCCGGCCCATCCTGTCTATGGGCCTGGCCCGGGCAGCCGATCCCCTGGCATCCCTCGCCATTTGGCCGGTGCTGACGGGGGTGCTTTTTCTGGTCAGCTCCATGGCTATCGCCTCCCAGGAGGTAGTAATCACCCTGATCGACGAACAGAACGGCTTCCCCGCCTTGCGCCGCTTTACCCACTGGCTCTGTCTATCCTTGACCGCCCTGCTGGCCCTGTTTTCCTTTAGTCCTCTCTCCGCAATCTGGTTTCTAAAAGTAGTCGGCCTGGAAAGCTCGCTGATCGGGATGACCCGGCTTCCCATGATTCTTCTCTTTATAGTACCGGGCCTGGAGACCATTCTCGCCTGGAACCGGGGCCTGCTGGTCCATGCCAATCGGACCCAGGTCATCTCCCAGGCGGTTGGCCTGAACCTGGTCTTCCTGGTTTTAATCATGTTCGGCGGGATGCGGTTAACCTCGTGGAGCGGTGCTGCGCTGGCTGCGATTGCTACCAGCGGCGCACTGCTCGTCGAGATTCTCTTCCTCGGGCGGCGGCGTATGGCCTTACAATCCGGTAATGGGGGCGATGTTAAAAGCAGGCGGGATTCCCTGCCGACTGATTGACTCCACTTTTCGGTTTTACTATCATGAGATAACCTATGCAAGCCAAAGACTTGGCCCGAAAGCTTCAGATCAATACGCTGAAATGCCTCTCGCCTTCTCTGAAAATAGCGTTGAGTGAGAAAGAATCTCGACAAATGATTAACCTCAATCCCCAGTACTCAAGTATTTACCTCAGAAAAAAATTTGCAAAAAAGCACCATGCTCGATAAGAAAGAAGTCCTGAGGCTTTTATATAGTAATCAAATAGATGCAGTCCTTATCGGTGGGATTGCCATGCGCCTATACAACAGCCCAAGGGTTACTCACGATCTTGACCTGGCCGTAAGAACGCTAGATATCGACAAAATCACCGAACTGATGTATGAATATGGTTACTACCTGGTAACCGCGGTCGAAAACGACTCTGCCCAAATTTGTTTGTCCGCGGATGAAGCCAATCAGTGGATAATCGATACGAAAAGCGGCTCGACTACATTCATTGGGTTTGAAAAGACACAACCCAGTGCACAGGTCGCTTTACAAGAAATCGATATCACCACCCAGATTGATTACTTGTTTGAACCGGGTATTCCGGTCATGAGATTGAAAAAGAATGCGAAAAAAGTACCTATCGATGACTTCTTTATTCTCCTTGCTTCTGTTCCGGACCTGCTTGCTCTCAAAGAAAACCGTCCGGACAAGAACGGTGCCGATTATACGGATATTCAGTTTCTAAAGGACCTGTTATGGGAAAACAAATAATTATTACGATCAACGGCCAAGTATTTTCTGCCGAGCTGAACGACTCTGCTGCGGCCCAAGCCCTCGCTGATTCCCTCCCCCTTACGGTACAGATGTCCCGCTGGGGCGATGAGTACTATGGCGACTGCGGTCTTGCAGTAGGAACAGACAGCTCGGCCCGGGAACTGATGGAAGTCGGCGAACTGGCCTACTGGCCGCCGGGTAGCGCCCTCTGCATCTTCTTCGGCCCCACCCCGGCCAGCACTGACGAAAAGCCTAGAGCCGCTTCGGCGGTCCTTCCCCTGGGAAAGATCATCGACGGTGTGGAACGGCTAACATCCTTCGGGTCCAGTGTTCGTGCCGAAATCAGGGATATATGATGAGAATCCTGATTGTAGACGACGACATAACTACTCAAGAGCTTCTGAAAGAGATCCTTGCCCCTTACGGCCGCTGCGAGATTGTAGGCGATGGGCTCGAAGCCTTAAAAGCATTTAATTCAAGCACAGACGACCCCTACGATCTTATCCTGCTCGATATCCTGATGCCCAAGATGGACGGCCAGGAAGTCTTGAAAAACATCCGCCAGATCGAGAATGCCAGGGGTGTGTACGGCTTTGAGGGTATCAAGGTCATCATGGTCACCGCCGTTCCGGACCTGGATAACGTGAAAAAGGCTCATGACGCTTACTGCACCAGCTATCTAGTCAAACCGATCAGCAAGAAAAAAATCATTACCGAATTAAAGAACTTGGACATCGTATCGAAGGCTTCAGCCCACAACAAAAGGAATTTTCAAGCGTAAACGTAGCTTACGAGAAGGCTGAAATGCCAACTCGATCCAAAGCGATCTCGATCCAAAGCGATCGATAAGCAATAATCCCTCAAAATCTTGTAAAAAAAAACAAGATTTTGAGGGATTATTGTATCTAGGCGGCCAAGGTAACGAGCAAAAGAAATATTGCGTCAATGTGACCCGGTATGTTGGTCATTTTGATACAGTGGGTTGTTTCGACACATTTCTGCTCTCCTCAGTACAGTCGTCAACTTGCGTGGTTTCCCCTAATTCCTTATATTACAACAACTTAAGCTATTTCGCTGCATTTGGCACGGATCCTGCTTATATATAGTTGAACGATAAATCAAAGATCCGAGGAGGACAAAATGAACGGACTGATTCGATACACACGGCCCAACGCCCTGTTTGACTGGAGCAGAACGCTGGACAATTTCTTCGCCGATACGCCGGTGTGGCGTGGACGGACCCCGGCCGCAGATGTTCGTGAGAACGAAAACGAATACCTGCTGGAAGTCGAGCTTCCCGGCCTGACCGAGAACGACATCGAGTTAAAGGTTGAAGAAAACCTGCTGACCCTTTCCTCCAAACAGGAAGAGAGCAAGGAAGAAAAGAAAGACGATTACCTGATCCGAGAGAGAAAGAGCACCGAGTTCAGCCGCTCCTTCGTACTGCCCAAGGACGTCGACCGGGACAAGGTCACGGCTGAGTTCAAAAGCGGTCTTCTTACCGTGGTGATTGCAAAACTCGAGAAAGCCAAACCCAGAGTAATCGACGTAAGCGTAAACTGATCCCAGGAAAACAAACGCGAACAGAGCCTGCCCTGAAGATATCAGGGCGGGCTTATTTTACAAAAGCTGAATGGACAATAGCGCCGCTCTGACACTGGCGGAAACAGGATTTGCACAAAACGCAGCGGTCTTCATGAAAGACCTCCGCTTTCCCGTCCACCATAGCAAAGACATTCATCGGGCAGACCTCTTGGCAGCGCCGGCATCCGCTGCAGCGATCCTTCTCAATACGGATCCGGGCTTTTGGATGTCGAAGGAGGCTGTATTTGAGAATCGGCGACCACCCGCCGAACTCAAATATGAGGTAGACCATGCCCAGGCTGACGGAGACATTGCCCCACCAGAACCCGCCGTATACAATAGAAGAACCCGCTAAATTGATCAGAAAAACCGCCGCTCCGCAGACAAGGGCCCAGGGTAGTATCGGCTTGATGACCCGCCGGGGAAAGATCAGCCCGTGCAGCAATGAATAGAGGTAGATGAGGGGCAGGATAATCGCCAAATTCAATGGACCCAAAAAATTGTAAATCATCAGCAGCAGCGCTGTGAGGATGATCGGCGCGCCCAGGGCCATTTCCAAACGATCGGTCCAACCGAAGCGCGCCTGCCTGATTGCCGGGTTTTCCCGATCGTTCAGGTAGCGGCGGATGTCACGGATTTTCAAGGGTCCGAACCCGGCCATACAACCCGTTTGCTCCCGGATTTGC
>SDBT01012060.1_pt1 | contig 13879 bp, 6 predicted proteins | sample 2277101 | NCBI WGS metagenome assembly SDBT01 (sample SAMN10404973, study PRJNA504765) | marine sediment metagenome | isolation source: marine sediment core GS10_PC15, 103 cmbsf | place: Arctic Ocean: Southern Knipovich Ridge | collected 2010 | reverse complement strand
CGCCATAGGTCCGGGCGAGCGCGTCCTCCATGAGCGGCGTGGGATATGTGACGGGCTCCTGGCCCGTCATGCGACGGATGAAGGCGCCCTTCATGCCGCTGCTGGACGGGCCGGGACGGATCAGCGAGAGGCCCTGGATCAGGTCGATGACGCTGTCGGCGCGCAGCATCTGGAGCAGTTGCCGCATGCCGGGCGACTCGATCTGGAAGCACCCCATGCTGCGGCCGTCGCGCAGGAGGACGGCGGTGTCGGGATCGCTGTCGGGGATGCGGTCGAGGTCCACCTTGATGCCGCGGAGCTTCTCGACGTTGTGGGCGGCTTCGCTGACGATCGAGAGCGAGCGCTGACCGAGCAGGTCGATCTTCACGAGGCCGGTCTTCTCGATGCTCTTCATCTCGAACTGGGTGACGACGATGCCCTTGGCGCTGTTCTCCAGGGGGGTGTACCACGTCAGCGGCCGGTCGCCGATGACGAGCCCGCCCAGGTGGATGCTGAGGTGGCGGACGTAGCCGTCGATCTTCAGCGCGGTCTCCACCACGGTGCGCCAGGGCTCCTTGTCGATGGGGAAGCCGGCCATCTCGGGGAAGGTCTCCATCGCTTCGCCGATGCTGGCGACGCCGTAGTGGGGGAGGCGCTTGCTGTAGCGGTCGATCTCTTCGAGCGGCAGGCCCATCACGCGCGCCACGTCGCGGAATGCGGACCGCGCGCGGAGCGTCGAGTGTGTGGCCACCATGGCGACGCGGCCCTTGCCGTACCGGCGGTAGACGTAGTCGATGACGTCGTCGCGGCGTCGCCAGCAGAAGTCGATGTCGATGTCGGGCACGTCGGTGCGGAACTCGTTGAGGAAGCGCTCGAAGTAGAGGTCGAACTTGAGCGGGTCGACGGCCGAGATGCCGAGCGCGTAGGAGACGATGCTGTTGGCGGCCGAGCCGCGGCCGACGTGGGGGATGCCCTCGCGTTCGGCGAAGGCGATGATGTCGCGCACGATCAGGAAGTAGTCGCAGAAGTCGAGGAGTTCGATGACCTTCAGTTCGCGCTCGAGCCGGCTCTTCACCTCGCCTTCGACGGCGCCGTAGCGGGCGCGGATGCCGGCGTAGGCGACGTCGCGGAGCTGCCGGCATGGGGTGCGGTCGGCGGGCAGCTCGGCGCGGGGGAAGTGGGGCACGCCGAGTTCGAGTTCCAGTTCGCACTGCTCGGCGATGCGGACCGTGTTGGCCATGGCTTCGTCGCGGACGTCGCCGGGCAGGCGCGCGGCTACCTCTGCCGGGGACATGAAGGTGGAGTGCGGATCGGCCAGCATGCGGGGGTGCTGGAGGATGGTTTTGAGATCGACGTTTTCCCGGATGGCGCTCAGTACGGCGTGGGTGTCGCGGCCGCTTGGATGGAGAAAGTTAACGTTGACAGTGGCGACCGGTGGGATGCCGAGCCGGTCGGCGATGTGTTCAACAGGGGTGGAGCGAATGACGCGTTCGGTGGAGCGTTGTGACGTTAAAGTGACGCACTGTGTTTCGAAAGATGACGCGCGTGTTGCGCGGATCTCGGCGAAGAGGCGGCCGTCCGGGACGATGCCGCGCAGGCGGCGCAGCAGGGAGGGGGTGGCCGTCAGGACGAAGAGGCCGTCGGCGTCGACGGCGAGGGAATCGACGATGCTGAAGCCGACGCCTGCGGGGGCGCTCGGTTCTCGCACGGTCCGGGAGGCGACGAAATCTCTGAAGTGCTTAGTGCCGGCCCGTTTACGCTCGGTGATGATGCGGCACAGGTTGGCGTAGCCCCACCGGCCGGCGGCCAGCAGGATGCACTGCTCATCCCCGCTGACGATCTCCGCGCCCAGGATCGGTTTGATCCCCGCCTCGCGCGCCGCCTCCCAGAAGAACATCGCGCCGTAGAGCCCGTTGGTGTCCGTGAGGGCCACGGCCGACATGTCCTTCAGGATGGTTTCCCGGACCAGCTCCTGGACGCTGAGAGCGCCCTGCAGGAGGCTGTAGCTGGAATGAACGTGCAGGTGGACGAAGCGCATCGGCGGCGTGCTCCCTTGGAGCCTGTCGGAGTATCAGCCTTCGGAAGTCGTAAGTCCTTGTCAGAACACAAGGTGTGGATTTGGACCTGAGAGGTGGCCAATTGCTGTAAGTATGGTCAGCTCAAGGCCTTACGACTTTGTCGGTCGTAATACTCCGACAGGCTCCTTGGCGTTTCTGCGTATACTATACGTGAGTATAATACCGGTGTCAAGGGTGCTCTGGGGATGAGGGAGGGGCTCGGGGATGCGGAGACGCCTCGGGCCCAAGGCCCGCCCGCGGTTCGTGAGCAGCGACCTGCCGGCCGCGTTGACTTGACGGCGCGGAGGGTATACACTATACGCATATATGCGATCGGCGAGCGGGAGCAAGGTCTTGGGAAGCGGCGTACCAACTTCCGGCGGGTTGGCAGGGCGCTCGGCGTGCCTGTGGCTCGGCTCCGTGGTCTTCGGCCTCGGCTTCGCCTACTTCGCTGCGATAGCCGTCCGCGGCAACGTGGGCGGCGTGCTCCTGTTCGGCGCGCTGACGGCCGGGCACCTGACCGTTGCGGCCGGGCTGTGGCGCCGTTCGAGGGTCGCCTGGTGGGCGGCCTGCGGTCTCACCGCTTTCTGGGGGGCCCTCGCCGGCGTGTGTCTGGCACACGGCCTCGACTTCACATGGGTCCTCGGCAACCTGTGGCTGGACGGCCTGGTTCCCACGTGGAGCTGGTGCGTGGCCATCGCCGGGAGCGTCGGGGTCCTGGGCCTGCTCCTCGCATCGCGACGCTTGTGCGACCGGCCCGCCGTCCGCTGCGGTTCGCGACCGGCCTGTCTGGCCGCCGTGCTCATCGTGGCGGCGGCGTGTGTGTTCTGGCTATGGCTGAACCTGGCCGACGAGCCGCTGCGCACGTTCCCCCAGTTGTCGTGGGATCCGCCCGTAGTGCGTGAGGAGGACAACGCTTACCCGGCCCTGCTCGAACTGGCCGCCCGGTTCCCCACTGACGACGGGAGCGGCCCGGAGTTGCCTGCGCGGATGCCCGATCCTGGGTCGGAAGATGAGGAGTGGCTCGCCAGGGCCCGAGCAGTGGTTGACGCCTGGAACGACTGCCTTGAAGGCGCGGACGCGGTGCTCTCCCGGCCGCGGCTCGTGGCTCCCACCTTCCGGGTGGAGGACGAGCGGCGCGATCCGCACGCTTACAGATGGCTGGAGCATCCCGGCAACCTGCGCCTGGTGCTGGCGGCCCGCGCGCGTCTGGCCTGCCTGGACGCCCGGCCCGAGTCGGCCATGGACGATGCGCGCAGGTTGCTGGCCCTCGGCGGGCTGGTCTGCGACGACGCTCGGGATCTGGCCGTGTGGGTCTCTGGGCACGCGGTTGTCAAGGCGGGTCTGGAAGCTCTAGGCGAGGCCGCAGCATCCGGCGGCAGCGCCAGTGAGGCCAGACTGCACGCCGAACTGGGGCGTCCGCTCGTCGAGGACCGGCTCAGGCGCGGCCTCCGTCGGGCGCTGAGCGCGGACTACGACTTGCGCCGTGAAGAGGTCGAACTCGTGAAGCGCTGGGGAGACGTCGCCCCGCAAACGGACTTCTCGCCGCGGCAGGTCGGGCCGTTCAGGCCGCTGCTCCGCGACCCCCTTCCCGGGCTGAAGGTGAACATGGCCCTGAACGGCCTCGGCCACCACTACACGGCCATTGCAGGCTTGTTGGACAGCTATGGGCCGGCGCCCTTGGAGAGGCGCGGCATGTTGGGGTCCTTCTGCGCCCAGCCCCTGTGGACCTACCAGGGCCATCTCCTCTCGGGCCGGGACCCCATCGGGCGAATGCTCGTGGACCAAAGCTGGGCCAGGGAACGTCCTATGGATTACTGGGAAGCGGTCGCCCGGGAACGCCTGGCCCGCGTGGCGATCGCCCTGCGACTGCACCACGCGCAGCATGTCGGCCTGCCGGACTCCCTTGACGAACTCGTGCCCGGCGCTATCGACCGGCTGCCCATGGACCCGTTCACGGGCACGCCGTTCGGCTATGGGCCCCGGGCCGACGCGCCCGCGATATGGTCAGTCGGGCTCGACCGGAGGCGCGGCGGTGCCGGGCCCCCGCGCTTCCATGATGACATAACGCTGAAGTTGACATTCGCCTCGTCAGGCAGCGACTCCGGAGGCCGGTCCCTATGAATACCGCAGCCCTCTCAGCGTATAGTCTGGCGGCGCCCGCGCCCGGCAGACTGACGGCGACACCATGACGGCCATGGCATGGCACGCGGTATGACCCCCGCGACGGAGCACTCGTGAGCGACGACCACACAGACGGTGTGGAGCCGGCGATGGCAGCAGACAACGGTTCGGCGCCCGATCCCGTTACCCCCGGCCGCGCGTCCCGTGCGCTTCGGGTTGTGATCATCGTCGGGCTGACGGCCGAAGCGGCCCTGTTCGGGGGGGGCGCCGTCGTCTGGGGGACGCCGCTGGGCATGCTGACGGCCGGGGCGATTGCGGGGCTGGCGCTGACAGCATCGCTTCAGCAGTGGCTGTGGCCGAACTCGCGGGTCGTCGCGTGGCTGCTCGCCTCCGCCGGCGTCGGCTTCGTCGCTTGCGCGTGGATCTTCTGGTGGGGAGACATGCTGGAGCGGAGCGTGCTCACTGCGTCCGTGGCGCTGGTCGGGTATGGGATCTGGCTGTGCGTCAAGTACTGGAAGAAGCCGCCGAAGCGGCATCTGCCGCTGTCCCTGTCGGTCGGGGCCACGGCCCTGTGCCTGGGCGCGGTGCTGGGCGCGGTGCCGGTCGTATTCCTGGCGACCGATCAGGAACTCCAGCCTCTCGGTGACTTGGCCGTGTCAAGGCCGGACGTCACCGATGGCGAGAACGCCCTGCCGGCCTTCGAGTCCCTGATGCGGAACCAGCCCATCCCGGACACCGACGAGTTGTATGAACTCTACCGCACGGGGCCCGGTTCGGACAGGAAGATGCCCGACGACTGGGCGGCGCGCGCCCGGCAGGTCGTGGCATGGTTCGATGGGGCCGGGCCGGACCTGGCGGAGATGCTGAGCCGGCCGCGTTTCATCGCCCCCGCCGCCCCCGCCGGCAGCACCTACGACGAGGTGCAGGCGTTCCAGTTGGCGTCTGAGTGGAGGACCGGCCTGGGTACGCTGCAGGACATGATGCTGCTGCGGGCCAACGTGCTCCTCCTCGAGGGCCGGGCGAGTGAGTCCCTCCGCGCTGCCGGGCAGTTGGTGGACCTGGGGGTACTCGTGTGCGCCGATGCCGAATCACTGGTCACCCTCGGACCCGGCGAGCGGTGCGTGAGCGCCGGCCTGGAGGCCATGCGCGACGCGGGCGGCGAAGCAACGGACGTGGCAGAGATGCGGCTCCTGGCCGGCCGTCTCCACATGTCCGATCAGTTGGAGGCCGGGCTGCGCGGCGGCCTGGCTGGTCAGCTTGCCTCTGACCGATCCACCCTCGAGGCCTTCGCCCGGCTGGACCGAGGGGTGTGGCACGGGGAGCCGGACGCGATCCCCCTGCGGCTCTTCTTCAGGCGAATCCCGCTCATCAAGGTGAACGCCACCGCCAACCTGCTGGCCGCTGAGATGCGGGACGTGCTGAGCCGGCTGGACGGCTACCGTCGCTTCGGTCGGGAGGGGCGCATCTGGGGCTGGGAGGATCTTGTTCGTGAATACGGCCGCGGCGCCGTGGCTGGGAACATCGGTGGGCTTGTGATCGCTGTGATGACGCCGCCCATCTACCGGAGGTCGTTGGAGGGGTTCTACCGGATGGTCGCCGAGGCCCGACTCACCCGCATCTTCCTGGCGCTCCGGTGCCACCAACTGGAGCAAGGACGATTGCCGGCGTCGCTCGACGAACTGGTCCCCGCCTACTTCGACAGGGTCCCCGTCGACCCGTTCACAGGCGAGCCATTCGGCTATGATCCGGAGGCGGACATGCCCGTGCTCTACTCCGTCGGGCCGGCCCTGGCGCGAGACGGTCCCGACGATCCCGACGATCCGTGGGAGGATGGCGACGACCTGATCATCGAGCTGACCTTCGCAGCAAGGGGAGACGAGCAGTGACTGATGAAGCGACTCCCGCGACCCCCCACCACAAGCGCCTGCCGGGGCTGTGGGTTGTCTGTGCGCTGTTCGGGCTCGGAGGTGTGATGGCCCTGTCCAGCGTGCTGTCGGCCACACCCCTTGGCGTCCTGTGGTTCGGCACCTGGGCGCTGGTCAGCCTCTCCGTCGCGGCGGGGCTCTGGGTGCGGTGGGGGCCGGCCCGGCTCGTGGCCATGGGGCTGACCGCCCTCAGGGCACTTGCCATGCTGGTTGCGGCCACCATCGGCTCCGGCGAGTCCACGCCCTGGGACGTGCCGCCGTTCGCTGCGGCCCTGTTCGTGCTCGTCTATCTGTGGTTGCGCAGGGGCGCGTTCGTGACCGCGCCGGCTCCCAAACCCCGACTGCTCTCCCGGTCCGCCGGCGCGCTCGCCGGCGTCGTGCTGCTGCTGGGAGGCGGTTGGGCCTACTGGCGGGTCGTTGACGACGCGCCCCGAGAGTTCCCGCTCCTCGCGGTCAGAGACGACCCCATCCCCGATGAGGACAACGCCTACGCTCTCCTCCGGCAGATGCCCGACCAGTTCGCTCTGGGGGATTACGAGGAGCTGGACAGGCTTTCCGAACTTTACGAAATCCAGCCCGGCCGCCGCGAGGATTCGTGGAATGAATGGGTATTGGAGGCGGCGGTGGTGGTCGATCGATGGAAGGGCTGCCAGGTGGCCATGGACGCCGTGCTCGCGCGGCCCCACTGCGTTCCACCCAGGCTGACCCGTGTCGGGGACTTGGCCGACCTGGATACGCGGTGGCTTAGCTTTGCCAGAGGGTGGGCGATCTTCTGCGCCCTGGCGTCGGATGTCGAGCTTCTGCACGGAGACGTGGCCGGCGCGATCGAGCAGGCGAGCAGGCCACTGCGCTTGGGCCTGATGCTCGCCGAGGGTAGCGACCTGCCGATCACCTATCTGACGGGTTTGGCCTTGATCCACATCGGGGCCGCTCAGGTGCGCGCGGCCGCCGACTCTCCCGGCATGCGTCCTGAGCTCCTGAGACCGGTGATCGCTCAACTGGACCTGACCGCCTCGCTCCGGACGAGCATCCGCCGGAACCTGGCCGTGGAGTTCGAGTTCTCCATGCTCGCGGTGCGGGACACGAAGGCCCTGCGGTTCCCCGATGGCGCCGGCGACATGCGCGAGCGTCCGCTGCCGCTGGGAAGCCGACTGCTTCGCGACAACATGCCGTTTATCAAGCTCAACATGTGCCGCAACGTGTTGGGCGATTTCCTCACTCGACTGGCAGAGGGAGCGGACACCTACAGCCCGCCTCCCACAGTGCGGCGCACGGGCCCCCGCGACATCGTATACATCACCGAGGAGATGGATCTAATCCATCTGGCCCGCAACCCCCTTGGAGATGTGATGATGAGCATGCTGGCGCCAGCTTGCGAACGGATGGTGCTGGAACACCACCGGGCTCTGGCCGCCGCGCGGCTCACGCAGGTCTTCCTGGCCGTGCGGTGCTACCACCTGTCGAGCGGCCATCTGCCCGCGTCGCTGGACGGACTCGCCCCGGCATACTTCGACAGCGTGCCTGTTGACCCGTTCACGGATGAGCCGTTCGGATATGATCCGGAGGCGGACATGCCTGTGCTCTACTCCGTCGGGCCGGACCTGGAGCGAGACGGTCCCGACGATCCCGACGAGCCGTGGGAGGATGTCGACGATCTGATCGCCGAACTGACCTTCGCAGCAAGGGGAGATGAACGGTGACTGATGAAGCGACTCCCGCGACCCCCCATCACAAGCGGCTGGCGGGGCTGTGGCTGATCTGCTTCCTGTTGGGCATGGGCGGCATGGCGTTCGTGCAGGGGGCGCTGCTCGGGACGCCACTGGGGATGGTGTGCTTCGGGGCGACGGGCGTTGTGTGCTTCGGTGCGGCCGTGGGCCTGTGGGTGCGCTCGAACGCGGCGCGCGTCGTCGTCATGGCCCTTCTCGGCTTCTGCAGTGCCGCCTCCCTCGTGGGGTTCAGCCTGCACCCGTTGGAGGGCGCCACGTGGTGCGTGGTGCCGCTCGGGATCGCGCTTCTGATGATCGTCGCCCTGCGGCTCAGGCGGCGGTACTTCCTGGTGCCGCCCGAGCAGAAGCCGCGGCTGCGCACCGTGTCGGCCTATGTCACGGCAGGAGGAGTGCTGCTGCTGAGCGTGCCCGTCATCCTTATCCTGATGATTGACGATGCGCCGCGCGAGTTCCCGCTGATGGAGCTGGCGGACCTGAGCGTCCCTGACGAGGAGAACGGCTTCCTCGTGCTGGAGCAGATGGTGGCCGACATGCCGCCCTGGCCGGACGAGGAGACCGAGCTCTTCTTTGAGCTTACAGACTCCGACGATGCCGAGGACGCGGCGGAGTGGTACGTGCGGGGCGCCGACGTGGTCGCCGACTGGGAGCCATGGCTGGCGCGCATCGACGAGGTGCTGGCGCGCCCCGGATTCGACCCTCCGGCCTACGGCAACGTCGTCGAATGGAACGAGGGATCCACAGAGTGGCTGGCCCCAGCACGGGGGATCGCGCGCCGGTTGGCCATGGCGTCGGACGTCTATCTGCACGAGGGCCGCTTCTCCGACGCGATGGCGACGGCCGTGAAGGTCGTCGAACTGGGCGCACGTGTCTCCGAGAGCAACAACAGTCATCTTACCCATCTCGTTGGAATGGCGATCGCGCATATGGGCGCCGAGCAGGTCACCGAAGTCCTTGGGGCGGAAGGCGCGACCGTCGACCTTCTCCGCCCCCAGATCGATCGGCTCGCCGTGGGTGAACGTTTCAGAAGAGGCGCGGTGCGGAGCTACGCTCACGAGTTCCACACGTTCGTTGACGCCATCCCGGCGATCAAGCAGCCCGGCGTGTTGTCCGCGCTGGTCCGCGACGCCCTCCCCGTCCTCAAGCTGAACATGACGCGCAACGTTCAGGGCGAATTGATGAGCGAGTTCATGGGGCTGCTGGCCGAGTACGATCCGCATGAGCCGGAATACAGGACCGGGCCGTGCGGCATTGAGTACTTCACGGAAGAGATGGACGGCTGGCACCTGGTGCGCAATCCTCTGGGCGACATCCTCGTGGGCATGATGCTGCCGGCCCTCCGGGCGTCCGCCCAGGTGTACCACCTCATGGCGGCCCGGCTGGACATGACGCGGCTGGCGATGGCGATTCGCTGCCACCACTTGGCGCACGGCGAACTGCCTGCGACGCTGGACGAACTGGCGCCCGAGTACCTGGACGGGGTGCCCGTTGACCCGTTCACGCAGATGCCGTTCGACTACCGGCCGGGGGCCGAGACGCCTGTGCTCTACTCCGTCGGCCCGGACCTGGCACCCGACGCCGGGACCGAGGACGGGGACGACCTGATCATCGAGCTGACCTTCGCAGCAAGGGGAGACGAACAATGACCGACCATGCAGAGGGCGCTGATGCCGCGCCGAGGACCAAGCGGCTGGCGGGGCTGTGGGTGATCTGCGTGTGGCTGGGGCTCATCGCCATGGTGGACGCGGCGGCCGCGGTGCAGGGGACGCCCCTGGGCGTGGCGGCCCTCGGCCTGCGGGCGGCGCTGGGCATCGGTTGTGCCGTGGGCCTCTGGCGGCGCTGGTACCCGACGCTCTTCATCGTCACCGGGCTGATGGGAATCCTCTGCACAATCGACGCGGTCGGTTATGCGCGCGGTGCCATGGGGAAGGAGGTCCGCTACCTGGTCCCGATCGCCTTCAGGCTGCTGATCCTCACTTACCTGTGGTTCCGCCGGCGTCACTTCCGCCTGCCGGCGGAGCAGAGGCCGCGGCTCCTGTCGGCGCATTGCCTGACGGTCGGGTGCGTGGTCCTGACCTTGGGCCTCTGTGTGGGGCTCCTGCTGGCCATCGACGACGCGCCGCGCGAGTTCCCGCTGTTGGTGGTCGAGGACCTGTCCGTGCCGGACGTCGAGAACGGGTTCCCCGTGCTGGAGCGGATGCTGGCCGCGATGCCGCCGTGGGTGGACTCCGAGCAGCAGAAACTCCTGCTTCGGACCGCCCCGGAAGATGCCGACGAGCCGGACGAGTGGTACTGGGAGGCCGAGGCCGTCATCTGGGACTGGAGCTTCTGGTTCGAGGACCTGGCCGATGTCCTGGAACGCCCGGCCTTCGTGCCGCCCGTGGTCCAGTCGACCTTGGGACCGGGCTTCGGGCTGTTCGATTGGCTCACTGAGACCCGGGACCTCGCCCGTCGCATGGGCATCGCCGTCGAAGTCTGCTTGCATGACGGCGATCCCGAGCGGGCACTGACCATGGCTATGCGGACGACCGAGTTGGGCGCGCGCCTCACCGAGAGCAACAACACGCTGATGACGTATCTGGTCGGGAACTCGGCGACGATGATTGGCCTGCGCCAGGTGCGTCGCGTGGCGACCTCGAAGTCAGTGACGGCCGACATGCTGCGTCCCGCGCTTGGCGACATCGTCGTCGAGGACCGCCTGCGGGCCGGCATCGTCCGCGGCCTCGGTCAGGAGTTCCGGCTCACCTTGGTGAGCCTGGAGGAGATGAAGGACCCCCACGTGCTGGCCGAGGACGTCGGTATCCGGTTGCCCACCCAGTCCTACCGAATGGCGAAGCTGTCGCGGGCCCCGATGCCGTTGGTCAAGACGAACATGAGCCGCAACGTGCTCGGCGACTTCCTGAGCGACGGCGTGCGCACGGTCGACCGGTACGAACGCGATCCCTTCGCCCCCGAGGGGGGGCTGTTCAGGACCGCGTACATGACGGACGAGATGAACTGGTTCCACTTCGTCCGCAATCCGATCGGTGACTCGCTGATAACCATGCTGGCCCCGGCCATGAACCGTATCCTGGCGCAGCACCACAAGCTGGTTGCCGACGTGCGGATGACGCAGGTGTGCGTCGCGCTGCGATGCCACTTTGAGGAGCACGGCCGGCTGCCCGACGCCCTCGACGAGCTGGCCCCGGAGTACTTCGAGCGCGTGCCCATTGATCCGCTGACCGAGCAGCCGTTCAACTACGAGCCGCATGCCGACGTGCCGCGCGTTTGGTCGCCGGGGCCGAACCTGGAGCCGGATAACCTCGAGGATACGTGGGACTGCTCCGACGACCTGATCATCGAACTGACCTTCGCCATCGACCAGCAATGAAACACGGAGACACTGAGGACACGGAGAACGACGCACAGAGGAAGGCGAAGGCGAGATGAACCAGGATGACACAACGTAAGGCCGGATGAAGTCCTGTCTGTCGTCGTGTCGTCGTGTTAGTGCTTCTGTCGTTGCCGTTCTCTGTGCTTGCCTCTGTGGCCAGTGGGAGCAGACAGATGAGAGCGGGAAACGCCGAGCTGTTCGTGGGGACGGCGGGGTGGTCGTATCAGGACTGGGAGGGGATCGTCTACCCGAAGCCGAAGCCGAGGGGCTTCCGCGCGCCGGAGTTCCTCGCCCGCATCTTCAATACCATCGAGGTGAACTCCACCTTCTACCGCCCGCCGCGGCCGGACTACTGCGAGAAGTGGGTCAAGGACGTCGAGGGGCGGCCCGATTTCCAATACACCGCCAAGCTCTGGGACCGCTTCACCCACCAGCGTGACGAACCGTGGCTGCGCAAGGAGGTGCAGGTCTACCGCGACGGCATCGCGCCGCTCGTTGACGCGGGCAAGCTGGGCGCGCTGCTCGTGCAGTTCCCCTGGTCGTTCCGCTACAGCCGCCGCAGCGAGGACCACCTGCAGCAGGTGGTGGACGACTTCGGCGACCTGCCGCTCGTGCTGGAGGTGCGCCATCGCGGCTGGCTGCAGGACCGGGCGCTCGACTTCATCGACTCGCTCGGCGTCGGCTTCTGCAATATCGACCAGCCGGCGTTCCGCAACAACATCCCGCTGACGTCCTACGCGTTCGGCCGGACCGGCTACCTGCGCCTGCACGGGCGCAACGCGGAGGCGTGGTTCGACAAGGAGGCCGGCCGCGACCAGCGCTACGACTACCTCTACAACGATGACGAGCTGGACGAGATCCAGTCGGCGTTGGAGGAGATAGCCGAGCGCGTGGAGCGTATGTTCGTGATCGCCAACAACCACTACCGTGGGCAGGCTGTTGCGGCCGGGCTACAGGTCATCCAGCGGCTGACGGGCGAGATGCCTGAACCGCCCGGCCAGGTGGGCGAGCTATACGGCCTGTAGCACCTGCGGGGGGCCAGGCTGCCACATGCTGTGTCCCGGGGTGCAGTGTGTTGAATGCTGCATGGCGCGCATGGCACCACTGCGTCCGGCGTCTCCCCGATTGGCCCCACCTGGCCCGTAACCATCTAGCAGTAAATGTGTTACGCGTTTCGGCCCTCCGCGGTGTGCCGGTTGCCCCTTTCGGACAGGTTGTCCAGTCTTCTCGACACTGTCCACTAATGGCAACACCACGCGCCCGCCTCGGAGTGCCTACTTGCGGCCTCTGCCGATCCTCCTTCCTGCCTGATATCGCCTCCTCCGGCCGTTTCGAGACCGTTTGAGCCATTGGCGCTCTCTGCGGCACGCACCTTGCGTTATCCCCATGTCAGCTAGCGGCGGCTTAGTGAGGAAGTAATGCATAAGACAAGTTCCTGCCCCCACCTGATCGACACCATTGGAGTGTGCTTGCTCACGGCAGCCGTTGCAGCATCAGCCCTCGGCGTGCCGATCCACAGTGCCGGCGGCGGCCCCGACGGCGCAGTAGCCTCAGCGCCCCAGCCGACCGCGCAGGACCAGCCCGTGCCCCCGGGGCCGGTCAAGGAGTCTGCCGGCGAGCTGTTCGACCTAGGCACGCTCGGCGGCGAAGAGAGCGTTGCCCTCGACCTGAATGAGCGCGGCCAGATCGTTGGCTGGGCCGAGACGCTCGAGGGCGGCTCGCACGCCTTCCTGTGGGAGTCCAGCGCGAAGATCGATCTCGGCACCTTCGGCGGCGAGCGCAGCAGCGCGCATGCCATCAACGAAGCGGGACAGGTCGTCGGCTGGGCAGAACTGGCCGACGGCGTCACCCATCCGTTCCTGTGGACGACGCAAGAGGAGCAGGACGGGCCGCAGATGGTCGACATCGGAACGCTCGGCGGGGCCGGCGGGGGTGCATGGGGCATCAACGAGGCGGGCCAGGTCGTCGGCTGGGCGCAGAACACGGTCGGCGAGCACCACGCATTCCTGTGGCAGGACGGCGTGATGACCGACCTGGGCACGCTGGGCGGCCCGCAGAGCGCGGCGGCCTCCATCAATGACGCCGGCCACGTGGCGGGCATCGCGCAGGACGCCGACGGGTTCTGGCACACCGTGGTGTGGCGCGACGGGGCCGTCATCGATCTGGGCGAGGCCGGCGGCCGCTGGGTCGGCGCGCAGGCCATCAACGCTCGCGGGGAGGTAGTCGGGCTCGGGCTGACGCCGCAGGGGCAGCCTACCGCGTTCCTCTGGGCCGAGGGCGTGGCCACGGACCTGGGCACCGTCTATGCATTTGCGCGCCTCGACGCAGGCGGCTTGACCCCGCCCACGGCGGCCGGCACCGATCCTGCTTCTGCCCCCGTGCCGACGACCGCCCGGCTGGAGACGGCGGTCGGCCTCATGCACTTCGGGGCAGTCTCCGGTCTCGGCGCTGCCGCGCCCCTGTGGCAGGGGGCCGGGCTGGGGCTGGCCGACGCCTACGGCGGCGCCGGCGGGAGCACGTTCGCCTGGGCGGTCAGCAACGTGGGGCGCGTAGCCGGTGCGGCCCGTCGGGCCGACGGCAGCACGCGGGCCTTCGTCTGGCGGGACGGCAAGGTCACGGAACTCAGGACGCTGGGCGGGCCGGACAGCTTCGGCCATGCCATCAGCGACGCCGGTCACGTCGTCGGCGCCTCGCACA
>SDBT01012059.1_pt1 | contig 13879 bp, 26 predicted proteins | sample 2277101 | NCBI WGS metagenome assembly SDBT01 (sample SAMN10404973, study PRJNA504765) | marine sediment metagenome | isolation source: marine sediment core GS10_PC15, 103 cmbsf | place: Arctic Ocean: Southern Knipovich Ridge | collected 2010 | reverse complement strand
TCTCGTTCTGGACCATGGACAACCTTAAATACTGGCTTCCCGGTCACGCCAATCAACTGGCCAGACTCAGCGATGATGTCATTGACAGTGATGTACTCATCCCCGGCAACATTAAAAACCTCCCCAGCGTTACCGACCTCGAGGAGTTTTACCACGGCGGCCCCGGCGTCCTTCAACGCTTTCGCTAGGCACAGCATCCTCTCGCTCTTATTGATCAGGGCACACGGACCGGCGATGACCAGCGGCTTCAAAAGAACTTCCTCGCTGGCTTCACCGTCTCGAGGTGCTTCAGGAAATCAACGTGATCCTTGCGGGTATAGTACCCGACTGCCGTAAGCGCGCTCTGGCAGATGGCCTGTCGCCGAAGTAGGCCTTCCAGTATCACCATCTCAGCCTTGGCCTTCCCGCTCTCGGTGCCTCGGCTGAAGTCGAAGGTGTTGATCAACTCCTGTATGCGGAGCACGGTGGCTTTCAATCTTTTGATCCCGCCCTGGGTCCTTGCCTGAACAGCAGCGCGACGCCGCCACTTCTCGACCGGGATCAGGATCAGGTTTTGCTTCGCTGCTTCCTCAGCCATTCGAGAGTCTGGGCCATGCCAGACTTGTGATCCGTTTTCGGTGACCAGCCGAGCGACTTCATTTTCTCGTTACTGATCCGTGAGTTTGGTATCTGGCCCTCTCGGTCTGGACCATGGACAACCTTAAATACTGGCTTCCCGTTCACGCCAATCAACTTGCCCGACTCAGCAATGATGTCATTGACAGTGATGTACTCATCCCCGGCAACATTAAAAACCTCCCCAGCGTTACCGACCTCGAGGAGTTTGACCACGGCGGCCGCGGCGTCTTCGATATAGCAGTACGTCCGCCCCTGATTCCCGTCACCGTGGATGGTGAGTGTCCCGCCGTCCATAGCCTTTGTCAGACAGATGTGATGGAAGAGTGCTGGCCGCATCCCCGGCCCGTATAGCGTAGACAATCGGATGATTTTATGTGTGGTCGGACATATTTCTCGAACGAAGTCCTCACCGAATAGTTTCTGCCACGCATAAACCTCAGTGGGATAGCAGTTACACTTCTCATCGACAACTACCTTCTCAGTATTCCCATAGGCACACGCGGTTGAGATATACAGGAGGCCGCGCTTGTGCCTGGCGCAGGCTTTAGCTACGTTCATCGTCCCCTCGATATTCGTCCTTACCGCGTGACCACGCTTGGCCGCAGCCATATTCAGGTTCGCCACAGCGGCGACATGGATAACGGCGGTTGCTTCCTGAACCCACTGATCGATGGTGTAGTTGGTGATCGGGTTCTCTTCCCCGGTATCAACCACGTCATCAAGGATGGTATATCTCGGCAGATCATAGTTGAAGAAATTCCAGCGGTCGGTATTCTTGATGCCAGCATCCCGGTCCTGCCGGAACCTGTTCTGCATCTCTTTGATGATGGCCTTACCTAAGAAACCGGATCCACCCGTTACGAGAATCATTCGGCGGGAGGTGGATGCGCCTGTTGCTGCACACCGAGATCATCGGCAGTCTGTTGTCTGAGCGGGTCCTTACTGTGTGACTTTGATGCCGAGTGCTGGCGGTATACCCACATCGCGTCGTCTACCACCGCGATCTGTCGCCCTTCCTGTAACCGGCGATAGAACTCCACGCCCTCATAGTGCTCAAGCCCTTCCTTGTACTTCAGCTCATGGGCGACCCGGGTCACGATCATGCAGCAGCCCGGGTGCCGCTTCTCGTTTGTGATAGCCCCGCCCTGAATGACCCCAGCCTCATTCGCCTCGTAGTATCCGCTAAAGAGTGCGGCCGCATCATGAGAGGCGATCATCAGGGATATCATCTTGTCGAGCGAACCCGGCAGCAGCATGTCGTCCGCATCGAGCCGAAGAACATACTTGCCGCGAGCACGCTTCAGCGCAACATTGCAGGACGCCGGCAGCCCGCGATTCGTGGCATTTCTGAGCACCGTTACCCGCTGGCGCTTCTGCTCTGGGAGCTGGGACAGGTGGGCGATTAGTTTCTCTACGCTCCCGTCAGTCGAGCAATCATCAATGACGATGTATTCCAGATTCAGGCTTGGATCATCCAGCTGGTCGAGTACCGAGTCCACGGCCTTCAAGAGAAACTTACCCTGGTTGTAGTTACAGGTATAGACGGTCAACGTCGGCTGTCGGTTAATCTTCAGGACGTATGAGTTTCGGTTGTGCTTCAGGAAGTTGATAATGTCCAGTGTCCCGAACGGAGTCACCAGCGAGTTGAAGATAATCCGCAGTACGGTCAGGTCCTCTGGATAATCCAGCGTCAGGCGGAAGCGGTGCCTGAACTCACTCGGCGGCATATACTCCTGCTGCACCATGTCGTCACCCTTGAGGTAGTACGACGTAAACTCTACGTCATGATTGGTCCTCGCCGCGACCGCTGCCAACTTCTCAACATTGATGACCTCTCCCACGCAGCCTCCGGGTATTGACCCGCAGAAGGTATAGTCGGCGTTTTTCCGTAGCTGGTAATCCACCATCCGTTTAAGAATCCACGGGTCAATCAGAATGTCGTCGGCGGTGATCCTAACAACGTGATCGAACCCAGCCTCCACCGCGGCCGCAGATAGACGGTGAAGCGGAGATCCGTTGTGGCCTCGGTACAGGCCAACCTTATTCTGCTTGGCTACAGGTACTAGCGGCTCACCCTCGAGGTCGTCCGGTATAGCAAGCACGATGGGCAGCTTGGCCCGCTGGCAGTTTGAGAGAAGGATATCAATGGCCCGGCGCTCCCCAATCTTGGACATCACCTTGTTCGGGATTCGGGATGAACTCATCCGGGCGCAGACGACGATGCCGGCGTTCACGCGGCCACCTTCACCATCTCGACATCATTCACCAGCGTCCGGTTCGCATGGTCATAGGCCATCCACGATTCACAGGCGCGGCAGGTTTCACTCATGCAGCCCGTATCATTTTTCTTCAGGCCGTCTCTCAGCTCACGCATAATCTTCCCATCCCATATCTCCTTGATCGAGTGGATATTCACGTTACCCATGACCATCGTTTCCTTCAGGTCGAGGCAGCACGGCATGGCGGTGCCTGTTGCCGTAACTACGAGGCGGCGGCTCGGGTATCCGCAGTACACACGGCCCATCTCTTCATCGGCCCACGTCGGGCTGGCCCCAGTTGCGTCGATAGATAGCTGCTGATTCTGATTCCGGTCGAAGCAAGCGTGCTCGCTGACTTTGTATCCAGTATTACCGAATAGCTTGCGGCAACCAGCCAAGAAGTCCTCGTCCTGATTGATCTTCGACCGTACTCGGCGGATCCAAAGGTTGGGGTGATTCCTCTCAATCGCGTAACGGATGTTTGCGATAACCCGGTCGAAGTCGGCGCCGACGCGCATCTTCGCGTGGAGCTCAGGCACCGTGCTGTCGAGCGACACCATCAACTTCGTCGTGAGCATGATCCCGGTCGTTGTCGATCCGTTGAAATTAAAATTGCTATTGACCATCAGATCGTGAAAGCACCGCTTCTGGGAAGCGTACCAAACGATGTAAGAGAAATCCGGGTGCAGGGTTCCCTCGCCCCGCCAGTTAAACTTTAACGCCGGGATACCGAGAGTCGCCGCTTGGTCAATGAGATCCAAGGCCATCTTCTGCGGCATGAACCGCGCACGAATCTTCCCGTCCAACGCAGGAGCCTTGATGTACTTATCGAATTCCGGGTCAGGAACAAAACAGAATGGACAACGCAGGTCACATAGAGAAGATAGCTCCAGGTCAAGATTGAGAGGTACAGAGGGGAGAGTTTGGTCGGCGTCCTTCCATGCCGCCCTGTACGCTAAATAATTCTGGTACATGAGCACCCGAGAATTATTTCATTCCCCGGGGCCGGTGTCAAACTGCCGTCAGGTATTCGGTAGGGAGCCTTGCCTGGGATCGGGGGTTTCTTCTCCTCCCCAGACGAACGTGGGCTTGAATCCGGGCTTCAGGATTCCATAGGTTCCGCTGACCTCTTTCGCGCCCACGCACCGCGTCGGCTTGTTGAACTCCTTCTCGGTAGCCTGAGAGACAACGGCGACGGCGTTGGGGAGATTCGGTGCCAGCGTCCACACCGATATCCTCTTGTCGCCGCAAATTAGGTGAACGATATAGAGAGTATCGGTGGACATCTCAGTCTTGCTCATGCTCCGTTTTTTTCCGCGGTGTTTCTATTTTTCATGATGACGGGGCCGGATCTGGGTTTGGAAACCGTGAAGTTAACCTCCCCCAGACCACAATCAACGCCGGAGTGATCCAACGCGACGGCCCACTTCAATTCCCAATCCATCACATCATACAATACGGCCTTAGCTCGCTCATCCCTGCAATCCCGCCGGGGTGTCTCCGGTCCCCTCGATCTTCGAGTTGTCTCCGAAGATTATCTGGGCGTGGTTATTCTTGAACGCGATGAACCAGCAGCCCACCGTCAGCTCGAGCGCGGCCACCTTCTCTGTGGGTGACAGCAGAGCTTGCATCGTGATCGTGTTCACCTCGGCGGGGATATCCGGCCTCCGGCTGACCCGCACGATGTCAGTACCATCCCTGAGCCGCCAGACCTTCTCTACGACAATGGAGTCGGCCACGTTCGACATCTCACGCCTCGGCCGGCTCTCTGTTCTTGCCACTCTTCTTAATGCTGATATCGTGCCCGCACTTGGGACACTTTACGTGCGTGGTCACGTCCACCTTTGTCTTCGCCGGCACCTCAGTCGTTTCCTTGAGCAGTTTCTGTAGCTCGTCGTCAGTGAATCCCATCGCGGGCAGTTCATCGGGATAGTCCTTCAGTACGCTGATGAGGTACTGATCGTTGAACTCACTCAGGTCGGTAGCCCGGTTGTCGGCGACCGCGTATTGCCTCTGCTTCTTGGGATCCAGCGCAGTTCGGATGACCATCATGTGGGTCCACCCGAGCTCCTTGGCCGCCATGAGGACGCCGTTGCCGGCGATCACCACGCCCTCGACGTTCGCCACGACCGGCTTCTGCTGTCCGTACTCAGCAAGGAAGGTCTTGATCGCCTGGACGTTGCGGGCTGAGTGCGATCGGACGTTCTGTGGGTCCACCTTCAGAGTCCCGATCGCCACCATCTCGAGCTTCGGTGATGGAGTCATGTCTCTATCTTACCCTCTCATCCACGGTAGCTGCGGTGGAGTGAACTCACACGGCGGTAACGTCAGCTCATTCTGCTGTGCGATCTGGCCCACAGGCGCATCGATCCGGTGATACGAATAGAACGCCTCTCGGCGGTTCCTCAAGTTGGCCAGGATGCTCATGGCCCTGGCGTGCTCCCGGCGCTCCATGTCCAGCATCTCCGACTTCTTCATCATGAGCCACCACCCGTTGTCGTCGGTCCCGATAGGAAAGCCCTCGGCACACAGGTGGCTACACGCCGTATTCAGAGTGCGCCAGTGAACGCCGGTGCCCGCCGAGACCTCAGCCTTCGTCTTGACGTTCTCGTAGCCGCTGGCCCACAGCTCGATGTACGCCTTAAGCCGGTCCATCGTCCGCCGCATCCCTGCGGTGATAATTACACCCTCATGTGTTTGCATATTTCCTCCTGTGTGGGGTTTCTCTTATTTTAGAGTGACTCGGCACACCACTCCACCGTAGCGTGATCAGCCTGAACTCCACCCTGTATACATGGGTGGCTGGATCCACGTTAAACGCCTGGATAAAGGCTGCGACCGTAGGCCATCTTCCACCTTCCCGTGCCAGCTCCCGCTGCCCGTATTTAGGATCGTCCAGCATCCTCGAAAGCGATTCAAGCCGAATGCTGGTGATCTGGATGGTGGCGATGTGTTTTCCGTGAAAACGAGGACTCTTGTCATAGGCCATCGCTGTCCGGCCGGGATAGAACTGCTTGGCGTGAGACGCCTTCCACAGTCGCCGCGTCACGTCCTTCTTGCCGTCCAGCAGCTCGGGTACGGTCTTGGCGAACGAGATAATTAGCATTGATGCCGCTCTACGATTATCTTTTCTCCTTTGAATTTTACTTGGTACGCCAGACCAGCCTCCAACGTCATCGGCTTGGCCAGCTCACACCTCACCATCTTGTAAATATGCTTCCACCGGATATCGCAGTACGGACAGCCATCGAGCAGCCCGTTACGATGCGTCCCCGGTGGTATCTCAATATGAATAATTCCAACCCGGTCGCCCTCTTGGTTTTTCATGGTTATCCTCCTAGGTTGTGTTTATCTTCTTATTACCGCTCTGATCTCAAGGCAGTTTACGCACAACACTTCTGCTGCATATAGAGCATTCGTTTTCTCCATTGAATCTCCCCACGAAACACGAGCCGTCTTCCACTTTCCTATCTCCCACCGATGCTCACACGTTGTCCCAGCCTGGGCTTCTGGTAACGATAACCCCATGAGCCGCACTACAATCCCCACGAACACCAGGGAACACACGGCGAGCAATAATAGATTCTTAAAACTCATCGTTGCCTCCATCGTCTGATCCAGTTTTTCTCCGGCTGAGCACCGCGTTCCCATCACCAAGCGCATCTACGACGATTGACCCTCCTGCCTCAATAGCCAGCAGTACCTTGGTCACCAACGGGCCGCCCTCTACCATCGAGGTGCCGTATATGCTGGCGCATCCAGATAGCTCCCGAAGTATTTCATCAGCGCCCTCATCGAAAATTGCCCGGCGCGTCGGGAGCCTTGACAGCCCCCGACGTAACCGTGCCGTCTGTCCGGTCTTGGTTAATGCCCCACATCCCTCACCGCGCTGCCGAGTAGCGTAATGCTCAAGCGCGTGTTCATACTTCGCCTTCATGTGGGGCCACTTGTTCACTACCCACTTCCAGTTTTTCTGCTCGATGTGTACCCGGTGACACGGATACTTGCAAGCGTTCACCATGTTGTCTCGGCACTTACATCCCTTCACGTACCCCCGGCCACCGGGGATGATGTGGGCCTGCTCCTTCCTGACCCGGACGTCGCCGTTACCGCACAGCTCGCAGATGTGGCGGTTGAGACTCACTTCCGCACTTCGATACTATTTTCCTTCTGGCCTGTAGTCACGGTTTCCTCCTATTGTGTGCTATATCACTCAAGTATCCCAACACAAAAAATGTCAGGCCGAGTTGTTGGTAGCGATAACCCCATTCACGATCATCGGTTAAAATCATCCAGATCGACATTCCCAGTGAAACAAATCCCATTATAAACCAACCGGTCATGGCACCTCCTCGTCGAACTGCGGCAGCGGCTCCTCGACCGGGTTCGCACTGGCCGGTTGCCCAAAACCCTCTGGCGTACCCGGATCACTGCCCTCGTTGACCTGTCTCTCTGGCAAACTTTCGGTTACTGGGGCCTCATACCCACCCTGCCTCGGCCCGAATACGAACTCACCGACGCTCACCTCATGCGTCTTGACCCGCGTGCCATCCTTCTTTTCATACTCCGAGAACTTGATCTTGCCAGTCACGAATAGCCAGCTGCCCTTGTGCAGATATTTACACGCTGTCTCTGCCCTCTTGCCCCAAAACACAAGATTGAAAAACGTTACATCGTCCACGTACTCCCCGTTCCGCTTAGTCTTGTCGTTGACAGCGATTCCCACTTTCGCCAGAGCCGTTCCCGAGGGGATGTACTTCAGCTCAAGATCGCGGGTCAGGTTGCCGATAATCTCGATTCGCTGATAGCCAGCCATTACTCCTCCATCCCTCGAACCGTTTCGCGGTATGTGCAGTACTCACACGGCTTGCCGTCATAGGTACTGTTCCCGATTGCCGGCGGCTCATCGGAGTGCAGGACTTCGGCCATCTCGAACAGAAACTGGTTGAAATCCAACCGGCCCTGATCGCCCCACTCAATCGGCCACCATGAGATGTCTCCGAGGAACCCATACTCAGGCCCCTTGTCCTTCGCGTGGGCGAAGCGGGTTGGGTTGTATCCGATCAGCCCGATGATATCCACGACGGACCTGACCTTCCAATCCTCCGGATTCTCTCGGCAGAAAGCATACGCCCTCATTGCATTGTGGTACGGCTCGACCTTCTTGGCAGTCAGGTTACTCGTCTTGAAATCAGGGATGCCGATGTGACCGTTGGTCAGCTTGAACATCGAATCCGTCTTGCCGGTGATGTACATCCCCGTCCGCTTACCGTCAACGACGATCGGGCCAGACCTGACGTTCCCACCCGGAACTATCATGCCTTCTGGAAATTCCACGCCCAGTATCTCGGATAGCGTCTTAGTTTGCATCCCCTTGAACTGAGTCTTCATGGCCGAGTCAATCACATTGAAAATCCCCGGCATAATCCCACGCGGCCGCTGGTGACCCTTCTTGACCTTCAGCCAGAAACACCGCTTACAGTCCCTCCACAGAAATGAGAAATCCGACGGGAGCAACTTGAACTCGCCGGGCACTGGTTCCTTCTTCGCCATCACAGTTTCCTCCTGTCCGGTATCGCCGGACTCGTCTTAAGTAAATCGTCTTTTGTGTTTATCACCCTTCATCCATACGGTGCGAGACCGCCACCGCCCATATTCCATATACCGCATCTGTACTCGGCCAAACTCAACACCAACAGCGCCGACCATCGCTTCGCTGAAATTCGGGTAGCCGCTGATCGTTAACCACATTACTGTGTATCTACTGAACGCCAGCTGTTGAACAACGAACCGCGTCACCGGCTCACCCGCTGGATCCGCATGGTTGAACTCGGAGCTGTCTCGAACGCCGCGACCTTATGACCCTTCTGGTGTGAGAAGAACGCCCTCCATCCGTTCTCTATGATCTCCGGTCCCTCGCGGTCGATTCGTGTTGCCAGGAGCATCTGAATCTTCGCGGCCCGCTCGTTGTAAATCTTGGAGGCCGCCTTCATTTCCGAGAGCATCTGGGGGCTGGCCGTCAGCACCGTCCCGTCCATCCAGCTCATCTGCTTCTTGAACTCAGGGCAGGTCTGCATCAGCCGACAGTCGCCACACCGGTCGTTGAACGTGGGCTCGAATGTCTTATCGGTGAGTTGCCCCTTGATCCCGTCAGCGATATACCGCTCCGTCTGGATAGCGTCCTTCACGTCGAACTCCACCTCGAACCACTTGCCCAGCAGGATGCTGTAGTACACGCAGATGATCTTGCCGTGGTATCCGAAGTGTCTCCGTATCTGGGCGTTATAGGTATTGTTCTGGAAATCCTGAAGCACCTCTTCGCGTGACCGCAGCGCCCCGTATGACTTATATTCCCAGAACCTGTAGCGGCCATCCCTGAGGCGGTCTACTCGGTCGATGAACGATCTGAACTTGATGACCTTCGTGACCATCTTGCCGCGTCGGCGAACCTGAACCGGCACCTGAATCTCCACCGGCATCTCCAGCGCAACGATGGTGCCGCGCTCCTGGTTTACCAGCTCGGCGTATTTCTCCAGGCCGTCGCATCCACCCTTGTACCAGTTGAAGTGCTTGAACGTCGTCAGCGATCGCGAGCTGAGAACCCGCTCGAGGTCTTCTGGGCCTATCCCGTCCTTGGAGTCCCGAGCCATCGCATTTATCCGACGGACGGCATTGTGCAGGATGGTTCCCCACTCCAGGTGGTCGCCCTTAACGGTGTGGCCATCGATATACTGATCCTTATAGTTTCTCTTGCACCGAAATCGCAACGCCAACTGGCTATAGCTTGAGTGCGGGTCCCATCGGTCGAATACTCCACGGCGCCGACGGCGTCGGGTCCTCCGGATAGCAGTTTTCACGGTTTCCTCCTGACCTCAATTTTATCCAATCCCCGGGTGCCAAACCAGCACCCTGTATTTACTCTTTAGCTGGACTACTCTCGTAGATGTCCTGGATCAACTTGCTGTCGGTCTCCCGATTCTGCCGTAGCTTGAGGCCGTATTCGGGATCCGCCTGATGAAACTGGCTGGCCTCGGCCTTCCGTATCAGCGGCGTCTTAAACCGCTTCCAGTCACCGATGATCTTGTGCTGCGGCCGCCCCCACCGCCGTATCGTCGTGACCACTCCCGGCCACATCCTCTCGAGCGAGCGAGCCATCTTTAACCGCCCGTCGGAGGCGTACAGCTGGTCGGTGTTGCCGCCCTTCATCACCATGGTGGCAACCTTATCTACCGAGAACGCGTTGATCAGCACTGTGCACCACCCTTCGGATAGCACCTGAAGGCACAGGTCCGTGTCCTCGTTGTAGCGGCCGCGCAGTCTGTTCGGCAGTGAGGTGAGAAGCAACATGCAGGAATATACGTGGACGTTCAGGAAAAACGGCGCGATACGGCTCCCGTCAGGCACGAACATCTTGTAGTTCAGGCCGCCGATGGCCACGTTCGTGTACCGGTCAACGAAGTCCTCCGCAGCGCGGAACCCGGGCCCGGAGTCGCAGGGGATTCTCCTGCCCCTAAACCTCCGGTACATCTTCCTCATGTTGTCGTCCAGCATCCAGTGACGCTGGTGGCCGGCAGCCTTCGCGTGCTCCCACACCCAGTTCCTTGCCGGGATGGATCCCAGGCCGAGGTTGCTGAACGGCAGGACAAGAAGATTGGATTCACCCACGGTCGCGGCGTAGGCTTCTCTCTCCTGTGGCTCTACTACGACGCTGTGCGGTACGCCGTCGCCCGTCAGGAACCGCGACGTGAGGCAGGCCGTACTCCGCCCCTTCGAGAGAACGTAGATCGGATAGCGGGGCATGATCCCGCTCACGGCTTCCCCTTGCCCTTGAACCGCAGCGACTCCCAATCACGCCTTCCCTCTTCCGGCCAGCGTGAGACCCAGGTGTACTCGTTGCCCTTGTATACGACGGGCAGCCCGTGCGCCTTCAGGAACTCGTCCCGATGCTTCGCGTCTGGGAAGCTGACGATCAGCTTGTATTCTTTTTTCTCTACGTCGTACTCGGGCATACCGACCCACGCGGCTGCCGCGTCCATGCCCTTGATCTCGCTCTCTGGTCTGGTCGCCAGCAGGAGCGCCGCCAGCTGCATGTCGTCATAGCCAGTTGCCAGCAAACCTTCCACATCGTTGTCCTTCAGCTCTTTTAATATCTCGGTAAGCCCGCGGTCATCCCTCTCAGCCAGGTGCAGCACCTCGTTGTCGGCCGTTAGAATCTTCAGGGCCGCTGTCGAATCGTGCTTGATATTCACGCGCTTGATCTCGAGGGTATTCCACCCGGCCTTCTTGGCGGCCTCGACGATTCCATGACCCGCGAGGATGAACCAGTCCTCCGAGACGACCACGGACCGGTACTGCCCGAACCTGCGGAGACTGGCAACTAGATGCTTGAGCTGATCCTCGGGGTGAGTTCTATAATTCCTCGGGTGGGGTTTCAGCTCGGCGATGTCCGCCTGTCCCGAGGTCAGCTTGATGTCGCTCACTGGCTCTCCCCAATCATATCAACTCCGCCTCCGTCCACTCCGCAATCTTCCCGATAGTGTAGCCGGGCTGCCCTATGACTCGATGAGCCCGGAGCCAGCGGTACAGATTTCGGGCATGACGAAGACACCTTCCCGACAGCCGCCGCTTCCCAGCCTCGGTCTTGTGCTTGAAGGCGTGGTTATAATAATTCTCCCGGCAGGTTCCAGCCGCCTGGGCCGCGTCGTGCAGGTCCGCTCCGTGGTTTTGATCCAGTGGAAACAGCCAGATATTCCTCCGCAGCTTGAAAGCCGAGAGTGCGTCCCGGGCATGGTCGACCGGGTTCGTCATGTGCATGGTGTCCTTCATGATCTCGTCTTCCCGAAATCAAATACTTCCTGTCCCATCCGCTTTGCCGCGATTTCACAATATCGCTCCTCGATTTCGATACCGACCGCTGGTATTCCTGCATTTTTGGCTGCAAGTAACGTCGTCCCGCTTCCGCAAAAAGGATCAAGAATGTTTTCTTCAGCCCATTTTCCTACTAGATAGGCGACGTGTTCGTATCTCCGCGGTGTGGGATGATAGTTGCCTACAGGAGCCTTACCCCATTCCTTCCCTCTGGTTATCTTTTCGCGCACCACGTCACGATGATATGAAATATATCGTCCGGGTAATACATGTCGACCGGGGCCCGACTTCGGATATTGCCCAAACGCATAAGCCACATCACCCGTATATAACAGCCTCCCTTTATAAGACGGGAAAGCGTACTCCAACCAAATCACACGTAAAAATGGAAGATGTGGAGGAATAGAATCAAGGATTCTCGGATCACTGTCGCACCCCAGCTGAATAATAGCTCGCTTACAATTCCATTTCAGGGCTGCTGCTCGCAGCAGCCCTTTTGGATCTTCTTTCCCCCGTAGGTCTGCCTTCGTATCAGGCCACACTGGATCAGTAATAATCGTGTTCGCTTGTAGATCCGGAAGCAGATCAAGGCAGTCTCCGTGGTAGATGGTAATTCCAGCGTGCTCGTAGTACGGTTTCACGCGATCACGTCCCAATGGATCATGACGCACCTCCAATTCTGTCAACTATTTTGTTGAACTGCCTGTCAATCTTCTTCATCCGTTTTACGTTGCACTCGAAACACCACGCAGGTGCCCACGCCGTCCCCGCCGGCCGGCCGCAACCCTCAATACATTCCTTCCCAGTGTGGTACTTCTCCGAGTTGCCTTCGTCCGTCCTGTCCTCGAATGGCTCAAGTGCCCGCTTCGGGCTCATGACTTCACCTTGAGCCCGCACTGGTCGAGCACACGCTTGGCGCCCGCGTCGAAATGCACCTGCCCTCCGAAGGTTGCGACTTCTTTTACAAACGCCACAAGTAGCGGGAACACATAGGTAGGGTTTGGGATCGACTTCCCGTCCACCACGCAACCATTGTAAAAATCCTTCGCTGCGTATGCATCCTCGCGTTTGTCAAACCACGCGACCACCTTAAATCCGTCGTGTTCCTGCTTGCCGAGAATGAGCCATTCCGTGTGGACTCCTGAATAATGCAACTCATACGGACCCTCTGGCACATGGGGCGAACGGCGCTTGTCGACGCTCATGACTTCTGCTCCCGTAAAAGCCTTTCAGCAACAGCAAGCCCTTCACCGATAATCAAATCGGTATCTCTCTCTGGATTTGCAGGAATTTCCCAATGCCACGGCCTCTCCCCGGCCCATATCCCCTTACACAATCTCGAAAGCTCCGCCCTCGCTCTCGCCACATTCTCAGCGTCCGTCCTCTCGATTTTCTCGTGAGTGCTCATCCCTTCCTCCCTTTGTTCCCGCGCTTCACGGGGAGTTGTCCGGTGAGGCGGATAGCACGAAACGGATAATCAGACTGTGATTGCCCGTCGGCTTGATTAAGTTCAGACGCAGTATCACGAGCCAGGTCTCTTGTTCTCTCTAATTCCCATGGAATCCCGTTGTTGTCTATCACCGCCCACGCTGTGACGCGGCGCGGAGGAGGAGTGTGTCGAGAGCGTTTCATGTGTCCCCCTTTCCCGCATCCCTGCTCATGACAGCCCACACCTAACGATCAGGTCACCGATGAACTCATCGTGTTCGCGCTGCTGTTCGTCTTTTGGCTCCTTCCACGCTGCGCGAGGTGTGCGATCAGGAGTGGGGTTCATAGTTAAGTGGGTATCGAAACACTTTTCACAAACGTGATATGCCACCACCGCGTCACCGGGGTGCATCGTCGTGGGGGTATCTCCCACATCTGCACCGCAGGCAGTAGTGAGCGAATCGATCATTAAGTGAGTCGGCCCAACTTTTTGATAACCCTGTTGATCCATGATCCATTGCTGCCCGTACGGAATTTCAAACATCCAGACTCGATAATCTGACGGGTGCCGATGTTTCATCCCTCCTCCTTTGTTGCCGCAGCGATGTTCACGACGCTCGACAATCGCACGGACCATTGGGATAGGCTGGCATCCTGTGAACTGCACAGCTACTCAAGTGTCCAATTTCGTCGAAGCACGTAGAGCA
>SDBT01012058.1_pt1 | contig 13879 bp, 11 predicted proteins | sample 2277101 | NCBI WGS metagenome assembly SDBT01 (sample SAMN10404973, study PRJNA504765) | marine sediment metagenome | isolation source: marine sediment core GS10_PC15, 103 cmbsf | place: Arctic Ocean: Southern Knipovich Ridge | collected 2010 | reverse complement strand
AATTACGGTCAGAAGCACCAGCGGCACCATCAAACCCTGCACCAGCAGTATCCAGTTATTGGAAAAACCCTCGCCCGGATAGGCCAGGAAAGTAACGCTGCTCACCAAAGTTGCCAGTATCGACATGCCAATGGCCCAAGCCGGGACTTTCCCCTCGGCGGCATAATATTTTTTTGTGGATTTCTGACCTTTTGAAAAATAAAATCCGATGTACAACGATACGATTAGCGAAATAATGATGATGGCATAGTCAATAAAATGTAAGCCGCCACCTGTATTCATCAGCAATAAAAAGTTATTCATAATTGTTATGTTTTTTCTAACTCCCTATTATTCAACAAAATTTCCAATTGTTCTTGTAACGATAAATATCACATTCATTTTTGTTGCCAAAAATGAGTTCAACTAAATCGGGATTAACCCGTAATAACATATATTTCTTTGGATTGACATAAATAATACGGGTTAAAGTTTTTCGGTGATAACTTTGGGCCATTTGTAACTGCCCGGTTTTATTATCACCTCACGATTTGCTTTTTCATTTAACAACATCACCGTGCCTCCTTCAAAATTGCAACGCACCACCAATTCTCGCCAGCCCAAATTCCTAAAAAATGAGGATGCTGTTTCACCTCCTTCAACAAAAAATAATTTGGAAGTTGTTGAATTTGCCATGATTTGGCAGGCCGCTTCAACTAATGCTTTAGTTATTTTTATTCTCCTTGAATGCTTTCTTATAAATTCTGTTGGCGTTGTTATTGCAATATTTTTTCCTCTTTTAAATTCAGTAATCACACTGTTTGTCCATTTTAAAAATTGATTTTCACTTTTCAGGTTAAGCTGTGAAAGATGAAAAATACTGTATTTTTTTGCTGAAAGTAATGACAGGGTTTGCAAGCTGCTCTCTGAATTACTACCCATTATAAAACTTTTTTGAACGGAAGGTCCAATATTTGAAATATTACGATTATGAAAAGTACATGTTGTTTTTTTGGAAAGCAAGGACTTGAAAAAATCGGCGCCACCAACAAATAACAATTTGTTGTTGTAGTTTTGTGCAGCATACTTTTCCACATCTTTCAGAGAAGAAATGTCGGGAATAAATAGTTTTCCAAGCCAATTATCAGGAGGGCCATTCCGTGTGACTATTTCAGTAGTTTCATTTGCAAACAGTTTTTTTACAGTTTTACTTTTCCTGGGGTATTCGGGGTCCAACCGAAAATCGGTTTCATTAATGGGCACACTGTCAATGAAGTATTTCCCATTTTTTATGGTACGTTGTTTTGTTGGGTTGGAGGGGATTAACAAAGCTGAATCAAAAAATGTTTGAGAAAAAAACGTCTGTATTTCAGGTTCAATATTTCCACGGAGTACAGAATCTATTTTTTTGAATACTAAATCATATTCAGGGAGATACAAAGTTTGCAATATGGTTTTTATCTTAAGGTGTGCGTATTCAGCAGATAAATGCCGGGTATTTGAATCGATGATAATTACATCTTCATCAAATTTATCACTGTCTAAAAAATCCAGAATAATACGAACGGAAAAACCGGCCTGGTAAGCAATGCCACCAATTTCGGCAGCGCCTGTCAAATCGTCTGCTATAACCAATATTTTCGACATCAAAACAATTTTGAATAGATTTCCTCGATATCGGGTCCAGATAGCTCGCGAAGGTTGTTTTTCAGCAAGCGTTGTACAGTTAAAGCCGACTTTGCCAAATTAGGGATGTCTTCCTTTGCAACCCCAAAATCGGTAAGTTTATCGGGAATCCCCACGTTTTTACACAATTCCGCAATTCTTAAAATGCCTTCGTTGGCGACCCTCAAACTACTTTGGTTTGTCCGTACGCCAATTGTTTCAGCAATTTTGGCGTATCGCGTTACCCCGCTTTTCAAATTCGCTTGTAGGACGTGCGGCAACAACAACGCGTTTGATATGCCGTGTGCAATGTGATACTCGCCACCCAGTGGATAAGCCAGCGCATGGACTGCCGCTGTGTTCACAGGGCCGAGGCACATGCCGCCATAAAGGCTCCCGAGCGTAACATTTTCCCGAGCTTGCGCATCGCTGCCATTATTGAAGGCTTGCTCCAGGTTTTGGTATATCAAACGGATACCTTCCAATGCAAGGAGATCGGTAACGGGATGGGCGAATTTATTGGCATACGCCTCAATGCAATGGGTAAGCGCATCAATTCCGGTTGCAGCCGTAACTGCTGGTGGCACCGTGTGTGTAAAAATGGGGTCTACATATGTACAATCGGGGACAAGGAAAGGACTTACAATCCCTTTTTTCAGGTTGAGATTTTCATCGAGCAAAATGGCATTGGGTGATACTTCGCTACCGGTTCCGGCAGTGGTGGGCAGGCAGGCCAGAAACAATTTACGTTGCTGCATATTGCCGATGCCAAATGCCGATTCAACCGTTTGCCCCGAATGACAAAGCGCTGCTATCAACTTGGCAACATCGAGCACACTGCCGCCCCCGATGCCAATTACCGAATCGATTGAATTATCTTCAGCCCATTCTTTCCACTTTTTAAAGTCGTTCAAGGTTGGCTCTTTTGTGATTTCGTTGAGGATAGAAAATTTGATTCCCGCAGTTTTCAATTCAGCAGTAAAACTTTCCGTCTGAGATTCAACAAAAGGGTCAACAACAATCAATGCTTTTTTAAATCCCCGATTTGTAAAATCTTTGATGAAATCGCTAAGGCAATCGTTTCCAAAAACGAGTTTTTGAGGTAAGTGTAAAGTTATTACAGCCATCCTAATTATTCGATTTATCAATAATTTGAAGATAGTCCTGGTAAGCATTATTTATATCAGGCATATTGCCCTGCGGATTGCAGTATATTAGTATGCCATATCCAAGATGAAATTCTTCTCCCTTATTAACCGTAACGGCACTTTCTTCTCCTTGCTTCATTGCTTTCCTGCCAAACGGATTGGCTGCAATGTATCCATAATCCCGGGCATGGGCCCAACTGGGCCGAAAATTATCAGGATCAGGCATTATTGTCATACCCACATAATTGTCATCAATTTTACCACTGTAATCGAACCATTTTGAAGCTTTGCCCCAAACTTCTTTTTCATCTTTCAATCCTTCAGCATTCGTAATATGCCCATCTCCGTATTCTACAGTTATTTTAGTGTTCAACCGGATTCCAAGCCCCATCTCTTCCTGATCGCCAAAAGTAAAATCCCCGGAATCAGAGGAAAAAGTACTTTCCCAAAGCAGGAGATAACCAGAAGGCCGCACTAAAATAGTATATTTAACCAATTCAGCTAAAACCCTGTCTTTTCCATCGGGACCTAAATAATAGTTACGAACGGTAAATGTCCCTTTACCGGGACCGCCCTGTGGCTGTTTTACAAACATTTCGTGTTCAACTTTCGTTTTGAGCCGCCAGTAATCATTCCCATTAATATCGCCAAAACTCATCCAAATCCCAGGATGCCAGGTGCCATGATCCTGGGGATCATCAGGTTGCGGCGGATAATTTCGAGTGACTTGTATTCCACACGGAGATTTCACATGGGCAAAATAAGGTCGGGTTATCTCTGTATCTTCATAAACGTAAGTGGCAAAAGGTTCACCATCAATAGAGATAGAAAGTTTGCCGGGTTCTTGTTGAAAAGAAACAACTGGTTCTTTAGCTTTCTTAGTACTACTACTACAACTACTACAGTTAAAAAACAGGCAACCAAATATGAAAGCGACAAGAACAAAGCGCAATACACTTTTTGTAATCAATGTTATTTTTGTCATGATTCTTAATTTTTTACATTTAATTTAATATATTTTACAAGAGAATTATTAGGTGGTATCATATCTAATAGTGATTTTAAGTTGTTTTAATATAATTCTTCTATATAGAATTTAATTTCATTCCATAGGGTAAAACGGTGAATCTATTCGAGCTCTTTTCAGATAAGAATCAATCATAGCCACGATCTGTGGATTCTGTGCAGCTACATCATATTTTTCATCCGGGTCACCTGCAAGATTATACAACCTCATCGTTTGGTTGGCACCCCCCTTACGTATGGCTTTCCAGTTTCCGTACCGTACAGCTTGCTCAAAATTCCTAAGTAGTTTTGACGGACTTTCCCAATACATAAATCGTTCCTCCAAATTCTGCTTTTCCCCCAACAAGATTGGCAGAATACTTATGCCGTCTATATTTACAGGTTGAACTGCACCACTGATCTCTGCCAGCGTTGGCATCACATCAGCAAAATACCAGGCAGCATGACTTACATTCCCTGCCTGTATCTTTCCCGGCCATCTAACAATCATAGGAACTCGAATACCACCTTCATCAAGACTTCCTTTTGCCCCTTTCAGATACCCATTGCTGTTAAACAGTGAATTTCTTTTTTGGGCACTTTTACTATAGTCAGGACCATTGTCGGAAGTAAAAAAAACAATCGTTTTCCTATCCATTCCCAACTGATTGATTAAGTTCATAATCCTGCCAACATCACGGTCCATCCGTGTAATCATGGATGCATAAATTTTTGCACTTTCAGGCCAGTCTTTATCCTTGGTATAATCCTCAAGTTCAGGAACCTCAATGTTAAAATGAGGGATGGTATATGGAATATAAAGAAAAAATGGTTGATTCCGGTGACGTTGAATAAAATCGAGAGCGAAATCAGTCATTAGGTCGTGGGTATATTCCTTTTGCTGATTATTTCTGTTATTTGGAATGGAATCCCTTTGGTTATTGAGCCAGAGATAATCTGTATAATAATATACCGCATGATTTTGGTTTAAATATCCATACCATTCATCAAATCCCTGTTGGTTTGGAACACCAGAACTTCCATGCTCACCAAGTCCCCATTTACCTGTAATACCTGTTGTGTAACCAGCTTCCCTGAGAACTTCGGCAACGGTAATATCTTCATCCAGCAAAGGAATCCGGTGTCCTTTTCCTGTCATCTCATCAGGATCACCCCCATTATAACCATTGTTATCACGAACACGGGTATGCCCCGTGTGTAGGCCTGTCATTAACACACTACGAGAGGGTGCACAAACTGGAGCTCCCGCATAAGCCTGGGTAAAAAGCATACCATCTGATGCAAGTTTATCAATTGAAGGTGTCAGAATTTTTTCCTGTCCATAGCACCCCAAATCCCCATAGCCCAGATCATCCGCCATGATAAAAATGATGTTGGGTCGATCTTCATTGTTATTTTGTGCACTGACAATAAAATGAAAACCCATAACAATAACCAGAGTTAATAACCCTTTGAAAGTTAAATCAACCAAATGGAACTTATTCTGAATTGTTATTGATTTTTTCATTTTATGAAACTTATTCTGAATTGTTATGGTTTTTTTCATTTTTGACAAGGTGTTATCCTTTGTAAGGAAGTTCATAACCTTTACGGTACTCTCTTCCGAGCAATGCCCTCGCTTTTTTATCAAATCCGGGAGCCTCAACAGATTCTTTTACCGGGTCATAATTTAGAGCACCTGCACCTGTGCGTGCACCAATATTCACTATATGACACAAATTTGTTGGAATCGCTCCAAGCTCTATCGGGGAATTCAATTTGTCAGGATCATTTGCTCTTACTGCTGTTAAAAAATTCGGAACAATACTCTCTACAGGTTCCGGTGATTCGATTTTAATCTGTTCATTCCCTTTAGTAACAATAATGCCAGCTCGGCCAAAATCCATTTTACCTTCTGTCCCGTATGCGACGTTACCATTATCATGTCCTTCAAGTTTATATGGTGTCCACAATCGCATTTCCCATATAATTACGCCATCATCATATTCAAACACAGCTGTTTGTGTATCAGGTGTTTCATGATCATCCTCATAATAATATTGTCCGCTTGAAACTATGGTCCTGTTTGGGTACCGGTCGCCCATGGCCCAAACGGCTACATCAATCTGATGCACTCCGTCGTTCACTGTGTCACCCCCGCCATAATCCCAAAACCAATGCCAGTTATAGTGCCATCTGTTTTTTGTGAAGGGAACTTTTGGGGCAGGCCCCAACCACATATCATAATCAACTCCCTCGGGCGGGGCCTCAGGCAAAGCAATTCCGATGGGTTTCCGATATTGGTGGTCTATTGCTTTAACTGTGTGCACTTTGCCTATTATGCCTTTTTGTAGTTGTTTTATACCTTCTATATGGTCACCATCACTGCGTTTTTGTGTTCCATGCTGCACGCATTTGTTAAATTCTTTGGCCGCTTTAACCAATAAATTTGTTTCCTGGATGGTATGGCTGCAGGGTTTTTCTACATAAACGTGTTTACCTGCCTGAAGCGCCCACAGGGCAATTGAGGTATGCCAGTGGTCGGGTGTTGCAATACTTACCGAATCGATTGTCTTGTCTTCAAGTAATTTCCTGAAGTCCATGTATTTCTTGATCCGTGACTCATTCTCTAATCCCTTTATTTTACCGTTAAGGTGCTCGGGATCCACATCACAAACAGCCACAAGCTCGCAGCCTTCGGCTCCGGCAAAGCGACGAACATGCCCCCCTCCCTTGCTCCCGGTCCCGATAACGGCATGTCTGATAGTGTCACTGGGGGGCGTAGTTCCCCAAGCACGCTGTGCAAGGTATGGCATGGCGATAAGGCCGGCACTTCCTAAACTGGCCATTTTGATAAAATCACGACGTCTTGTTTGAGACGTTGTTTGTAATTTTTCATTTTCTTTTTTTTTCATTTCCGTCATTTTATGTTTATATAAATTGTTATTAACAATAACATGAAATTTTCAAACTGAAAATTATTTTTATCTTTTATCTTTTTTAGGAGACTTTTTGCCTTATAAATTAATTCTTCGGCAATTTCGTCATGATAACTATCAAATGGTAAAATAGGATCACGAACTCTGTCCGTGGAAAATATTCCTTGCTTATGAATCAACTTTTTGTTAAAATGAATTGAAATATCTAAATGCTGGTGTGAAAAAGCCAATATTGGAACCAGTTCATAAAATAATTCTATTGCTTTATCTCTTTTTCCTGCCTGATGAAGATTAAAGATTTCAACATACACATCGGGTAAAATTGTAGGCATGAATGCATTTATACCTCTGTCAAGAGCTTCAATCATTTGAGTGCCAGCCCATCCTCCTGATAAATGAAGTTTATTTTTTGTAGCTTTAAGTACTGCTGTATATTTTACACCTGCAGGAACAACTTCAATCTTTAAACATTTGAAAGAATTAATCTCGTTAAAAAGTTTTTCAATTACATTAATTGGTATTCCAAATCCATTAAAATCCCAATCTTGAATCATCAAAAAATTAGGTTGCAATTCATCAATTTCACGGATTTGATTCAAAAAAGAGTTTTCATTCTCAAATAAAATATTAACCATGATGCCATCGCATCCTATCCCTATAAATTTTTTTGCCAGAAACAATCTCTCTTTCTGTTCTTCAGAAGAAACATTACATATAACAGGGACTCTTTCATCTACTTCATCTAATATCGTAGTAACAACAAACTCTTTTTCTTCAAGGCTTAACTTTTTGACTTCAGCAGCCATTCCCAAACCAAGAAAACCTACAACCCCAGCCTTAATTGAATCATCAATATAATTTCTTAATGAATTATCGTCAATAGTGTTCCTTTTATTAAATGGAGTATTAACAACTCCAATAATCCCATTAAGTTTTTCATTAATATTCATTATTTTTTTATCCCGTAATTAAAATTAGATTCTTTGATGTTCGTGCTATTTTAGACTAATATCTAAAGGCTTACTCAACTTATCTTCATTTCCTGGACTCCAAATAATAGCTTCAATATATTTTTCCGTACCTTCACACCCCAATAATAAATAATGACAATATTCCCATCCTTATTTTGTACCAATCGGGGATAACCAAAATCCTCTTGCACTCCTTGTCGCAAAATAATTTCAGGCCCCCATAATCTTCCATCCATGCTGAACCTGGCTCTGATCTGACGATGTTCCCGATTCCCGTATGCCAGTAAAAAACGGCCGTCATGTAACTGAATCATTGCAGGGGGATTTCCATTTGAAATACCTGTCTCTGCGGCTCTGCTTAAAAACTTCCAGGTTTTCCCGTTATCACCCGAAGTGTAAATATCAATCCAGCAATGAGGAAAGAGGTCCCTTCTTTTTGCTTCTCTTCTTCTTACTGCTGAAACCAATTCACCTGATGATGTTCTGACCGTGGAAGGCATAACAGCCCTGAACGGATCATATTCAGGATCAACAATCCAACCTGAAAAATGAAAAGTTATACCTCCATCGGTTGTGCGTGCCATAAATGATTTGTCTGGGAGTCTTTACGGACAAAAACACCGAAGCTGAATTCCCACTTTCAATAATATAATCCGTCCGGGGAGTAAATTCCTCCAACCCCTGCAGTTCTTCAGCCTGAGAAAGGCCTTTAAGGGCAAACGGCCCTCTGGTAAATCCAACAACAATTTCACCATCATCCCACGACCATACTCCATTATTTGCCGGCCATCCCAAATAATAACCATCTTCCTGATGAACTGTAACAATGCTAATGATTTCAGGTTCTTTATTTTGAGAATACAACGTAATCGCATTAACAAATACTACTGACAGAACCAACAACAAAATAAGAGATTGTTTTGATCTTGCATTAATATTTTTCATTATTTGTTTCATTTAATAAATTTTGTGATAAACCCTGAAGGGAAGGGTTCATCACATTTTTAAATTAAAAAAACAAGACCGCTCAATACCCGGGATTCTGTTCCAGCGCAGGGCTTTTTTCGATTTCTGACAATGGAATTGGTAGCAAGTAAGTATGATCGGGTAAAGCCCATTCCTGAAGGTTACTGTAAGAAATAGTCCGTTCACCGGTTGCCGGGTCTTTATGAACATCTACTTTTTGTAACCAGTCATTAGCAGGAAATTTCTCTTTCCACCGACGAATATCAAAAAAACGGTGTTCTTCGAGATAAAGCTCAACCATGCGTTCGTTTTTAATGCGTGCCAGTAATTTATCTCCGGTATCTGTTACATTAGGCATATCAACAGATGGCCTACTTCTTACCTTATTGATATATTCACGGGCAACGTCTTCATTCCCCAGGCGAAATTGAGCTTCGGCATAGTTCAATAAAATTTCAGCATATCGAAACATAATCCAGTTTGGACTTGATGAGGTTGAAAGTGAACGCCCATAGTTCTCAAGAGTCATTTTTTTTGTGTAATACCCTGTGTAACTGGCATTCCAAGGGCCACTAGGACTGTCTGGAGAATCCAACCCTCCGGGCCTGAATGTTTCGATTACCCGGTCGCGCCAAGGCATCCCATCGGCCAAAATGGTTGCATTAAAACGAGGTTCCCGGTTAACCCATGGGTTTTGCGGATCATATTCGGGATCTTCATCAATCGACAAACCATTAATGGTTTCGTAGGCATCGACCTGCCTTCTTGTTGGAACGGTAACAGCGACTCCGGCACTGCCATTGGGCCACAGCTTTTTTTCGGCTCTGAACCTCTTCCAAACATCATTGTTTCTCACTAAGGCCCAGATTATTTCCTCATTAAAGTTACCATTTTCATTAAAAGTTTCTTCATAATCCGGATGTAACGAATACAAGTCAAGATCGATAACCGCTTTTGCGGCATCAGCAGCATCCTGCCATTTTGGCCGGCTGTTTTCGGGATTATGCAATGCGCTTGCTGCATACAATAAAACTCGCGATTTTAACGCCAGTGCAGCCCCTTTTGTGATACGGCCGTTATCGTCTGAATAAGTTAGCGGCAAAACTGAAGCGGCTTCATCCAATTGTTCTACAATAAAATTCACAACTTCGTCATAAGAATTCCGGGGTATATTCAAGTTATCATCCAATTTTAGCTGTGTGGTGATTAGTGGAACTCCACCAAAAAATGAGCTTAAACGATGGTAGGCAAAAGCTCTGAGGGTTTTTACTTCACTGGTAGTTCTGTTTATAAGTTCTTCGTTTTTTGCAATCAGTGTTGCCCCATTCACGCCTTCTATATTAGACATATAGAGGTTGCATTGGGAAATTATTCCATAGTAGTGGTTCCATGTCCAGTCAATGTGCCCTAAATCAGAAGGATTTATTCCACCTCTTTGCACCAGGTGCGCGCCGGTCCTTTCTCTTGCAAAAGACTCATCCGAACACACACTTAAAGACATGTGATTTCCCCATCCATCGCGCATATTTCCATATATATCGTTCACAAAGAATTGTGCCAAGCTGACATCGGTCCATACATCAGCATCTGAGACTTTATCCAGCGGTTTTCCTTCAAGGAAATCGTCATCGCATGAATTTAATAATTGAAGGTTAAAAATTATTATCACAGTCATATAGACCAATCTGATATATTTTTTTAAATTTTTCATGATCATATTTTTTTATTGTTATAGTGTAATTAGATGGTTATGTCGATTCCAAAGTTAAAAACCCGGTTCTGCGGATAGTGCAAACCCCTGTTAACATCACCTTCGGGATCAATATATTTCAATTTATCAATGGTTAAAAGGTTTAATCCATTTACATAAATTCGCGCATTAATAATTCCTAATTTTGATAGGAGGTTTGATGGAAGCTTATAACCAAGTTCCAGGCTTTTTAAACGAACGAATGAAGCGCTATAAAGCCAGAAGTCTGAATCCCAGGCTCCCGGTTCTCCTTCATCGGAATAAATATTGGGGTATTTGGAATTAGGATTATTAGGTCCCGGCCTATTTTCTGCCATTTCTTTAATAACATTTCCAAAAACACCTTGCGGTATATAATAGTATTTCCATGCACGCCCTTGTCCTTGGAAAAAAACATCTAAATCAAAACTATTATACTGTACAGAAAATCCACTACCAAAAACAATCTCGGGTATTGCAGTTTTATCCAATCGTTTTCTATCTCGGGAATCTATTACCTGATCGCCATTCACATCTTCATACTGCAAATCACCTACCCTTGTGCCTGATGGATGAGGCGAGTTATCGATCTCTTCCTGGGATCTGTAAATACCTTTATTTATATAATACAAATCACTGTTCATGGGCAAACCTTCCGATTTTTGCCATTCAAGCCTGTCGATAGCTTCATCTACAAAAATTACTTTATTTCGGGCATATGAAGCATTTCCCCGTACGGTATAATTAAAGTTGTCCCGTACATTTCGTTGGTGCGAAAGTTGCAATTCAAACCCGCTGTTTTCAACAATACCGATGTTCTCGTCAGGCAGGCTTAATCCGGTGAAATTTGGTATAGAGGCACTTCGCTGGCTCAGGATATTTTCGCGCCTGGTTTTAAAAACATCAGCAGTAACAGCCAGCATGCCCTCCCACAAGGTCGCATCAAAACCAACATTTGTTATATTGGCTACTTCCCAGGTTACATTTATGTTGGGTTCCACGCTCTTTCTGATGCCTTGCTGCAACTCCCTGCTCGTTCCAAAAAAAGCACCACTTGTTATGGTGTAAGCTGCAAGATATTGAAATGGATCGATTTGATCGTTGCCCATTTGCCCCCAGGAACCGCGAAGTTTTAACTGGTCAACAAATTCCAATCCCTGTAAAAATGGTTCGTCAGAAATAACCCAGCCAACAGATATTCCGGGAAAAAGTCCGTAACGCTTGCTTTTGGGGAAATTTGTTGATCCGTCATATCTAATGTTAAAATCAACCAAATATTTATTTTGATACCCATAACTTATACGTCCAAAGTAATTCCGGCGGGCAAACCTCGTAGCCGATCCATCTGTTTGCATATTCACTGGACTCCCTGCAAATATTTGATCTATTGCGCTCGTCGCGTAGTCCTGTCTAAACACATAAATAAAGTTATATTTATTTTCTGTTTGCTCAACCGCTGCAAAAGCATTTAGCCGATGGGTTTCATTCTCTATAGAATAGGTAAGCCGTATATTCTCATCAACTTTTGTCCTTAAACTACTTTGTTGGTCTAATTGGGGATTTGTAGGCCCTACTTTTGTTTCAGAGTACGAGTCATCTTCAGCATCATAGGCATACAAAAAATAAGGAAGTGCCCATCCTTTATAATCATTTTGTTGCTGGTCATACGCAATTTGTCCCGTTAAACCAAGTCCATTTACAAAGGGAATATCATACTTGAATGAAAACGTAGTTTGATATAAGTATTGTTTATCATTTCTAAATCCTGTAGCATCGGTTGCTTGAACTGTTGGGTTTTGGAATGTTGCCAGGGCATAGCCTGGTTTTCCATTTGGCAAAATATTCATTAATGTTGGGTATCCCCTGTATGCAGATTGGAGAATTCCCTTCGTGGGTGTATAAGGACGCATCTGATTGGTCTCTGTAAAATACAATCCGGCAGATACAAGCAAATTATCTGTAATGTTTACATCGATATTTGATCTACCGCCCAATACTTTATAATCATGAAGCCCGTTTTTAAAAATTCCATCCTGGTTTGAATAGTTTCCGGCAACAAAATACTTGACATTTTCGTTTCCACCCCTGACAGAGAGATTATGTTGACTCTGCGTGCTGAAATTTTTTACGGTTTCATCTATCCAATCCGTGTTTGGATGAGTCAACGGGCTCGATCCATCCCTGAATTTTTGAATATCCTCTAGAGTATACTGAGGAGACTGATTAAAAAGGCCTAACTGATAATTCAGGTATTCGGCATATGTTGCGGCATCGGCCATTTCAGGCATACGCGTAGGTTGCACTATACCCTGGTTTGCTGAATATGAAATAGTGGGTTTCCCCGATTTCCCCCTTTTCGTGGTTATCAGGATAACCCCATTAGCGGCTTGCGCTCCATAAATAGCAGCCGAGGCGTCTTTTAGTATCGATATACTTTCTATATCCCGTGGGTTAATGGTATTAACCCCGCCGCGCCCGGCAACTCCATCAATCACAACAAGAGGGCTGTTGTTTCCTAAGGTGCTTACCCCCCGGATAAAAAATGTTGAGAAATCTTCTCCGGGTTCACCAGAACGATTAAGGGTAACCAATCCAGGCATTTTTCCGGCCAATGTATTTGAAAGGCTTAGGGAAGGTACTTTTTCAAGGGCTTCTCCTTCTACATTTCCGATAGCACCTGTAAGTGATGCTTTCTCTTGCGTTCCATACCCAATCGCCACAACTTCTTTAATCCCAATAGCATCCACTTCCATCGAAACATTAATTGAAGTTTGGTTCCCAACTGCAATTTCCTGGGGTATAAACCCAATAAAAGAAAACACAAGAGTTGCATTAGGATCATCAACTTCGATACTATAATTACCATCCGCGTTTGAAATGGTCCCGGCTAAGGTTCCTTTAATTAGAATATTAACCCCCGGAAGAGGATTTCCGTCTTCGTCGGATACTTTACCTGTAATAACTATTTCCTGGGGTGGTGCATTTTGCTGCTCAATCGTTTTTTTCAACATTTCCTCAGGACTCAGGATAATCTGCCTGTCATATACCAAATACCTTATATCGGTATCGGCAAATAGATGGTCCAGAATATTGCTGACAGATTTGTTTTTAGCTTGTAAGCTTACCTTTCGGTTCACATCAACAAGCTTGTTGCTATAGAGAAAATAGAATTCGCTCTGATTCTCTATGTTTGTAAGCACTTCTCCTACAGTTGTTTCTCTTAGATCCAGAGATAACCGTGTTGTCTGAGAGTAAGAATTCGCGGCATATATACTAATGATGCCTGTAAGAAATAAAAACACTGAGATTTTCATAATTCTGAATGTTTTTCCTGACCGGAAAGGAAAAATTCTTCGATCAGGGAATAACCAATTTTTTTTCATAAGTTTGTAATGTTTTGGGTTTAAGAATTAGTCTTACCGCATGGTTAGACATTAAGAAAATTAGAATCCAAAATTACGGGAGAGTGTTGTAGCA